>Ga0302286_10000535_pt1 | contig 30980 bp, 26 predicted proteins | sample III_Fen_E2_3_FD_198765 | JGI IMG/M metagenome (GOLD analysis project Ga0302286, IMG submission 198765) | Peat permafrost microbial communities from Stordalen Mire near Abisko, Sweden - III_Fen_E2_3 | ecosystem: Environmental > Terrestrial > Soil > Wetlands > Permafrost | place: Sweden: Abisko...
TGAGATTCTACTAATTTAAGAACGATATTTCCAGAAAATCCATCACAAACTACAACATCTGCTTTATCGGTAAGAAGATCGTGTCCTTCGACATTTCCAATGAAATTAAAATCTTTCGATCCTTTCATCAGTTCAAAGGTAGCTTTAGTAAGTATATTCCCTTTTTCTTCTTCTTCACCAATATTAAGCAATGCAACTTTAGGGTTATCAATACCCCAAACTGTATTAGCGTAGATTGATCCTAATATTCCATATTGATAAAGTACTTCAGGTTTACAATCAGCATTTAAACCTACATCAAGTAATGTTGTAGGAATATCTGTCTTGATGCGTGAAACAGGACCAGAAATTACAGGTCGAGTAACACCTTCAATTGCTTTAATAACAAACATACCACCAACCATCATTGCACCAGTATTACCAGCACTTGCAAATGAATCGATTTTCCCTTTTGCTAACATTCCAAAACCCACAACAATACTCGCTTGTTGTTTTTGTTGAAATGCCTTTGCAGGATGATCGCTCATTGTAATGACTTCGGGAGCATGAACTATTTCAATATTATTGCCCGAATAATTCTCTTTTTTGAGAATATCTTCTATTTGAGCTTGGTCGCCAATTAAAACAATGGTCACTCCTTGAGGTAATGTACTACTTGCTTGAACTGAACCTTTAACGATTTCAAATGGAGCGAAGTCACCGCCCATTGCGTCTATACCAATTCTCATTTACGAATTATTTAGCTTATTTAACAGCTTTTTTCTTTTCTATTAAAAGTTTACCTCTGTAGTAAACATCGCCTTCTACAACGTATGCTCTGTGTCTTTCGTGAACTACACCTGTTTCTTTACATGTTGATAATGTAGGTTCGCTTGCTTTGTAATGCGTTCTTCTCTTACGTTTTCTTTGTTTCGAGATTCTGTGCTTAGGATGTGCCATTTTATGCTTATTATTATATTAAAACTGTATATTCTTTAGTGCGTCCCATCGAGGATCGCTATCATTCTTTGTTTTTTTTGTCTTACTCGGATTCAATCGTTTTATCATTTCCTTATTACATTCATTATCTGGATGTACTTTTTTAATTGGTAAGGATACAATTAACGACTCATAGAGATATTGAGATAAATCGAGCATATCTGTTTGAACCGATAAGTGTATAAGATTTTCATCTATAACTTCATTTTTAGCTGCATTAGTTTTTACTAATAATCGATTTTCAAAACTAACTGGCAACGAAAAAACCTCTAAACATCTATCACAAGGTACTTGAATTGTACCTTCAGCATCGATATCTAATTCTAACAGATTATCTCTTTTCAACAGTGAAATATGAATTTCAACGTCAAAATCGACTATCTCCTCTATTCCGAACAATTCAATGAACGTTTTGTCAATCACTACATTAAACTCATGATTGCCATCTTCCAAGCCTTTAAAGGCTAGTTTGTATTTATTACTCGTTTCCATTTCCATTTTTAAACAAGTGGTGCAAAAGTAGAAATTAATTTTTTATTAAGAATAACAATTCTTAAAAAATCGTGTTTTTGATTCATTTTTTTTGAATTACAATACGAAAAGTTGTTCTTACATCGGGTTCCGAAAGCTTTACAAAGATCTTTCCTTTATGGTATTCTTCAACTATTCGCTTCGCTAATGTTAGTCCTAAACCCCAACCTCTTTTTTTGGTTGTATATCCGGGCTTAAAGATAGTTTTAAATTTCGAACGGGGAATACCTTTTCCGGTATCTGTTATATCTATTATTACCTCTTGATATTTATCATACATTTCGATTGTAACTGAGCCAGTTCCACCGATTGAATCGATTGCATTTTTACATAAATTCTCTATTACCCATTCAAATAGTGTTTTACTAATGGGCACAATTATCTCTTTTGAATCGGATTTTACTTCGATTGAAATTTTTGATGAGATACGCTTTCGCATATATTCAACAATATCTTTCGTTATTTGATAGATGTTTTCATCGGTATGTATCGACTTTGATCCAATTTTCGAAAATCTATCGGCAACAATCTGTAATCGTTGAACATCTTTTTCAATATCTAAAACGGTTTCCTCATCTACTTCTTTAATTCTGAGTAAGTCAACCCAAGCCATTAATGAAGAAATTGGTGTTCCAAGTTGATGTGCTGTTTCTTTCGACATTCCCATCCAAACTTGATTTTGCTCGTAACGACGTGAAGCAGCAAAGGCTAAATATGCAATTAGTATAAGAATGAATAATGCTAATCCTAAGGCAATTGGATAATATTTTAAGATTTTAAGAAAGTAACTTTCTTCGTAAAAAATATAGTTAATCGATTCTTTTGAAAGCTTAATCTCAATAGGCTGATTTGATGATTCCATATCGTGAATTTTATGTTTCATTGCCGTTTTACTATCGACAATTTGCTTCTCAATATTGCCATAAGCTATAACAATTTGCTTCGATTCATCGGTTATAATTACGGGAACTGATGCAGAATTTCCAACTATTTCTGTAAAAAACGACTGAACAATATCTCCCATAACAAGCTGTAACTTCGAAAACAATTTCGAGTCTTTGTAGTATAGTTTATTGAGTAGTTTATTATTAAAGATGATTTTAATAGGCGGATATTTTTGAAATTCTCGTTTAACTGAATCGGGAATTTTTTCACCTTGTTTTACAGGTTTTTCGAGATTTATGGAAGAAATAACAACCTCTTTGTCATTGGTAAGAATTATAGGAATATTTTTATTGCTTGATATTATCTTGACAAGTATCGTCAAATCGCTTGAATTGTCGCTTTGAAGTAGTCGATGCATTGCATCGGACCAAAGTTCAACTTTCTCCCGTTCATCGATTTTAAGCTTATCGAAAAGTTCTTTAGTGTATTCAACTAATGATGATTTTTTTTGAATAGCTTCGGCCCATAATAGCACGCTTTTTCTTTCCTCATTTTGAACCCTTTTAATAAGGATATTGAGAAAAAAAAGCGAAACTAAACACATAGCAACTCCTGCTACAAGTAAGTATAATTTCCATTTTTGACGTTGATTATACAAGCTCATGCTTATTCAAATTCAATTTCAAACTTTTGTTTGTCTTCTTCTTTTTTTATTATAGTTTTCTTCACCGATGTACTATCCTTTTTCTTAGAACCAAATTCTTCTTTAAAAATACGTGAAAGTTCACTTCTTTCTTTTTTAAGCCCCTCTTTAACGTTTTCTTTTGCCGTTTTAGTATCATAGCTTATTTTCATATCGGTTGGTGTACCAATAATTTTAATAGGTAAACGAGTTTGTTTAGCCTGTTCATCTACAATTTCGCCAAAATATTCATCAGGATGTTTGTTTCGATGCTTATTTGCCAATAGTTCATTGAGATATAATTGAATATTATACTCAAAATTCCCAGAAAAAGAGTGTGTACCCGACATTTGCAAACTCAATGCCGACGATTTTATATCCATTTGAGGAATAGAAATTCGTTCATCTTTAATCGTAAAATTATTCTTTAAAGTTGAGAAACTCACATCATCTAGTTCATTTACATCAACAAACTTCGATAGCTTTTTCATTGGCTCAAAGTTCATGAGTCGGCCATTCATAATTGTAGCAGAACATTCAAGCAACAGCGATTTTGTGCGAACTGAAAAATCCTTATTTAGTTCGGTTGTAAAAGTAATCTCGCTATTAATTAATCCTTTAAGATTTTTATCGACAAGCGTTTTCTGATTAAAATTATTGAGAGCAGTAAAAACTTTATCGACATGAATATTGCTTGTAGTAAGTTTCGATTTTAGTTCAAACCCTTTATTTTTCATTTGTGCTAGATATACATTTCCAGCAATTCTTCCATCGAAGGCAAACATCGACAAATTTTCAAGTGCAATTCCATCTGCATTATAAAGTAATTGACCTTTGAGACTTTGAACATTAACCTTTTGATATTTCAAACATTCAGTTTCAAACGTTACTTTTACATTATATAATAAAGGTAAGATAACAGAACTTGAATCGGAACTGGCATCTTTCATAATTTTATTGTAATCGATGCAATTGGTTTTTATAGACAGTTCTCCATTTAAGATTTGGTTATTCCCCAAAGCAAACTTTAAAACATTAGATAGCTTTCCTTTAAGCATAATCTTTGAGTCGAAATAATCGAACGAACAAGTATCTAATAAATAAGTATCGTCGTTTGTTTTAATCGAAGCTTTTAGATTATTAACTTCCGAATAACGATTTGGCTTATATAGAAAGTATCCATCAGACAATTCCAGATTACTAATCAAATGTAACTTTTCAAAAAGATGTTCATCAACAGAATCAATATCATTCAAATTGGTTTGAAGATTTATAGTCCCGGTAAGTAATCCTTTTGATACGGTTTCCTTATTGTCTGTAAAATCATAAACATCTAAAAGATTCAATTGAATTCTACCATTGGTCGTAAGATGTGGATTTGTAAAATCAGTAAGGGCAATTCGTCCTACGTATTCACTCTTATTATATTTTAAATCGACAGTATCAATTGATAAGCTATAAGAACTTCGATTGAATAAATTTTTAGATAGGAAAATACCTTTACAATCGAGCTTGCTCTGATGGTTTTTATAACTAAAACTTCCATTTTCAAGTTCAAAAATCATTTTCAATGATGGTAATTCTACATCAGAAATAGGTCCTATTGAACTAATATCCAATTTCAATTCACCTTCGGGATTCCATGGTTTTAGCTTTTGTCTGAGAGTTTCGGGGAAATACTTTTCTAATTCCGAAAGTTGAATATAATTAACTTGAGTATTTAAGTCGATATGATATACCTTTTTCTTTTGAATACGCCCTGCAACTTTAGTTTCGATATCATTTAAAACTAAATCGCAAGAGTTAATTGTGTACGTACTATCGAGGACATGAACAGAACTTTCTAAATCGATTGAGATGTTTGATGGGAAATGATTATTATCAACCACTATTTGTTTGCTAATTCCTTTTAGTTTTGTTTCTAACTCAAAATCATTTGAAGCAAATCGACCTTTAAGGAAAATTGATTGAATAAAGCCATTACATTTAAATGTACTTTGATTATCGATATAACGATAGTCACAATTATCGGCCTGAACCTTTTTCAAATCTATAGATACTTTAGAAGGCGTTTTAGAAGTGTCAGCTTTTAATATTTGAAAGTTATTTTTTCCATGTTTATCTAGAAAAACGCTTAGTTTTGAATCAGTAAGATATATTTTACTAATATTATACTTCTTTCTAAGTAAATCCATAATATTAAACTGCAAGGACAAATGTTTTGCTTGAAGAAAGATATCGGGATTATCAGAAAACTCCTTTTTATTGAATGTTTCGGATGAATATACAACAACATCATTTAAACTAACTGAAGCGTATGGGAAATGCTTAAACACCGAAAAGTCGATACTACCAACAGCAACTTTTACATTGAGTCGTTTATTTAATTCGGTAATTACTATTTGAGAGATTTTATCGCCATAGAATTTGCTAAAAACAAACAACGATGCAATAAAAAGAATAATGGCTGTAATAAAAACGAGGGCTGTGATTTTAATGGTTTTCTTCATCGTAAAATGTCTTACAAAATAGTAATGAAAATAAGAAAGCCTATTGTAAAAAAGCTGAAAGGGGAATTAATGTTCCCCTTTCAAATATTTAGCTTTTTACTTTTATTTTTAGTTTCATGCCTTTCATAATTGAATTGGCATTTTTTAATCCGTTTAACTTTACGATTTCACTTTCGGTAACTCCAGGATATTTTTGAGCAATTGTCCATAATGTATCACCAGCTTTTACCTGATATAAAACGATATTACCTTTTGAATCGCTCGACTGGTTTTTAGAAGAAGCTTCTTTCGTTGATTCTTTTTTCGATTCCTCTGTAGACTCTTTACTATCTTTCGATTTTGAAGATTTATCAGCGACTTTACTATCTTTTTCTAATTTATCAGATTTGGTTGATTCTTTTGTTTCTTTCGAACCCTTTTTTGAATCTTTCTTTGAATCAGATTTTTCAGCTACAGCATCAGTTTCTTTTGATTCTTCTTTATCTATCTTTTGTTTTTGTTTGTCTTTTTTAGACCCTTGTTCATTTTCCTTATGGGCAACTTGCTTTACTGTATCAGTATTTGCACTTTCATCAGATAACGACTCTTCGTGTTTTGAAACAATCAATTTCTGACCAAGCATAGCTGTATTACTTTTCAAATGATTCCAATCTCTGATATCTTGAACGGTAATACCATATTTACTTGCAATTTTGCCAAAGCTATCACCTTTCTTGACAACATAGGTTGTCGTTTTTCCGGAAGATGATGTGGAATGCTTCCCTCGTTTGGAACTCGTTTCGGCTTTGGTCTGATTTTCTTTATAGGCATACCGAGCTGGCTGTCGTCTTAAATATTCAGGATCGAAAAAGATTGAATCTTTATATGCATAAATCGAATCTTGCTTTTCAATGAATTTTTCGCCAAACTCACCTGGCAAAAACAAAGGATTGCTACCTTCTTCGTAAGGAATAACATTTATTCTATATTGAGGATTCATATCCTCAAGCATTTCTAAAGGAATATGTAAAACCTCAGCAACTTGTTGAAGATGCAAACGTTGTTTTACCATTATGGTATCAACCGTTGTTGGGATTTTTATTTCGCGAGGATATAAATTATGCTTTTCATTATAATTCATTAAATATGTTGCTGCAATATAGGCAGGCACATATCCGCGAGTTTCAAGTGGAAGAAATGGGTAAATATCCCAAAAATCTGTTTTTCCGTTTGCACGTTTAATGGCTTTTTTAACATTACCAGGTCCACAATTGTAAGCAGCTAATGCTAAATTCCAATCGTTAAACATATTATGTAAGTCCTTTAAGAAACGAGCAGCAGCAACAGTTGCTTTTATCGGATCGCGACGTTCATCAACAAATGAATTGATTTTTAATCCATACATTCGTCCTGTCGAATACATAAATTGCCATAAACCAACTGCACCAACTTTCGAAGTTGCACGAGGATTTAAAGCCGATTCAATAAGAGCTAAATATTTCAATTCTTGAGGAACACCTTCTTTATCGAAAATTTGTTCAAATATTGGGAAATAGTATTCGGAGAATCCAAGCATGAATTCCGACAAATCTCTTTTTCTATTAGTGTATAAATTAATTACACCACGAACTTGATCGTTATAAGAAAGTTTAATTACAGAGTTTATGTTCTTAACTCGCTTAATATATTCTTCTTCAGGAAATTCTGGAATGAAATTAATATCTCTATTTGCAGGAGGACGTACTAGATATTTATTAGATGCAGCCTTCTGAACCCACCATAAATCACGCAATCCCATTAAATTAGCAATGAAGTTTACGCTATCTTGTTTTTGATTTATAGTCGCCAGCGAATCATCGGACTGTGGTATAACAGCCTTTGCTTGCATTGTTATAAACAATGCAAAGGTGATAAAAAGCGAGCGTACTAATACTTTCATTCTTGAATTTTTGAGGAATTCATTTATAATAACGGATGCAAAGGTAAAAATATGTATTTAATTCAAACTATATTTTTAACTAAAATCCTTATTTACTAAGCAACTTTAATATTTATTAAGAAATAATTAAAACAATTTAATCGTTTCTTCTTCATCTCCATAATCATTCATTAACTGGTAGAAATCAATTATTTGATCACTTTCTTTGATCTCAATAAGCTTACCTCCTTCACACTTTAATGTGCGAGATGGATATTTCTTAAGTAATGTATGATTATGTGTAGCCATCAAAACTGCACGTCCTGTTTGGCTAATCTTAATTAAAAGCTTCATTATATCCTCAGTAGACTCAGGATCAAGGTTTCCCGTAGGTTCATCAGCCAAAAGTAACTCTGGATCATTAAGCATTGCCCGTGCAATAACCACACGTTGTTGTTCACCACCCGAAAGATTATAGGGCATTTTAAACTCTTTCGAAAGCATGTCAACTTTTTCAAGTACATCGTGAATGCGTTCAGCAATCTCAGCTTTGTTGGTCCAACCTGTTGCTTTTAATACGAACAACAAATTTTCATGAACAGAACGATCGGTTAATAATTGAAAATCTTGAAAAACAATTCCAATTTTTCGACGCAAATAAGGTATTTTACTGTTTTTTAGAGCTTTAAGATCAAATCCGGCAACAGAACCCGATTCACCATCGAAAGGAAGTTCGCCATACATTGTTTTAATAAGACTCGATTTACCCGAAGCAGTTCTACCCACCAAATATACTAACTCTCCTTTTTTCAAAGAAAAATTAACATTGGTAAGTACCACATGATCAGCGTGTGACACCGAAGCATTAACTATTTCAACAATTGAATCTAATGACATTGAACTATAAATTTCTCAGCAAAAATAAGGAATTAAAACTTATTTAGCAAGATGTCAATCATTTAGCATATTATCAATACTTATTTCAAAGCATATTTCGAATCAAAAAGGCTTCATTTTGTTTTTTTATCAACACTTGTTTATTCGTATCATGTTATATTTGTGGTATTTACAATTTGGATTAACATTTTATTAACACCCTTGGTTAATATTGTAGTTTAGAGAAAGGAATAAAAATTGTTTTTTTGTCTATACTTTTGAAAATTGAAATAAATGATAGACATAAAACCATAAGAATGGGAAAAATTATTGCATTAGCGAACCAAAAAGGTGGAGTTGGAAAGACAACAACTTCAATTAATTTATCGGCAAGTTTAGCTGTATTAGGATACAAAGTACTACTTGTAGACGCTGATCCTCAGGCAAACAGCTCATCGGGACTTGGTTATCCTCCAGATGAACAAAGAGTAAGTTTATATCATTGTTTAGTTGAAGGTGAAAGTACTGAAAAAGCAATTTTACAAACACAAGTAGACAATTTACATATAATACCTAGTAGTATAGATCTAGTAGGAGCAGAAATTCAATTACTTAACAGAAGCGAAAGAGAGAAAACATTAAAAAAGACACTTTCGAAAGTAAAAGTAAACTACGATTTCATTTTAATAGATTGTACTCCATCTTTAGGTTTATTAACAGTAAATGCCTTAACAGCAGCTGATTCTGTTATTATACCAGTTCAATGTGAATTTTTTGCACTTGAGGGTATCAGTAAATTATTGAACACAATAAAAATTGTTCAAATGAAATTTAATGATGATCTAGAAATCGAAGGTTTTGTATTAACAATGTACGATAATCGTTTAAAATTGGCTAACCAAGTTGTAGAAGAAGTTCGCCAACATTTTGATACAATGGTATTTAAAACAATCATCCAACGAAATGTAACATTGAGTGAAGCACCAAGTCATGGAATTCCAGTTCTTTTGTACGATGCAGATTCAAAAGGATCGCAAAGTCATTTACACTTGGCAAAAGAGGTTTTATTAAAAAACAACTTGCCAACTGAAAAAGAATAATTTAGATAATCTCACATACACAATTAATTCAACATATACAATATGACAACTCCAAAGAAAAGTGTACTCGGAAAAGGTCTTTCAGCTTTGATGGATTCATCTGATTATTCTAGTTCAATTACAAAACATGTTAAATCAGGAATTGATGAAATTGAGATAAGATTTATTGAAGCAAACCCAAATCAACCCCGTACTCGATTCGACGAAGAAGCTTTAATTGAACTATCAAATAACATAAAACAAAACGGTCTGATTCAACCTATTACGATTCGTGAAATATCTGAAAATAAATATCAGATTATTTCCGGTGAACGTAGATGGAGAGCATCGAAAATGGCAGGATTAACTTCTATTCCTGCTTATATTAGAAAGACTAATGATGAGGATGTTTTACTCCATTCTTTGATTGAAAACGTTCAACGTGAAGACTTAGATGCTATAGAAATTGCAATAAGCTACCAACGTTTGATTGATGAGTGTTCATTAACACAAGAACAACTAAGTGAAAAGGTAAGCAAACCACGCACCACGATTACAAACTTTATGCGATTGCTAAAACTTCCATCGGAGATGCAAGCTGGTATAATCAATAGAGAAATTAGCATTGGACATGCTAAAATATTAAGTGGAATAAGCGACTTTGAATTGCAAAACAAACTATACACAGAAATAATAGCTAACGATTTGACTGTTAGAAAAGCAGAAGAATTATCTAAAGTATTACAACAAGAATTAGCAAACGTAACTGACACAATAAAAACATCAAAACCTAAGAGTTCAAATGGGTTTCCAGCAGAATACGAATCGTTGAAAAACCAATTAGTAAGCGTTTTTAATTCAAATGTAAAACTGAAGAAAAACGAAGTTGGCAAAGGTGAAATAGTGATACCATTTAATAACGAAGAAGAGTTTGAAAGACTCATTGGAGTTTTAGAAAAACTACAAGCATAAATCATTCAGAAGGCTATCAAAATTTGATAGCCTTTTCTTTTTAAGCAAATTCATATACATTTGCACAACTTTTAAAATTGGCTTACATAATGATGTTTATTTCGAAAAAATATTTAGTTGCATTTGCATTCTCGGTAATCAGTATTAGCCAAATAAAAGCTCAAACTCAAACCTCAACAACTGATTCAATCTACACAGACCAAAACAATGAAGAACAGAGCGTTGTTGTAAAGAGGAAACATTCACCAAAGCTTGCTACTTACCTATCGGCAGCTGTTCCAGGAGCTGGTCAGGTCTTCAATAAAAAATATTGGAAAGTCCCTATTATTTATGCTGGTTTTGCTGGAGGAATTTACTTAAACAATTACTATAACAAGAAGTATCAAACATACAAGAATGCATACGATAGCATTGTAAAAATAAAAAATGATACCGCGACTTTAAAGATAAATGGCAAACCATTAAATACATTACAGATTCAAGAAGGTAGAAACTATTATAGAAAAAACAGAGACTTATATAGAATTTGTATTGCAGTATGGTATGCTTTAAATATTGTTGACGCATGTGTTGATGCTTATTTATTCGATTATGACATGAGCGATAATCTTTCACTTCATATTAGCCCCGATTTTAATTACTACAACAAACAAAGTTATTATGCAGGTGCTACATTACGTTTTACACTAAAATAAACATTATTTTATTTAATGCTTTCATTTAAAACAAAATAAATAACCTTCTCATCTTAAAAGATATAAAGCATTAATAATCATCTTTATTTTTTTCAAACATAAAATCATTTGTCTATTTTCTTTTCATGAGTATCTTTCAATATCAAAAAGAGTTAAAATGCAAAATATTTAAGGTAAAACAATATTTATTTTCTTAAAGTATTTATTCCAATAAATTATCATTACATATTGTAATTCTGAAAGATATAAATTAATTTAAATTGAATATTTTATTGCCACTTATTTAAAGATTTTTTCACACAGATATTAGCATCGCATTGCTTATCTTTGCATAAAGCTTTACAAAATGGAAAGAATACATTGTATAGGAATAGGAAAAAGTGTGGTGCAAAATCTTGCGATAGCACTTCATAAAAAAGGGATGATTATTACTGGTAGCGATGAAACAATATCAGATTTAGCTTATTCCCGTTTATCTCAGAATGGTATTGCACCTAAAGATAAGAAATGGCATGCCGAAAAAATCACAAAAAAGCTTGATGCTATTATTTTTAGCCAATATGTTCCTGTTGATAATATTGAACTATTAAAAGCTCAAGAACTAGGTATTAAAGTCTATTCGTATCCCGAATTTCTTTACGAACAGTGCAAAAACAAAGTACGCGTTGTTATTGGTGGTAGCAATGGAAAAACTACCATCGCTTCTATGATTATCCATGCATTGACCTTCAACAATTACGACATAGACTTCCTTATTGGTGCTGAGTTAGATGGTTTTGACACAATGGTACATTTAACTGATGATGCACAATTAATTATAATAGAAGGAGATGAGAACATTTCTTCATCAATTGAACTTAGTCCTAAATTTCAATTCTACAAAGCTCATATTGGCTTAATTAGTGGAATAGCATGGGATCACGCAAATGTTTATCCATCGTTTTATATTTATATTGACCAGTTCCGCCGTTTCATCGATTCTATTGAAGATGGAGGAAGTTTGGTTTACTGCGACAACGATATTATGGTTAAACGTCTTGTAGAAGAGCATAGTAAAGAATTAGAGAAAATCCCCTATTTAACTCATCCACACGAAACATTTGAGAATAAGAACTTTTTGATAGTAGACTCGGGTAGAATTCCAATGACTTTATTTGGAGAGCATAACATGCAAAACGTTGCAGGAGCTTTGCAAATATGTAGAATGCTGGGCTTAACAGAACAAATGTTTTACAATGCCATGTTAACGTTTAAGGGAACATCTAAACGATTACAATTACTGGGCAAAAACGATTCGGTGAATGTTTATCTTGACTTTGCACATTCTCCATCAAAATTATCGGCAACAATAAAAGCCGTTCGTCAACAATTCCCCAAACGCCACTTGGTTGCATGTATAGAGCTTCATTCGACGAGTAGTTTGGACGAAAGCTTTATTGAGCAATATAATGGAACAATGGACTTAGCCGATACAAAATTTGTTTATTACAACCCAAACAAAGCAAGGATTAATGGCAAAAAGATAGTTGATCCGGAACAAGTATTTAATGCTTTTGGGAATGCACAATTAAAAGTATTTACCGATCAAGCTGAGCTGTTAAAAGAAATTCAATCGATTGAGTGGATAAACAAAAACCTATTGTTTATGTCGTCGGGCGATTTTTCGGGAGTTAATTTTACCGAAATAGTTGAAGAGGTAACGGGGTATTAGAATCAAAAGACCTGCGATATTTTTAAAACATTGCAGGTCTTAGTATTTTAATATTGCAATAAACCCCGAGGGTTTTAAAAACCCTCGGGGATGAAATACACAAATTTTATCTTCTATATTTATCTTCCTTACAATCTTCAAGCATTCCAACATAGTTTTCGTAACGAAATGGATGAACACGTCCATCTTCTACGGCCTTTAAAACCTCGCAATCGGGCTCGTGAATGTGCGTACAGTTATGAAACCCACATTTGCTTAATAGATTAAACATTTCGGGGAAATAATGGCTAATTTCTTCAAGTTCCATCTTATGTAATCCGAAACCTTTTAAACCGGGTGTATCTACAATATATCCACCATTTGGAAGCTCATGCATTTCGGCAAAAGTGGTTGTATGCGTCCCTTTATTATGACTTTTGGACACGATGGCCGTTTTGATGTTTAAATGAGGTTCAATGGTATTTATAAGTGATGATTTCCCAACTCCCGAATTGCCTGAGAATAAGGAAACATGATTGAGGAGTTTTTCTTTTATCAAATGAAGATTTATCTCGTCTTTTACCGAGATACGAATACAATCGTACCCTATTGAAGTGTAAAGAATTTCGAGTTCTTGAAGCATTTCTAAATCACTTTCGGAATACAAATCGATTTTATTGAACACGATTGTTACTGGAATTCGATAAGCCTCGGCAGAAACTAAGAAACGATCGATGAATTGTGTTGGCGTTTTAGGAGCTCGAAGTGAGACCATGAGAAAGGCATTATCGATGTTTGCAGCAACAATATGCGATTCTTTTGATAGATTGGACGAACGACGAATTATATAGTTTTTGCGATTGTGAATATTCTTTATAATACCTTGTGTTTCGGTTTCTAGTTCAAAATCGACAATATCACCAACAGCGATTGGGTTGGTACTTCGAATACCATCTTCGCGCATTTTACCAATTAAACGACAATCGAGCGTTTTTCCCGTTTCTGATTTTACCTTATACCAACTTCCTGTTGACTTTAATACTAATCCTGACTCCATTATTTTAAACGTACAAAAGGTGCTAATAAACGAATATACAAAGCTTGATAATAAATTGCTGGTTCGGTAATTTCCCATGAATTTTCAGGCCAACCAGTGTTCCAGTCCTTATAGCATTTCATCAAAGGCTGTCCTGTTGGAGGAGTAACATCTTTATGATTATACTGAGCACTAGGTCCACCAGAAATAAAACCAGGAGGTGGACCAAAAGATGTGCGACAGTCGTCCCAAGGTGAGCCATCTTTAAACCAGAAATGATAAATTTGATTTACACAATTATCGCCACCTTTTTCGTACATATTTGAAAGAAACATAAGGTTTAAAGGATTTACACCATGAAAGAAATTAATAATTCCCGTTGCTTTTGTTGTAAACTGTTTATTTAGTGGATTATCGAGATTAAAATACATTGCCAATTCATTGATGATTCCGGTACTAGCAATTGGCATTACACTACCCCAATGATATGACCCATCGGCAGTATATGCACGATAAAGACTTAATGTATCGTTCCACCCAAAGAGTGTTTTTACACTTGCAACGTTTGTTTTTGCAAGAGTCGTCAATTCTGCTGCAAAAGCAGAATCGGCTTTAGGAAGTTCGGCATATTCTAACAAAGCAGTATTAAGCGTTGTAGAATATAAATTACCATTATCGGGAGCAAACACATTCTTTTTAGGTACATTCATTTTGAAATAATTGTGATATACTTGATTTCCCGTTAATTTAAACAAATACATTGCAGCAACTATAGCAGCATTTTCTTGGCGATCGATAGACATATCGGCATCACCAGCTCTAATTTTCTGATTATCGCAGGTATCACACTTAGGATTAACAAGATACCACTTCCAAGCTAATTCAGAACGTCGTCTCAATTCAACACGCATATTATTAAAAAGCCCAAATGGTTCAAGAACTAATGCTGCATGAGCAAATATTCCCGACAAAACAATTGTAGAAGATGAACAAACTGGTCCATAGAAACGAGATCGGGTTGAAAGACTTGGAGGATAGGTGTGTGTGGGTTGAATTTCGCCCATTTTAATATGCACAGCTCCATTAGGTTCTTGCATTTTCATCATCCAATTCAATTCAACGACTATTTCATCGATAATATCTGGTACTCCATTACCCGTTTCGGGGATTTGCAAATCGTCTTTAAACACACCTGGATAATAATCAAAAGCTGAAAGCATAGGATTAAGAACATCGTAAAGGAATGTAATATATTTATTGGGATCGCCAGCATCCCACCAGCCTCCGCTTAAATCTTTAACTTTTGAAATATTTGTTGAATCATAAAGATCAAGACATTCGGAATCTTGTTTTTTACCCATAAAATCAACACCATCAGTCCATTTCTTGCCTGCAAATTGTTCTAATTTAGGAGAATTACAACGATTATAGTAAAACATTTTACAAGCAGCTTTCAAAGCATCGAGATATACATTATTTGCAATTCGAAAATTATATGACTTTGTATTATGCGTTTTATCAAGGATATAAAAGGTCCCAGTATCTTTTACCGATGAAAAAGTAAACCACCAGCCTTTATCACCAGCTTGACGATCGATTTTGCCATCGTTCCAAACAGTAGGAATACCTTTAAATACAGACAAGCCTGTTGAAACATTTATTAGTTCTAAAACTAACCCAGGAGTATACGAATCGTCGGCATTGAACCCAACTTGAGGATCGGCAATTACGGCAACCTTTTCTGCTTCGGGCAAATAACCAAACTGATCGACAATTATATATTTATTTACTGTTTGACAAAATGAATGCTAAAACAGGAATAATGCTGAAATTGAGAAAAATAACCTTTTCATTTACTACGTTTTTTACGAATGCAAAGAACGGAATAAAATGATTTGATTTGTTCGACAAATTAGTTTTTTTGGTTTAATTTAAGAATATACAGAAAAATAATAACAAACCCTTCGACAAACTCAGGGTGACAGCTGGCAAAAAGCATCAAAATACTGATATATAAATACATATAAATTGTTCGGTAAGAATATCATATTCATATCTCCTATTTTAGTAAATTTGGGAGCATAAATACAATCAGAAATGGAGAAAAAAGACACCATAATTATAGGAGCTGGACTTACGGGATTAACAACGGCATTTTATCTAAAAAAACAAAATAACGAGTTTTTAGTCCTAGAAAAAGATGACCGAGTTGGTGGTGTAATTAAAACAATTTCGAAACTAGGATTTACTTTTGAAGAAGGACCAAATACTGGAGTAATAGGTAATGAAACGGTAATAGAACTTTTTGATGAACTTAGAACCTGCCAAATAGAAACGGCAAATGATGTAGCAAAAAAACGATATATATTAAAAAATGGTAGCTGGCAAGCACTTCCAATGGGTTTGATGTCAGCGATAAAAACGCCACTTTTCACATTAAAGGATAAATTCAGAATCCTTGGTGAACCTTTTCGCAAACGTGGAACAAATCCTTTGGAAAATTTGGCCGAATTTGTGAAACGAAGAATGGGACAAAGCTTTTTGGATTATGCAATCGATCCATTTGTTAAAGGAGTTTATTCGGGAAATCCAGACAAGCTGATTGTAAAATATGCATTGCCCAAGCTATACAATTTGGAACAAAAGTATGGCAGTTTAATAGGAGGTTCGATTAAAAAGCAAATCCTTGAAAAGAAAACAGAATTACAAAAACGAGTAAATAGGAAAACATTTTCGGCTCAAAGAGGATTAACATCACTAACCAATTCGATGTATGAACAAATTGGCAAAGATAATTTTAAACTTGGCTGTCAATCTATAAGCATTGAACCTTATGCACATGGATTCTTTGTTACATTTACCCAAAATGGCGAGACAAAAAAGTATGAGGCAAAACATGTTATTACCACAATTCCTGCTTATGCATTACCAACAACTTTGCCTTTTGTTGAGAAACAATTATTGCAAAAAATTGCAAATTTAGATTATGCCCCTGTAGTAGAAATTGCCCTAGGATTTAATCATTGGAAAGGATTTGTTCCCGATGGTTTTGGTGGACTTATTCCTACAAAAGAAAACAGCGATTTACTGGGAGTTTTATTTATGTCAACTCTTTTCGAAAATCGCAGCTTGAAAGATGGCGTTTTATTCAATGTGTTTATGGGAGGAAGCTCGAAACCACATTTGGTACATTTAAACGACAATGAACTACTATCAATACTCTCGAAAGAGTTTTGCACGATAATGCAATGCAAAAACTTTGAACCCGACATGATAAACATTTCACGAAACATGAAAGCAATTCCTCAATACGGAATAGATAGTGGTGAGCGATTTGAATGTGTAGCTATTTTACAAAAAGAATATCCTGGACTTATTATAGGTGGCAACCTTTGCGATGGAATTGGAATGGCCGATAGGATAAAACAGGGAAAAATATTGGCTGAAATGATTATTTGATGTATTTAGCATCATATTTAAATAAGTAAATTCCGAAATACACTCATCGTATTTACATTTTCATTTTATATATTTGCTTTCAAATTAAAAAAAAGATTGCTAATGCTGTTGGTGATTAATTTGTTTGCGATAATTAGCCTTTTGTCTCTTTCAGTCATTTTATTGTTACGAAAAAACAATTCTGTAACAAATATACTTTTAGCACTCATTATTTTTAATCCTGCTATCAACTTTATTAATAATGTTTTTATTGAATTAGGACTTATTCATCGTTTTCCTGAAATTGTTTTTTTTAGTTTTATGACTGGATCATTATATGCTCCTTTGGTCTTAGCCTATTGTCATAAAATGATTGGCAAAAAAGTAAAGCTAGTTACATGGCTACATGGAGTTACCTTTGCTTATCTGTTAATGACTATTGTATGGTATATTCAATTTCTCACCTTTTCTCCAGATCAAAAGCATCAATACCTTTTAGGACTAAAAGAGAGCGTATATCCCTGGCAATTAGAACTTAGCAATACACTTTTTTCAATAATCCAATTAATCTATATAGTAATAGCATTAATCCGAGTTCTTAAATTCAAAAAATCGTCGCAACAGTTTTTTGCTAATACTGAGAAGATTAAAATGGATTATACACTTTCGTTCACAATATTAACGAGTAGTTTAACATTTATTTTATTTGTGTGCTATTTAAGTCTACCACCGCATTTGGTTGAATATATTATTATACCAATTATCTGCATCATAATTTATATTTTTGTCCTTTACAATGCTTTTCACAATTCAGTTATATTCCAACAACAAGAGTATGACGATTTTGCAGAATGTTTGGTTCCTATGAAACGTTACGACGAATATAGCGAACCACTTTGCCAAGAGATTAAAGCAATAGAAGCAAACCCTGGAAAATACAAGTTGGCTGAAGCTGAAATGGAATTGTATTTAAAGAAACTAAATATCTATTTTGAAAAGGAAAAGCCTTATTTAGCTTCTGACATTTCGCTTCAATCTATATCGGAGGCAATTGGAGCTTGTTCTCATCATGTTTCTATGACCATAAACATTAAATATGGCATGAATTTCTTTAACCTTATCAATTCGTATAGAATAAAAGAAGCTCAGATTTTATTAGCAAAGAAAAATGAGATGGGAGCAACAATCGAACAAATTGGATATGATGTTGGTTTTCAAACGAAATCGACATTTTACAATGCGTTTAAAACTCACGCAGGTACAACACCGACAAACTACGTGAAATCTTTGCTTAACTAGTCTTTTTAATGGATTCGATAGTTGAAACGATAAACGTAACGTGCATTGGCAATCTCCTGATATTGCTTTTATTTACCCTTTATCGAAAACCACGAACAATAGTAAATGTTTTACTTTCGGCAATTATCATTTTTCCCGTTTTTGCAATGATTTTTAATCTATTGCTTTATTTTCATATTATTTACGAATATCCAATAGCATTTTATTTAACATTCCCTATTAACTATTTATGGGCTCCGGCATTGTTGTTTTATGTAAGAATAATGACTGGTGAATCAATAAAATTAAAAGCAATTGATTTATTCCATCTTCTGCCTTCAATAGCAAGTATTGGATATTCGGTATTTTTTTCAATGCAAGACAAGGCATTTCAAGCCGACTTTTTTAATAGAATATTCTATAATCCCCCACTGCCACTACGTTCGATGAATATGGTACTGAACCTTCAAGTCTTTTTATATTGCTTTTTATGTTTTAGAAAGGTAAATAGGTTTGAAAAGACAATACGTTCACTCTATTCCGAGACACAAAACATTTCGGCTCAATGGATTAAGCAATTTGTATTATTATATGTAATACTTAATATTATAGCCATTATTCCCGAAATGTTGCTTCCCGATTTGTTAGGTTTTGTAATTCTGTTACCGATTACAATGTTTATCTCGTTTATTTATTTAGCGTATAACAACGCAACTCACAAAAGGTTATATGATTTTCACATACAAATAGAGCAATTATATTCGGTATCAAACATTGATGAATCCGAATCGCCAGAATTAAATAAAACAGAAATCGATCCAAATGTTCAGCTTTTAACACAAGTGATGATTACGACTAAATGTTACTTGAATGAAAATCTTTCATTACAGACATTAAGTGATATTACGGCAATACCAAATCACAAACTTTCAGAAATCATAAATAAGAATTGGGAAATGAACTTTTTCGATTTTGTAAATTCGTACAGAATAGAATATTCGAAACAATTAATTCTTGATCCCGAAAACAATAAATACACCATAGAAACCATTGCTCAAATGAGTGGTTTTAAAAACCGATCGACCTTTTATTCGGCATTTAACAAAAAAACAGGAATGTCGCCACGAGAATTTAAAAACTCGCACCCTTAACAGGCAAAAACCGCCGAATCATAATCCATCTACCTCATTTTCAAACAAAAGCAATTTGTCCATTTTTATAAAGTTGGACGTTATTTTTGTTTTAACTGTTTATTTTTGTTTCGAAAATTCGAATAAATAAGCATTCTTACCTTACCAAATAAAAATTATAAATTATGAAATATTATGCAGAATGTATGATTACAAAGACAGAGGTAGTAACGTTCGATGCATTAAAGACTAAAAACAATCATTTTTTTAAACCTAAAACAACAAATTTATGAAAACAACAATGAAAACATTCCTGAAACTATCGTTAGTATTAGGATTTACAAGTCTAATGCTAGTAGGCTGTAAAAAAGATAACACAGATTTAGGTAGTTCTTCTGGAACTAAAATTAAAACTGAAACTATGTATTATGGTACTCAGATAGAATACGATAGACAATATATATATAATAGTAACGAACAATGTACTAAGATAATTGATGCTGACAATTCGTATGCTACATTCGAGTATTCAAATAAATTATATACTAAAAAATATTTTAAAGCAGACGGAACGGCAAACCCAAATAGAAAAGATGAAATTTATAACATAGGATCTAACGGATTGGTAAGCAGCATGAGTTCAGATAATATACATTATACAACGTATACTTATGATACGAATGGTATATTACTACTATCATCGTATAGTTCAGGAAATTGGACAAATGAAGTAAAATATACAATTACAGACGGGAATTTGATAAAACAAACCAAAAAAAACGTCACAATTTATAATAATACTGAATACATTACAACTGATACTACAACTTACGAATATTTAACGGATAAAACGAATACAATAGGCTCAAATGCTCATGGTACAAGCTATTTTGGTGTTGATAGTAAGAACCTTATTTCAAAGGAGATATCATCAAATGGGACGATAATGAGTTACGAATATGAATTTAATAATTCAGGGAAAGTAACAAAATTAACCAAAAAAAATAACTCAGGTGATATTACTTGGTCTATTAAATATACTTATTAATAAAATGCAGATATTATTAGTCCTATTTTAAACAAACAACTATGAAAACAAAAATCAACTATCTTCTTGCAACAGTAATAGTATCAACGCTATTTACATAATGTTTAAAAACAGATTTATTGCCATCATCGGGACTTTCGAAAGAAGGGAAAAGTCAAGCTTACAATTTCTCCGATTCATGGGGATATATGTATTCTATGAACCAAAAAATGATTGATGTTAATAGCAGTTTTAACAGTGATACTTCATTATATTCAAATTAATATTTAATACCAACTGCATTTTTCTTGACTTCGGCTGCTTCGTCTAAATTTTCGACAACGGGAGCTGGAACAATAACACTTAATAAAAAGAATGTGTCGAAATTTACTGCTGGTTCATATCTAGGAATTAGCGATATAAGCGGTGCTACATTTAACAACACATCCGAATGGTCTGTTTCGGGAAGTTCGCTTGTTCCAGCATTTACCGAAACTCTAGTAGGTTATCCAGATATTACAGGTGTATATATCCCAAATTGGACGAAAGTTTCGAAAGACTCTGACTTAACTGTAACATTACTAGGAAGTACCTCCAATGCTAATGACATATTTGTTGAATTTAAAGTGAATGGAACAACGTATGGTACAGACAGATATTTAAGCAAAAGTATTACTCCAGGCACCAATACTTGCACATTCACCTCAAGCGAATTAAAGAAATTAGCAGATTATAATAAATCGGAATTAGGACTTACACTAAGAATAATAGGCGATAAGTATAAAAAAGTTGAAAAGAATGGGCATGCCTATTACATTGTAAATGAAACATATTTTACACATGCAATATATTGGGCGAGATAATTTATTATATTCGCAGCGGAATTTATAAACTTAAAAACCTATTTATAATGAAAATAAAACTACTTATCTTCAGTTTGCTTGCAGGTTACAGTATGTCAACTTTTGCTTCGAACAATGAAGTTGCTACGAGTAACGAAACAAGTTCTACAAATGCAATTTCATATAATCAATTTTCTTCGACTTCATCATTTTTAAAAGCAAGAAGAAGTTCTGGTTCCGAGTCGGATAATAAACCAGGAAATTTCAGATTTTCGATAAGTTTACCACTATCGGACAAACATCATGGCGTTGCTGGTTTTGGTGGAGGAATCGAAATAGGAAAGCAATGGTACATGCTTAATCTTCCAGTTCAGTTTGGACCATACGCAACGTGGCTCGATTTAGGAGCAGGTTCAAATAAACATACAAAAGGTTTTCAATCGCAATTAGGTCAAAGAATAGGATTAGCTGTTCGCTATAAATTAGGCAATGACATGACTGTTGATAGTTATTTTCAATATCACTATGGAATAGCTCCTCGTTATGCAAAAGATGGAGATAACGAAGCTTATGTGTTAGATGGATTATCGGGTCGTACATTTGGAGCAAATTTCCGTATAAGTACCTTTTATATTGGTGTATCGTTCGATTATGTAACTCACCATTTTATGACTGGTACAAATAGAAATATCTCATATAGTAATAGTTGGTACGATATGGCAGGAAAAACCAGTTATGGGAAAAGCATATACGACAATATGTTTCGTGTAAATGTTGGTTTTATTTGGGACTAACAATTGTTTAATATAAAAACATCTAAGGCGATTGAATATAAATTTCAATCGCTTTTTTTGTTTTTCCATTTCCAAAAACAGTTAACTTCGTATTTAAATTTAAACATCCAATAACAATATGAATTTAGATGCAATTTTCACTTTTCTATCATATAATGAAACCTATGCCATAGTAGGAGTTTCGAAAAACAAGAAGAAATTTGGACGCATGGTTTATGATCAGCTTCACAAAAATGGATATAAAGTATTGGCAGTAAATCCAACTCTTACAGATATTGATGGAGAAAAAGCATATACATCTTTATTTGAAATACCTAAATCGGTTAAACGAGGAATAATTCTCACCCCAAAAACACAATCGGCTGAAATTGTAAAGCAAGCAATTGAATTAGGCATGACACATATTTGGCTTCAACAAATGAGCGATACTCCCGAAGCTATTACTTTAGGCAATGGTAGTTCGGCACAATTTTATTATGGCAATTGCATATTTATGATTGCTGAACCAGTCAAAGGAATGCATAAATTTCACCGTTCAGTAAAACAATTATTTGGCTCTTTTCCTAAATCAAGAATATAACAGAATGAACGTAAAACACATTTTCATAATTATTAGCTTACTAAGTGGACTTAATACGCTTACTGCTCAAACACAAATACGAGGAACGGTTTACGAAAGCGAATTGGGCGATAAACTCGATAGTGTTATTGTTCAAGTTGATGGAATGGACATTTGTTCAATGACTGATACTTCGGGCAATTACAAAATTGCTGTTCCAAGCGAGAAATCATACTTACTTTTTACTCGTAAAGGATATGATAAACTCTATGTTAAAGTCCGTAGATGCTACGAAATAAATATTATTATGGCATCGCTACAAACAGAAACGCAAAACATTAATATGGGCTATGGCACACAACGATCTAATGAAATTACTGGAGCAGTATCGAGCATTGGTGGAGGAGCAGCTCGACCACGATCTTATGTGGAATCGACAAAGAAATTAAAGAAATAACATTAAAAATATATCTAATGAGCATTATAACAATCAACAACGAAACATGCAAAAAATGTGGCATTTGCCAAGAGTCATGTCCAGCTACAATTATTGAAAAGGATTTAGTTACAAATTTTCCAATTATTCAATCAGAAAAGGAACAATTTTGTATAAGCTGCGGACATTGCGAAACTGTTTGTCCTGAATCGGCACTCATTCATACTTTAGCCGAAGGCATGATAAAACCAATGGAAGATGGAATTGCAAAAATCGATTCAACTGAATTGGGCAAATATTTCCGCAATCGACGTTCCATTCGTGCATACAAATCGAAACAAATAGACAAAGCCATTTTCGAGGAAATTATGGATATTGTTAGATATGCACCAACGGGAACAAATCGTCAAATGAATCAATGGATAATTATTTCAGATCCTAAACGAATAGCACAACTAACCGAAGGAACCATACAATGGATGCGTGCTATTTCGGTTGCAAACCCCGAAATGGCTCAACGTTTAAACACCTCAGCAATAATTGCTTCATTTGAAAAAGGGAACGACCGCATTTGCCGAAATGCTCCACACATAATAATTAGTTATGCACCAACAACACATGCTATTGCAGCAAAAGATACCGTTATTGCAACTTCGCACTTGGAATTACTATTCCCATCATTTGGAATAGGTTCGTGCTGGGCAGGTTACCTTATGTTGGCAGTACAAAATTCTCCACAATTAAAATCATTGCTTGGACTTGATGAAACGTCAACCATTCACGCAGCTTTAATGGCTGGATATCCTAAATATGAATATATCAAAACCCCTGCACGTAAAGGAGCTGATGTGAAATGGTTGTAAAATATAGATTAATCCTTTCAAATACATATTCGTAAATGCACGGCAATGCATCAACGAACATAAATTTGAACTTTAACCCATTAGCACATTATCAATGTGCCTCCAACCAATTATCTCCAATACCTAAATCGACAAGCAATGGCACTTTTAGATGCATTGCATTTTGCATTCCATTGCGAACAATTTCGGTAACTTGGTCCAATTCCGATTTTAAAACATCGAAGTTCAACTCATCATGTACCTGCATAATCATTTTTGATTGGAGGTTATGACGGTTAAATTCCTTGCAAATTTTTATCATTGCTATTTTGATAATATCGGCTGCCGAACCTTGTATTGGTGCATTTATGGCATTTCGTTCGGCAAAACCTCGCACTGTTGCGTTGTTTGAATTTATGTCTTGCAAATAGCGACGTCGTCCCATCAAGGTTTCAACATAACCTTGATCGCGAGCTATGCCAATTTGCTTGTCCATAAATTCTTTTACTTTTGGATACGTGGCAAAATATCCATCAATTAAAAATTGAGCATCCTTGCGGGCAATATTGAGGTTTTGAGCCAAGCCAAACGCCGACGAACCGTATGAAATGGCAAAGTTTGCCGATTTTGCTTGCCTACGTTGCTCGCTGGTTACTGCATCGAGTGGAATTCCAAATATTTTTGATGCTGTTGCGGTGTGAATATCTTCGTTATTGCGGAAAGCCTCAATAAAATTCTCGTCGCCACTGCAATGAGCTATAACACGAAGTTCGACTTGCGAATAATCGGCCGAAACAAAAACTCTATCCGATGAAGATGGAATAAACGCTCGACGAATTTCCTTTCCTTTTTCTGTTCTTACGGGGATATTTTGTAGATTGGGATTGGTTGAACTTAAACGTCCTGTACCAACAATTGCCTGATTGTATGATGTGTGAATGCGATTTGTCTTAGGATTAATCAATTCTGGTAAAGCATCTATGTAAGTCGATACCAGTTTTTTAAGTGAACGATAATCTAAAATATCTGCAACAATTGGATGTTCATCTTTGAGCAAAACCAAAACCTCTTCGCCCGTTTGATATTGTTGCGTTTTGGTTTTCTTTGCTTTATCCGAAATCTTTAATCGGTCAAATAATATTTCGCCCAATTGTTTTGGCGAACCTATGTTAAATTCACAACCAGCTTTCGAATAAATGGCTTGTTCAATAGCTGCAATTTCAGTTTTTAACTCAATTGACGATTGTTTCAAAGCTTCCACATTGAGCGAAACGCCATTGCGTTCTATTTTCGAAAGTATTTTAACTAATGGCATTTCCACTTCGGTAAATAATCGTAAAACACCGTGTTTTCTAAGTTCAACGGTCATTATCTCTTTCAATTGCAGTGTAATATCTGCATCTTCGCCCGAATATTCTTTGGCCTGTTCAACAGGTACCGAACGAAACGATTTTTGATGGATGCCTTTTTTGCCTATCAATTCATCTATACCAACCATTTTGTAGTTGAGGTACAATTCAGCCAAATAGTCTAAACCGTGACGTAAATCGGGTTGCACAAGGTAATGAGCAATCATGGTATCGAACATTGGTCCTTGCACATCGATGCCATAATTTGCTAATACCGAAATATCGTATTTCATATTTTGACCAACCTTAGCCAAGCTCATATCTTCGAGCACTGGTTTTAGTTCATTGGCAATAACTTGAGCTTCATCTTGGTTTTCGGGAAATGGGACATACCATGCTTCGGCTTTTTTTACCGAAAACGATACACCTACTAATTCAGCACTTATCACATCAAGCGAGGTCGTTTCTGTATCGAAACAGAATTCTCCGCTTTCTCTAAGTAGCGATAATAATTCAGCTCGTTTTTCAAATGTATCGGCAAGATGATATGAATGTTCTGTAGTATCAATAGTTTGTATTGTCGATTCATTCGATTCAATACTTTCTGAATTTTGGTTTTCATCAGTCGACTGACTTGGTTCTGTCATTGGCTCATTAAACATATCGAATAGTGAACCTTGCACGGGAGCTGTTTTCTTTGCTGGACTTGTTGCAACTGTTGGATTAACTGCATTTGTTGAACTAGCTACTTTAGCCGTTTCACCAAACAAACGATTGCCCAATGTTTTAAATTCGAGTTGCTGGAATAATTCGGTAAGTTTCTGCTTCGAAGCACCATCGTAACGCAACGATTCTTCGTGAAAAGCTATGGGTGCATTGATTCTGATGGTTGCTAAATCTTTCGACAATAAAACTTGATCTTTAAAAGCAATAAGATTTTCTTTTTGTTTTCCCTTTAGTTCGTCAATATGATTATAAATATTTTCGATACTACCGTACGTTGCTATCAAATCTTTAGCACGTTTTTCGCCAATTCCGGGAGCTCCAGGAATATTATCCGATGCATCGCCCCAAAGTCCAAGTATGTCAATTACCTGAGAAGGTTGACTAACCGAGAATTTTTCGCGAACGCTGTCTTCGTTCATCGTTTCGTATCCGGGTCCAAAACTTCGTGGGCGGAAAATGAAAATGCCCGGTTCTACCAATTGGCAATAATCTTTGTCGGGAGTAAGTAAATAACTTTCAAAACCTTCTTTTACTGCTTGTTTGGCTAATGTTCCAATAACGTCGTCGGCTTCAAAACCTTCAACTTGAAGAATTGGAATGTTAAACCCTTCTATTATTTGTTTTACGTAAGGAATGCTGGCACGTAACTCTTCTGGCATTTCTTGTCGTTGACCTTTATAGGCTTCGTATTGTTGATGGCGAAATGTCTTACCTCCAGGATCGAATGCTACGCCAATATGTGTTGGCTTTTCGTTTTTAAGTACATCGATAAGTGCATTGGTAAATCCATAAGGTGCCGAAGTGTTGAGTCCCCACGACGTACGACGAGGAGCATTTATAAACGCAAAATAATAGCGATAAATCATCGCATAAGCATCGAGCAGAAAAAGTTTCTTTGGTTCAGACATTATTCTAAAATTTATTGCAATTTAGAGAATTTCGGTTGATAAATGCGAATGAGTTGGGAATATCACAGTTTATAACATAAATATCAACTCCAACTTTGCCAAAGTTTTAAACTTTGGCAAAGTTCACCTCAACAGGTAGTATATCAGATTAAAATGGGAATATCATTTTTCAATTCTCCATTTTTCAATTCTCCATTTTTCAATTTCCTAGCAAATTCCGCATTTAACCGCAAATGCAACCAAATTGGCTGTGTTTGTGGTTTCTGTTTTCTTGAGTAAAGTATTCCGGTAACTATGTACAGTTCCTTTACTTAAAAAGATTTTTTTTGCGATTTCGTCATCTGTCAAACCTTGAGCCACAAGTTTCAATACTTCTATTTCGCGTTTACTAAGCGATTGTAATTTGAGTTGATTATTTAACCTTACTATTTCAGAAAGGGCATCGGCCATTTGATTGTCGGAATTGAAGGGTTCCGAAATTTCAAAACCTACACTTAAAAACGTATGAGGTGAACCATCGGAGTTATTCTTTAAAACACAGGTTTGAGAATAATACCATTGGTAATCTTTATTTTTAGGTTTGGAACGATAAAGTCCTCTAAATATTTGTTCGGGAGCTGTATTCTGTAAATATTGTATCGAATCTTTTGTTGTTGCAATATCGTCGGGATGCATAATTGCGTCAAAATAGTCATATCCCATTTTGTCTATTTCGTTTTGAGAATATTCAATTAAGTCTAAACATCTTTTATTCGACCAAATATTTATTCCTAAGCGTTCGTTGTCGGTCGATTCCCGTTTGTTTATATATAAAACAGCAGGAACAGCATCGAGAATTTCCGCCAATTCGGAATTTCTTTCCTTAAGTTTTTTGTTCTCGTTTTGAAGTTCCTCTTTGGTCATAATTACGATAATTTTAAATTTTATTACGCTAATTAAGTATGTTACTGATTTTTACATTTCACACAAAAATATAACAATTGTTGTATTGTTTGGTGATAAACATGTAATTATCTTTGGGTAAATTTTTGTGTGCTACTATTCACAAGAATTGTTATCAATTGTCTAAAAAAACGAAGAAATGAAAATAATACATTTGTCCGATTTACATGTCGGAAAAGAAGATAAAGGTGTAATCTTTCAAAGTATAGTAAATAAAATAAATGAACTAACACCAGCATCTGATTATATTATTGTTATAACTGGCGATTTAATTCAAAGTGCAATTAAAGATGAAAAATCAAATAGCATACACTTAAACGAAGTTATTACTCAAATAACAAAACTTGAGAGTAGTGGCTTTAAAGTTTTGGTTGTTCCTGGCAATCACGATTATGGAAATGCAAAAAAGATTAATTCAAAATTGATGACGCTTTTTAAAACGAAGTTGTATGGTAATGCAAATGAATCTTTTCCAAGAATCTATCCTACTAATGATATTGTTTTTATTGGTTTAGATTCCATCGAAGGCGAATTTGATGCAAAAATAAATTCAGCAGAACCAGAACCAGAAAAAGTGATTATCCTAGGCACAATTGGTCAAATTGGTAAAGATCAAAGAGACCGTTTAATAGGGAAATTAAAAGATTATGAGTCTCAAAAAGATATAAAGTTTGTCGTTTATCTACATAATGATCCATTCACAAATAGATTTGCGTTTTACCTAAAAGATAGAGATGAACTTAAAACGATATTTGAAAACAAAATTAGTCTTTTACTCTGCGGTCATACTCATGAAAATAGAACATGGGATAATTGGGGATTTCAGACATTTAATGCAGGATCTTCAACAAATAAAAAAGAATATCACGATAAAATTCGATGCATCGATACAAGTACAGTCCCATTTGAAGTTAGCTTCCTTACTATATAAAATGAATTGTTCCAATGAATATTTCGATATTTAATAAGCTTATAAATATTGGTGTTGACCAAGAAAACGATCAAACAGAAATTGCACAAAAAACTAAAACAATAAATATTCTATGTCTTTATGCTATTGTAGGATTGTTTGCTTTTAGCCTTTTAAATATTCGACTAGGATTTTTCGATTTGGTAATTGTTGACTTTGTTATTTCATTTTTATCGCTTGTTTCAGTTTATTTAAATTACAAAAGGCAGTATGATAAAAGTAAGATTTTGCTTTTCGTCGTTGGACCATTATTGTTTTTATATTTCCCCGTTTTTGTTGGTAATGTTGGTAATCAGTATTACAACATAATGTTTTTAACAATTGGCATTTATGTATTTAATGACAAAAAAAACATTATTTATTATACAATATATATTGCTTGTTTACATGCAATTACTATTTATTTAACAACATATTCCACATACAACGAAAAATATAAAATACTTGAGCCAATAAATGAAGTTCCAAGTTTAGTTACTGCAATTGTAGTAATTATTGTAATTGTTTTAATGTTTAAGTTCGACACAATCAAATATCAAAAAAAAATTAACCAACAAAAAGATGAATTAGAAAAAAAAGTGGCTGAGTTAGCTGTCAAAAACGAACTAGCCAATTCACTTCTTAAAGAACTGAATCACCGAGTTAAAAATAACCTGCAATTGGTTTCTAGTTTGTTTATTATGCAATCGTACAAAACAACCGATGCCCATACTAAACAAGCACTCGACGAAGCCAGAAATCGAATAGATACCGTTGCTTTGATGCATCAACGTTTATATAAAGAAAATAAAGAATTGCAAACAAATCTCAATTTATATATCCGTGAATTAGCTAACTATGTTTTACAATCGTCGGGACAAATTGATGAAACAACTATTGCAATAGATGATATTACTCTTTCGATGGAAGATACTCTTCACATTGGACTTATTGTAAACGAACTTCTAACAAATATTCTTAAATATGGAATTCATACCGAAACCAACAAGACTAAAGTATGGATTTCCATTGCTAGTAACGAAAATCAAGTAACTATTTCCATTAGAGATAATGGGCAAGGATTCCCAGAATCATTTTCTATCGATAACACAAAATCTTTTGGGCTGGAATTAGTTCGTGCAATTGTGTTGCAACACGATGGAACATTCAATTTTTCGAATAAACAAGGAGCTTCTATTGAGCTAACACTTACAATAAATAGCATTAAAAATGCAATGTCGTTTAGTTAACAGGAAGTGTATGATATACAAAGCCCTGAAGTGGCTAAATTTGAATAGCCATGGGTGTAACACATGGAATTTGTGGCAAGCAAACAACAACCCTGAAAGGGTTAAACCCTTTCAGGGTTCAGATATTTGTCGTTAATCTCCACTCTGGTTTCACCAGAGGCTATTAAAATTCAAGCACTTCGCGCTTAACAGACTGTGTGAAAACTAAAAAAAACGTTAAATATAATTGTTTATGTCATTCATATTCAATATATTTAAGTGTATTAATTCGATTTAGATATGCATTATAAAGATAAAATATCAAGAGAGCAATTTATGGTATTATCTTATGACACAATGATAGCCACAGAGAATGCTGTACGTCTAATTGATTTGATGTGCAAGAAATTCTTCAAAGAGCAACGTGCTGATATTGAACTTAAAGGATGTAAAAAAGAAGGATGTAAAAGTTATCCACCTTCATCAATGTTGGCATTATTGGTTTATGGGTACTTTAATGGCATCGCTAGTAGCCGAAAACTAGAACGAGAAACGTATCGCAATATCGAAGTACTTTGGTTGATGGAAGGATTTCAACCTGATCATTGGACAATCTGTGAATTTCGACGCAATAGTGAAACAATGATGAAAGAATTCTTAAAATCATTTCGACGCTTTTTGATTGAAGGTACCTATGCGA
>Ga0302286_10000536_pt1 | contig 30956 bp, 30 predicted proteins | sample III_Fen_E2_3_FD_198765 | JGI IMG/M metagenome (GOLD analysis project Ga0302286, IMG submission 198765) | Peat permafrost microbial communities from Stordalen Mire near Abisko, Sweden - III_Fen_E2_3 | ecosystem: Environmental > Terrestrial > Soil > Wetlands > Permafrost | place: Sweden: Abisko...
CAGCCCCGATTAATGGAATAGTAATAATTTCCATATTATCGTGTGGATGCGTTCCAAATCCTTCTCCACTAGCAATCCAATCATCGTTCAATACCCGTAGAGCACCGAAATTAACGCGTTCGGGATTGTAATAATTAGCAAAACTGAAAGTGTGGTGAGTATCAAGCCAACCATGATTGGCATGACCGCGTGTGTCTGATTTATGCAAAATTGTTTTCATAATTGTGTCGTTTTTGAGTTTAAGAATATGTTCTTATTTGATACGACAAAGGTACGGCGACAAAACGCAGAAGGAGGTAATGAAATCAGGCGAATGAATGCAAAAATCAGGACTGACGCGCCGAAACACGAAATTCGGATGGAGTTTGACCGGTGATTTTCTTAAAAAAATTATTAAAGTGAGCAGCTTCATCAAACCCAAGCTCGTAAGCCAACTCTTTGTTACTGATATTGCTAAACAGCAAGGAACGTTTAGCTTCTGTTATTAATTTACTCTGTATATGATCCTTGGCCGATTTACCGGTCAAGTTTTTCACCGTTTTATTCAAATAGTCACTCGTAACGGATAAATCATCGGCATAATCGGACACCATATGGGCTACAGCATATTTATGATTCAGTTGTTGTTTGAAAGTACGTAGTATGTGGTTACTGGTTTCCACCAACTGTGGATTATTACTCTTGCGCAGGCTACAATGATTATTACTCTGTATCAGAAATACCTTGACCAATGAGCCTACAGCCTCCTGAGTGTAGGTTTGTAACGACAGAGAAAAGTGCTCCATCTGAATCAACAGGTTTCGATAAACCGGCAGATCAGCCTCATTTATCGGTAGTGGTGGCGATTGTCCGTAATCATTGAATAAATAAATGTCATTTATCAACTTGTCAGGAATAGAATTAGCTATCAGGAATTCCTCGGTAAACGTAACAACCCATCCCTGAGGTTCGTCAGTAAATTCTATTTGGTGCATCTGCCCGGGAAGAATAAAAAAGATAGAACTATCTACGATAGGAAATTCAGTAAAATCAATATAATGAGTTCCTACGCCCTTCTCTATGAAAATAATGGTGTAATAATCGTGTCTGTGCGGACTGTCAGCTTCTCCGTTAGCATTTCGATAAACAACGTCAAGCTTTTTCAGGGCAAAGCCGGCATACCCCTGCGATGCCTCAGTAAACGAATATGTTTTTATGTCTTTATGCAGCAAATTCATATTACACCAATAGTTAACCTAATAATTCAAGAACACCGCAAAGGTAATCATTGTTTAATAGAAACAAAAAAAGCAGAACAACTTCCTTACAAAAAAGGCTTTGTTCTACTTTTTACAATATATATGTAGTCCGTTGATTACTTTCTACCCCAAAATTTCTTTGAAACTACAGGTTTCACAGGAGCTTCGTTTCTCACAGGAGCAGCTATTACTTTTCTGGGTTCAGCTGCACTGTCGGTAGCAGCTTTGCTTATCGGCGCTCTGTTGTGAGTAATTTTGGGTTTATTTGGGTTCGGCTGACGGACATTCTGATTTGGTTTTGATTTCGACTTTGATTTACCAACTACAGGCATGTTTTCAGCCGGAAACGGATGGTCATTAATTACCGGAATCTGAATTGAAATAAGCTTTTGAATATCCCGCAGATATTCATGCTCTTCAGCATCGCAAAACGACACAGCCTTTCCGTTCAACCCTGCTCTACCCGTTCGTCCTATACGGTGAACATAGGTTTCGGGGATATTCGGAATTTCATAGTTAATAACAAGATTCAAATCATCAATATCAATACCACGTGCTGCGATATCGGTTGCTACCAAAACACGCGTCGTTCTGTCTTTAAAATTTCGCAATGCATTCTGACGGGCGTTTTGAGATTTGTTACCGTGGATTGCTTCTGCTTTAATTTTGGCTTTCGTGAGCAAGCGTTGTACCTTATCCGCACCATGTTTGGTACGCGTAAACACCAAAGCAGTTTTAATTGATTTATCCTGTAACAAATGTATCAACAAATCCTTTTTATTGACTGCATCCACAAAATACATTTCCTGCTGAATAGTTTCGGCAGTGGTCGAAACCGGAGTAACAGCCACTTCTTCTGGATTCGTAAGGATTGAACCGGCCAACACGCGTATCGATTCTGGCATTGTAGCCGAAAAGAAAAGCGATTGACGCTTAGCCGGAATAATCTTAATCAGTTTTTTCACATCATGTATGAATCCCATATCGAGCATACGATCGGCTTCATCCAATACAAAGATAGAAAGCTCATTCAACTTCACATATCCCTGTGTTTGTAAATCGAGCAAGCGACCCGGCGTAGCTATCAGTATATCTACGCCCATTTTAAGTGCGCCAACTTGTGCTCCTTGCGGTACACCACCGAAGATAACAGTATGCCGTAAATTCATAAACCTACCATAGGCTGCAAAACTTTCGCCAATCTGGATAGCCAGTTCGCGCGTAGGAGTTACAATCAATGCCTTGATTTTACGTGGAGCTCTTTCGGTTCCTTTATTTAATTGCAACAACTGCAGGATAGGAATAGCAAAAGCAGCTGTTTTACCTGTACCTGTCTGAGCACAGCCTAATAAATCATGTCCTTTAAGTACAATTGGAATTGAAATTTCCTGAATAGGTGTAGGTTGAGTATAACCTTCGTGAGAGAGAGCGTTTAAGATCGGCTCTATAAGATCTAATTTATCAAATGTCATAAAATAATAGCGTATTCGTTCTCTTTCACAAACTTTTCATTATATCCCGACGAAATACGATTTTGTGCAAAGGTACGGAAAATAAACGAGGGAATCAAAAAGACACATTGATAGCACTTTCCAGACGTTTTCGTTTGCATACACATGTTCATTTCCAATTATTCATTAAATCAATCTCTGAAGTCTGATTCCGTGCACACGACAACTGCATTTGTGCAAAATTTAAAGTTTTTTAAGCATAAAAATAGATATAATAAGGATGTTGACCAATATAAATCCTTATTTTTGTAGCGTTGAAAGCAAAATTACAATTGAAAAAAGCTACTATCATAGCATTATTTATCAGTTTGTAATTTACAATTTTCAGCTTTCATTTCACTTGAAATGGAAAAACAATAAAAACCTCGAATCACTTGAAATCTGATCATCCACATAAAATCTCCGTAGGGAGAGGTACATTTGCATCCCCGTAAATGCAGCTCCCTAAATTGACTCTTCTGTAGGAAATAATAGAACATATTATTTCTCCAACAAATCAGCCAAACACATCCGATAATTTTACCACGGGTAAAAGGCATATTCATCACATGCTTCCTATCCAGCAAAAATCAGGTCTTTAAATGTATAGAAAAAAAGTTGCATGAGAGCTTTCTCTATCAACAAAAATACTATCAGTTAACAAAATTTTCGGATAAGCATAATGAGTGCATCCATAGAAAAGCTTATTATTTATATAATTACGTTTCAATTTTCCATTTCGATATAGACTAAATTAAATTCATAGAATAATCAAAATTATAAAAGGAGGAAAATAATGAGTAATGCTAATACCGTTTCAACGGATATTTTAATTATTGGAGGCGGACCTTCCGGTTTGGCAACTTCCATTCATTTAGCCGACATCTTAAAGCAAAATGGCTTAACACGCAGAATTTTACTTATAGAAAAAGGAAGTTCTATCGGAAGCCATATTCTATCGGGCGCTGTAATTAAACCGGAAGTTTTCAAGCATTTATTACCGGATGTTGAATTTTCTGACATTCCTTTTAATGCCAAGGTAATAAAAGATTCAACGGTATTACTAAGCGAGAATGGTGCGCTTACACTGCCGGTACATGTACCTTACATGAGCAACGCAGGAAACTATACCGCTTCATTAGGACAAATCTGCCGGTTTCTGGCGCAAAAAGCCGAAGAAAAAGGAGTTGAAATTTATACCGGATTTGCGGTTGATGAAATTCTGTACGAGCATGGAAAAGTAATCGGTGCAAAAACCATTGATACCGGAGTAGATCACCATGGTAACAAGCAGGAAAATTTTCAGGCAGGAACGCGCATTGAAGCAAAACTCACCATATTTGCCGAAGGTACACGCGGTAGTCTGGCTAAAAAGCTCATAAAAAAATACGATTTGGAGAAAGATAAAAACTGCCAGATATATTCGTTAGGAATTAAAGAACTCTGGAGCGTGCCCGAAGGAAACATCAAACCGGGTGAAGTGTATCACACCATGGGCTACCCATTGAATATGAAAGAATTCGGAGGTGGATTTGTTTATGGATTAAATGATAACAAAGTAGCTGTTGGACTAGTTGTTGGACTCGAATACGAAGACCCTACCTTCGATGCTCACAATGCTTTTCAGGTATGGAAAACAAACCCGTTTATAGCCAAGTTTCTGAAAGGTGGAAAACTGGTAGAATACGGTGCAAAAACATTGCCTGAAGGCGGCTATTACTCTATTCCAAAATTATATACAGACAATGCATTAATTGTAGGTGACAGTGCCGGATTGGTAGCCATGCCTGCTTTAAAAGGAGTGCATTTAGCCATAACTTCAGGTATGCTGGCAGCCAAGACCGCTGCTGATGCTTTGATTAAAAATGATTTTTCCGAAAAAACACTTTCAGCATACGAAGCATCTATAAAGGAAAGTGTAATTTATAAAGATTTATATCCTGTTCGGAACTTCAGACAAGGATTTTCGAAAGGATTAATCGCAGGTGCATTCCATTTCGGAGCACAACTAATAACCGGTGGAGCAGGCTTCAGTGGTCAACTGAAAACCCATCTGGATAAAGACGCGACCAAAACGCTCGCCGAATTTAAAGGTAAGCCATTCAAAGAAAGATTTAAAGGAAAACTTGAATTTGATAAAGTTTTGACATTTGATAAAGTTACAGATGTCTATTTCTCAGGAGTTAATCACGATGAACAACAAGTTCCGCACGTGAAGGTAAACAACCCCGAGTCATTTAACGCCATCAACATCAAACAGTACGGTGCTCCGTGCCAGTTCTTCTGCTCATCCGAAGTGTATGAACTTCATACGGACAAAAACGGACATCAGGAATTGCGCATACATGCCGAAAACTGCATGCACTGTAAAACCTGCGACATAAAAACTCCCGGTGATGGCATTACCTGGTCGGTACCCAATGGCGGTAATGGTCCTGATTTTCAAAACATGTGATTAATTCATTATTATTAATTCATTATTCATAATTAAAGAAATGGCTCTTACAATTATAAGTTTAATAAAACAAGTACCACTCGCCACAGAAATGCGAATGGGAGAAGATGGCTTAATGGATAGAACGAAAGCAAAGTCAATCATTAATATCGATTGTCAGTTTGGTCTTGAAGCCGGATTACAACTCAAAAAACAATATCCTGATGCTAGGCTTATTGCCTGCTCTATGGGACCGGGTTCATTCGAAGTAGCTTTGCGCACCGCCATCTCGATGGGTTACGACGATGCATACCTGCTTTCGGACCGTAAGCTCGGAGGTAGTGATACTTATGCCACCGGATTGGCCATATCAACTATGTTGAAACACCTCGGCTTTACCAAAGATGCTAAGGAACCGTTTATCATTCTGGCAGGTCGCCAGACCAGCGACGGCGATACGGCACACGTTCCTTCGCAGGTGGCCGAATCTTTAGGCATTCCACAGGCAACTTTTGTGGAAACTGTAAAAGCTGACGGAGAAGGCAATGTTATAGCTAAGCGTATTATCGAAGGTGGATATCAGATGATGAAGCTACCAATGCCGTGTACTATTTCATTGACTCCAACGGGCATTCCTCCTCGCAAACCTTCGCTGACCGGAGCTATCAAAGCACGCAATGCTAAAATCACGGTTTTCGGTATCGATGATATCGGGCTGGGAACAGAAAAAATCGGATTGAGCGGATCTCCTACCATTGTAGCCGGTGTAGTAAATATCGTGAGCGAACGTGCTCCTATTATCATGTCGCAGGGACACAATGAGACTACTCTGGTTGACAGTTTAATAGCCAATTACAAGAAAGGAGCTAATGTACTGGAGAAAAAAGAAGCCGCAGAAAAGAAGGTATCGGAAAAACCGGAATTTCCATTCTACGATAACCGGAATGGTGCTAAAGGTATTATTACATGGGCCGAATTGGCTAACGGAAAAATTGCCCGCCCATCGCTGGAGCTGTTAACTCCCGCACGCCATTTAGCCGATCAATTAGGGGAAGATACCAAAATAATGACCCTGCTGATTGGAAAAAATGTAAAAGATCAGGCTCAAATTCTGTTCGAACATGGTTCCGATGAAGTTATTATAGTAGAAGACGATAAACTCGAAGAATACCTAGTATTACCGTTTTCCAGCATTTTTGAGCAGGTAATAAAAGAACGAAATCCAGAGATTGCCCTTTTTGCAGCTACTACATCCGGTAGAGAACTTGCACCCCGTATCGGGATGAAAACAGGTAGCGGTGTAACAGCAGACTGTACAGGACTGGAAATAGGCGAATACGTAAACCGGAAAGAAAAGGTTATCAATAAACCGATTTTGCACTCGCGTCGTCCAACCTACGGCGAAAGCAAACTGGCAACCATACTTGGCTTTGTGTATCCACAAATTTCAACTGCACGTGCCGGAACCTTTGAAGTACCTGCCAAGGTAGAAGGAAGAACCGGAATCGTTTCAACTTTTGTTCCTAAACTTACAAAAGATGAATTTAAGGTAGAGATACTGCAAACTGTCCGTGGTGAAGGGAACTCTGTAAACCTGTTCGATGCCGATATCATTGTTTCAGGTGGACGCGGTACTACAAGTGACGGACTTGAATTGATCAAAAAACTAGCCGACGCACTCAAAGCACAAGGCGTGAAAGCCGAATGGGCATGTAGCCGTGTGGTGGTGGACGAAGGTTTCTCTGAATATGCCCGCCAGGTAGGTCAAACAGGTAAAACCGTACGTCCTAAATTGTATATCAGTGTTGGGATATCGGGTGCAATCCAACATATTGCAGGAATGAAAGAATCCGAAAAAATTATTGCGATTGATCATAACCCCAAAGCATCGATATTTCATTTTGCTGATTTTGGTATTGTGGGCGAATATACCGATATTATACCGGAATTGACAGAACGTGTAAAGGCTGGATTTACCTTCGGGATAGAACCTACAAAGAACTGATTCAAGATATAATGCAAGCAGAGCTTAATCGTTTCTGCAAAAAATAAGAGGGAAAACCAACGGCTTTCCCTCTTATTATATCAGCATGTACCAAAATTACATATTCATTCTGTTGAGTTTTACGCTCCAGGCAACCCAGTCAACTACATTGGTAGCAAAATAAACCTGACGTAATGAGAGGAATAACGAACGAACATCCGTGATGGTTGAACCTAACAATTGATTAACCGTAGTGCTTGTTCCATCATCGAAGGTTATTTGTAAATCCCTGTTATGACCTATTACACTAAACTCCGTCGAATCATCAGTGCTGCCTGAATCAATAATTTTCACCACAGCTTTCGTTTGCAGCACGCCTCCCAAATAAACTTTGGCGCTATCCAGACCATTGTTACCGTGAGTAGGAGTTCTTATAATCTGCACATTTCCGATTGTCAGTGAATACTGTTTTTCGCGATGGTGGCTGGCCGAATCTTTGATGGCTGTAAATTTTTCTTCAAACAATGTTGCACCACCTTTGGAGATATTGTAAACCGATAAAATGGTATCCCCGGTTGAATACTTCAATTTAGCATCGTACCCGTTAGCAAACGTAAAACCTGATACAAAATTCTGACCATCTGACTTGTTTCTTGACGATTGAACCGTGAGAGAGCCTATACTGACATTTTTAACCGTAATGGTAGAAGCCAGATTATAGTTCCAGAGATAACGTCCGAAAACATAATTATACTTCGAAACATCAATTACATAATCATTCACCAGAGTAGTATCGGCCGGAGTGTATAAAAGCAATAGCTTGGGATGTTTTATCTTTGCCTCCGGCATACGTACAATGAAATCAGAGCTGGTTCCGGTTTTAGCAAAGAAATTAAACAACAGCGGACTCCATTTCTTATATTTCGCTGCTTTATAGTCATAAATACCGGCTATCTGAGCCAGCGTAATAGAATCCGTTGAAGGAGTTACAACTGTTGATGTTGCAACAGATGATTTTACCATACTGGGAGACGTGGCCAAATCGGAATTGGTCAATATACCATAACCTGAAGAAGAGGTTATTGAGTTTACAGCTGTAGATAGCTCCTGCGCATTGGCAGTTATAGAGGTTTTCAATGACTGATTACCTAATCCGTCCTGAGAAGTACAACTCCATGTTATAAAACTAAATAAAACTAAAGCTAAGTAAATACCTTTTGTTTTCATAATCCATTAATTAAGTGTTATTAAATAGTTTGTTTTTCATTTAAAACAGCAATTCACACATATTATTATTGTGCAATCATGGATTATAACAACTTTTACATCAACTATATTTTATCCCATTCAGTATTTTTAAAAGTTTAGTAACGATATTCACAAGAATTAAACTTCAGCTTTCTTATTTTAATATTATGCAAACCTACACTATATTATCATCTTCTTCGTTTTCGATATGGCTAATCTCTTCCGGCTCTGCATGAATATAAACCTCGCTGCGTACGACTCTCGATTTTATTTCCTTCTCAATTTTGTCGCACACTTCATGCACATCGCGCAGGCTTAAATCGGGGTCAAAGTGAACATTGAACTTGATAAAGGTATCAGCACCGGCAGTACGAGCCTTCAATCCGTGAAATTTCAACACCTCCGGAAAACTCTTCAGTACTTCGTGTACAATTATGGTTGTATTCTGCGGCGACTTGTCCAACAGAACATCCACCGCTTTTCTGCCCAACTGATAAGAAACATACAATACAATGACAGCTACAAGCAAAGCCGCTACAGCATCGGCCGCATACCAGCCAAGAAACTGGTAGGCTATCAGCCCGAACAACACCACTGTTGAACTCCATATATCCGTAGAAAAATGCAATGCGTCAGCTTCGAGCGCCTGACTATTATGTTTCTTTGCCACCCTGGATAAAGCTTTGGCGCGAGAATAATCAATAACAATGGAGCTGATAACCACAATGTAGCTCCACACACTTACTTCTATATGCGTATTCCCCGAAACAAGGCGATGAATAGCTTCATAAATAATCCATACACAGGTAACCAGCAACAATAATGTTTCAATAAAAGCTGATAAATTTTCTACTTTACCATGTCCGTAATTATGATCTCTGTCGGCAGGCTTATCCGAAACACGCACCGAAAAATAGGTAATCATAGCTGCCACCATATCCAGCGCCGAATGAAGCGCTTCGGATAATATACCCAAACTACCGGTCAGCAATCCAATTATTAATTTAAAGCCTGTTATAAATACAGCTGCCAGCACAGACATAAGTGCCACACTCTTCTTTTCAGTAATCATGATAAATGTTTTATTGCTGTGAAAATTTATTCAAAAATACGCAAAGTATTTATAATCCTACCAGAAATTCGCGCGAAGTTATTAGTATGTAGCTAATTTAGAATGATACAAATTAACTGCAAAAAAAGCAGAGCTTATACATCCCTGTGTAAGCTCTGCTTTTTACTGTTATTGTATTCTGTAATGTTTAAGCAGTCTTCTTTCTGAATTTATTGTAATCAATCTTGTGTTTTTATCCGGCATTTCTGTTCCATTAGTCTCACCAAAACATGCTCAGTCTCGGCCGACCAAAGTAATTTTTCGATTACAGAATAAGATATTTACTAAATAATTACCAACAAATAAATTAAACGACAAATAATCACTGATTGACAGAATTAAAACTAAAAGAATTCGTAAATTTGCACCATCGTTTGAAACGATTTTTTTCGAAGGAAAAAAACTATAAAAAAAAACTGTTATTTAGTAATGAAACGACAAGAAGAGTTGCTTAAAGAGACTTTAAACACCGGCAATAAACCCAAAATTTACTCACATAAAGCGATATGGGGTTTTTCTATTTTATTTTCATCAATTTTTGGAGGTGTGTTGCTGATGCAAAACCTGCGGGATATAGGTAAAAAGAAGGAAGCTAACATTGTGCTGTCTGCATCGGTGGTTTATACCATTATCACTTTTATCGTGGTTAACATCCCCGAAAAATCCATTTCGTCGCTCACCATGGCGTTCAACTTTGTTGGAGGTTATGTGCTGTCAGAGTATTTTTTCAAAAACTACATCCATGACGCTGAGCTTTATCCCCGGAAAAAAATATGGAAACCCTTAATTATTTCCATTATCATTACCTTACCGATAATTATCACCTTGGTATATGCACTTAGTTTAGAAGAATAAAATGCTGAAAAGCGGTTACAACATAAGGTTTATGAAAAAAATAATTTTTCTGGTTTCCGTTTTTTGCTTTTGCTTCTTTTTAAACGGCTCTGCTCGCGGAGGCTTTCACATGTCAAGTCATAGCTTTCATTCATCGGGTACAAGCAGCCATAGTTTCGGCGGTAAGTCAACAACGCACTCTGTTCACTCGGCGAACCATACAAACTCAGTGAGAAGTGTACATGTGAACAGACCCATATCTTTTTACCAACACAATCCGAGTTATCGCATGGTAAACAACCACTATTATCCGGTTTACCATCGAAGCCCCAATTACCTGCTTTGGTATTTTGTGTTATCCAACCACAGAACCCACCGAAACGATACTATCCGGGCAAAATCGAAAGAAGAACTGGACAGAAAAGTAAAATCAACTTCTACAGAGTGGTAAAATGATTTTACCTGAAGTACTTATATTTTGATATGCAAACGTGCAGAGAACACATTCACCGGTCCTTGTCTCTCTACACGGTTTTTTAGACCCTTCCAAACAAGAAGTGGAGCCTTCTAAAAATATTTTGTTGCCGTCCTAGCAAAAATTGTTGCCTTCCAAAAATTGTTTGGACCCTTCCAAACGAAAATTAGACGGGTCCAAAAATATTTTGTTGCCGTCCTAGCGAAATTTGTTGCCTTCTAAAAATTGTTTGAACCCTTCCAAATGAAAATTAGACGGGTCTAAAAATATTTTGTTGCCGTCCTAGCAAAATTTGTTGCCTTCCAAAAATTGTTTGAACCCTTCCAAACGAAAATTAGACGGGTCTAAGAATATTTTGTTGCCGTCCTAGCGAAATTTGTTGCCGTCCAAAAATGTTTTAGAACCCTACTACAAATGGGTCTATTCAGGGTCTATTCAATAAACTGTGTGCCTATATCCGAATATGCAAACGTGCAGAGAACACATTCACCGGTCCTTGCCTGTCTTTGTTATAACCGGGATTTAGTACCAGTTGATATGTTCCGCTTAGAGACATAGTGGGCGTTAATGCAAGCGAATAATAGATTTCTGCCAGCTGCTCCAATCCGTAATTCAGATTACCATCGCCCAGCATAAAACCCCTGCCGCCTGCCTGCAAATAATCCCGATGTGCTTTTGAAATGCCTGAGACAACTACGGCAAGTCCCACATTATCATTCTTACGCTTCCACCTATCACCGGTCATGGATAATCCTGCACTTGCACTGCGGTCTATTTCGGTAAATACCCAGGTTTCATTGTTTCCATCGTTCCAGCTCGCCTTGAAAAAGCATCCTAAATCGTTGGTTATACTCTGTTCGGCATTGATTCCAAAACCATATTTAGTGTTTCCGTATTTCTCCACCGATTGGATAATAGGATTTACAGGGTTCTGAGCCATGCTTTGACGGTAGTTACCCATATTGCCTGTAGTAAAGAAACCGAGCAAACGAACTGCACCCTCCTGATTGGCTATTTTATAGCGGTGAGTATATTCCAGCGTATGCGAGCCGGCTTTTGAAACATTCCAGTTCATCACACTACCGTTGGCTGTTTGGGGGATCAGTGAAAATGCATATCGGAGTTCATTATTTGGTGTTACATATTCTAACACTGCACTCGGTGTATAACCCCGGGTATTTGCCGGATAATCCCATGCACCGTTACTCATCAGTCCCCAACTCATAAACTGAGTTCTTGGATCGTGACTAAATTTATTGTCGTCGAAAAAGTCGGAAATACTTATTTTACCCAGCGTAAGGGATATATAGTTGGTTGGCAGATTCCCGGCTAATTGATTTAAGTCACTAGCCTGAAAAGTCGTTTCATTGGACAAAGCAAAGGTTTGAGTAAAAAACATTCGTGCCATATAAATTTTAGGAGCCGGATCACCAATGCGGAAAGTTTCACCATTGGTAGCGGCAGCAATTCCCAAAGCACCACTCAAACCCGACCCACCGGCTATTTCGGGATTAATAAATGCACTTGCACCTTTCCATAAACGGGCTCCAAGATACAAGGTAGAAGTTAAAGATGTCTGATTCTCCGCATCTGTTGTCAAGCTATTATCTCCACTGTATTTTGCACCGAATGCTGTTTTATTTTGATTGATAACAGTAGTTTGGGCATGAATGGATACATTCTCTGTTTTTAAAGTATCTGCTTGCTGAGCAGCTAATCTGAATGTAATAAGCGATAAAATAATGAGTGTAAATTTAAACTTCATTCGAAATGGTTTTTGGATGAATTATATAATAAAACGTGAGCTCGATATAAGAATTTATATAACTATTTGAAATACAAGCATCATTATTCCCGTAGGGAATTTATATCCATAGAATATGTCATTTCAGTGATTAAATTCCCCGTTAGGGGATAAATATATCAATTCCCTACGGGAAATTAATCTAAATAAGATGTATTTTCTATTGATAATTAAGTCCTAACGGACTAATCTTTATATCGAACTTACATTAATATAAAGACAAACGCCTTTCATTTTCAATTTGTTTTATGCCGGTTGCAATTCTGCCAATGTATTTTCATTAATCACCGGAGCAACCGGATATTTTGCGCAAAGATAATGCTTCTTATATTCTGATAAGCAACCTTCCTCAGTCATATTTTCACCATACGATTAAAAGCTCCGGACTGCCACCGGGAACCAACACCAAACACCAACATGTTCTCATTTTATAAACCGATCCGGAAGGACAAGATAATTAATGCATTAACTTCGATAAGATCGGTGCACTGCATCGACTGAAATACTAGAATAACTTGTATCTTTGCTTCATCACCATTTTTCATTAAATATCTGCGAACTAATGTAATTGAGATCATTCGAACAAGAACCATTGCCTTCGAAAGAGGCTTTAAAAAGTCTGTTGCATGAAAATTTTACTCACCGGAGCAACCGGATATATTGCACAAAGATTATTGCCCGTTTTATTGGAAAATGGGCATGAAGTTATCTGTTGCGTAAGAGACAAGAACCGGTTTAACACGAAGAATTATTTGACTTCGAACCTGTCGGTCATAGAGGCAGATTTTTTAAAGGCTGAGAGTCTGCAGCAGATTCCAACGGATATAGATGTAGCTTATTACCTCATTCATTCCATGTCAACACAAAACGTTGACTTTGAAGATATGGAGGCAGTATGTGCCACTAATTTTAAAAAACGTATTGAAGAAACAAATGCCAAACAGGTTATTTACCTTAGTGGGATTAGTAATGCAGATGAGTTGTCAAAACATTTGTCATCGCGAAAAAATGTGGAAACTGTTTTGTCGGGTTCTAATTTTGCACTCACCACATTAAAGGCCGGCATAATAGTCGGATCAGGAAGTGCTTCGTTTGAAATCATTCGCGATTTAGTAGAGAAATTACCTTTTATGATTACACCACGTTGGCTAAAAACAAAATGTCAACCCATAGCTATTCGTAATGTCGTAGAATTTTTAATTGCTGTAATTGGTAAAACAGAAACTTACAATAACAGTTACGATATTGGTGCCCCTGATGTGCTTAGTTATAAAGAAATGCTTTTGCAATTTGCCAAAATACGAGGTCTAAAAAGGCGGATCGTTATTGTTCCGGTAATGACCCCAAAAATTTCGTCCTACTGGTTGTATTTTGTTACGTCCACATCCTATGCGCTTGCAAAAAATTTAGTAGACAGCATGAAGGTTGAAGTAATTTGTAAACCGAATGATTTAGCCATGCTACTTGGCATTAAACTGATTGATTATAGAACATCCATAAAACTTGCCTTTGATAAAATAGAACAAAATCAGGTGCTTTCAAGCTGGAAAGATGCACAAACAAGTGATATATTCAGCAAAGGATTCTCCAGATTTATTGAAGTACCGGTCAATGGATGCTTTAAAGACATTCGTACAATTACGGTTGAGAATAGTCATACTTCCCTTGATAAAATATGGGCCATTGGTGGTAAAACAGGTTGGTATTACGGAAACTGGCTTTGGGAAATAAGAGGTTTATTGGATCAAATTGCAGGAGGTGTTGGAATGAGAAGAGGACGGAGAAGTGACACTGAAGTATTCTCAGGAGATGCACTCGATTTTTGGCGTGTACTCATAGCCAATAAAGTTGAAAAGCGTTTACTACTGTATGCCGAAATGAAACTGCCGGGCGAAGCATGGCTGGAATTTAAAATCGATGAGAATAATTGCCTTACACAAACAGCCACCTTCAGACCGCTAGGCCTATTCGGCAGACTGTACTGGTATTCGGTACTTCCATTTCACGGACTAATTTTCAAAGGCATGATAAATAAAATAGCAGATAGCTAAAATACAGTCGGTGAATAACGCAAGTTTAACCAAGCTTTGCTATGTTTGGAATAAATCAGTTTACACCCATTCGTTACTTTGCTGACTATGCTGTTTTTCTTATTCTGGAAATTCAATAATTCTGTACATTCTGATTCTGACAAATTGCACGTTAGTCAGCCAATGGACAGCGCGTGTGTTATGCTGTCGTACTTTTTCCCTCAATGTCAGTCAGAACTTTTTCTAGTTTCGAATTTACCAAAGGAATAATAGTGTTAGCTAATTCATAAACATTAGTACTGCCTATATCTAATTTGTTATCAGCTGTTTGAAAGTTGCTCTCTGCATTTTTACTAGCTGTTCCAATATAAATTGGATGTCTTCTTGAATCAAAACCACCAATAATTGATTTGTTCACAAGTCGTTTCCAAAGTGAACATTTGTCTGAATTTACAAAAACTGGCTTGGTGGAATGAAAGTGGTAATAAAGCCAAACCTCAAAGCAAGGATTGCTCTGAGCTAAATGCCAATTTTTCATACTTTCACACTTTTCTTTCACTATCTCAATTTTTGGTGCACGTGACTCATCTTTGTCTTTGTCAACGTCTAGAACAATCCAAACTTCATCTCCTTCAATGAAATTATATTTAGGATTGGCATTCTTCTCAGTCTTAATAATACATTTCTCGGCAATCGCTAATAAACCCGATGGAGAGTTATCTTCATGAGGATGAAGTTTATATATTTCGATATTTATACGAGAATCTAACTCTTTGAAATACTTAAAGTAATCAAATTCTCTTTTTGCTCCTTCACAAAATATATAGATGCTTTTAGCTTCTCTACTGGGTGCTACCCTTACAAAAAGTCTATTTGTTAGTATCATAGTTGTGCCAATTTAAGTCTTGTAAATTCCCTAAGAATGGTATTGAACCATATCTGCCATTCAAATAGCCCTTTTGAATATCAATAGTTTTATGTTCTTTGAAGTCATTGAGTGAATATAAATCTGTTGAACCTTCTTTATTCTTTTCTGCAAACCATATTTCGTCTTGTCTGAAAATTGCTTGGTCAAGTAGATTTGATTCATGTGTAGAGAAAATTAATTGACCTTTTGTATTTTCATCTAATGAAAATTTTTGGACTAACTCTTTAATTAATAGTGGATGAATACTTCTTTCAATTTCATCAATAATAAATACTTTTTCTGTCGAAATTACATTCTTAAACGCTGGGACAAAGTCTAAAAGTCTAATTGTCCCATCAGATTCCTCATCTAGATTAAAAAGTACTGATTTATCTCTTTTCCCTGTATGTCCGACTTTTAGTGATTTAACCCAGATTTTCCCATTCTCGTTGACAACTAATAATTCATCACCTTTATTACTTCTAAGTCCAATCATCTTTTTCGGTGAATCCTCAACATCTTTTATCAAAGCATCAAGTTCTTTTTCATTGTTTTCTCCAAAGAACTCGTGAATTTCTTTCTTTTCTGAAGTCAATTCTGTAATCCCTATATTGAATGAGCACATTAAATCCTTTGCGTAATTCTTGAATTCTGTATCAATATCAATTCTATGGGCTAAAGCTCTTGGTTTTGAATCAGGAGTTATAATTTGAAGGGTATCTTCAAACCATTTATAAGCAATTTTTACAAGAGCTAAATACTTGTTGTCTCTATTTGAAAGAAGCTTTATTATTGGTTCATTTGGTTTTACAAACTCCTCCAATAAAATAGATTTTAACACTTGACTTTTCTCATCATTTTCAAATTCATCAAGAAAAGTAATGGTTGTTTTTTCATTTTTATCTGTTTTTCGTTCATAGATTAATTTATCATCTTTTTTCCCTAAGCCAGATAAGTATAATTCTTCTGTTATTATTATGTTGTCGTTAAGAATAATACCATAATAAAATGCTTTGTTTTCTTGAATGAATTCAATAGCAAATACTTGATCTTGGCTATCTTCTTGGCTGTTGAATTTAAACTTTGAGTCTTTGAGTTTAAAGGGTATTTTTTCTCTTACTACCAACTTTTGGAAAAGTTCTAAAGATTTTATAAGATTTGATTTTCCTGCACCATTCGCTCCGTAAATTGCACCGATTTTTAAAATACTAAAATCATCATATTTGTATTTGTGATGTTCTAATGTTTTTAATCTACCATTGGGAATGGTTGTAAACTCTTTTCTTTCTCCGAATGAAAAGAGGTTTTCAATAACGAATCTAATTAACATAGTTGTATTTTTTATTTTACGTGAATTATTCACGCAAATATAGAAATAAAATTTTATTTAAGGCGTTTTTATTCTAATAAATAATGTTTTATCGTGATAATTTCACGTATATGTAGTTGTTTTGTGTTTTTTTAGTATGACGCATAACACGTGAATATGCTTAGTTGAAAATGGATATACTCAGTTAACTGTACACATCCAACTTATTACCGCTGTTGATTATTGTTTGCGCTTATTTCAGCCCCAAAGATAAAAACATTATTTTACAAAATCAATAATTGTATTATTTTTAAAATTCACACAACAAATATGTATTAGCTTAATGCAGCCTTTGCCCTTTGAACAAAGATGGAATATCAATTAATTATCCTTTCTGACACAGTTTATTGAATAGACCCTTATCATCGCTTATCAATCACCTGTCATCGCTCATCAATCACCCGACATCGCTTATCAATCGTCTGCCATCGCTTATCAATCGCCCGCCATCGTTCATCAATCACCCGCCATCGCTTATCAATCACCTGTCATCGCTCATCAATCACCCGCCATCGCTCATCGTTTGTCGGTCATCGCTTATCAATCACCCGACATCGCTCATCAATCACCCGACAGATAACTACCAATTGTCTCCTGCAGTTTGCGGAATGGCTTCCGCGTTTAGGAATCTTGCTCCTTAAAGCCGGATAGTTTTCGCACTAGCCGAAAAACAAGTACCTTTGCTCCCACAACTAAAAACATCAACTCAATGACTTTTGCAGACTTAGGCATCAACGACAATATCATACAGGCGCTGGACGGTAATAACATCAGCACTCCCACCGACATACAGCTACAGGCCATCCCGCATATACTAAGCCACACCTCCGATTTGGTGGCGGTGGCGCAGACCGGCACCGGCAAAACTGCTGCTTTCAGTTTACCCATCCTGCAGTCTATAGACCCTAAGCTTCGCGATATTCAGGCACTGGTGCTGGTACCTACCCGCGAACTAGGCCAACAGGTAGCCCGCGAATTTTTTCTTTTCTCCAAATACCTGTCGCGGGTCTTTGCCGAAGCGGTTTATGGCGGTGCACCCATCGATGATCAGATACAAAAGCTTAAGCGCCCCACACACGTGGTAGTAGCTACGCCAGGCCGGCTCATCGATTTATTGGAACGCAAAGCCCTGAGTCTGGATCATCTGAAGTACCTCGTGCTCGACGAAGCCGACGAAATGATGAATATGGGATTCAAAGACGGGATAGACAGAATTCTGGAATCCTGCAACAAGAACATCACCAAAATGCTGTTTACAGCTACCATGCCTGCTGATGTAAAACACATTATCAGTAAATACCTGCGGCCGGGCTTTGCCGAAATTCACATCAATGCCGAAGAATTTATCAACCGCAACATAGAGCACAGCTACCTCGTTTACAAGCAAGGCGAAAAGCTGGAATACCTCAAAGCCTTCCTGTCCGGACATGCCGACGAGCGGGGCATTGCCTTCTGCCGTACCAAGCTGGGTGCTAAACGTCTGGCCAAGCAGCTCGCCGGATTTACCGTGTCGGCCGACGCCCTGCACGGCAATCTCAACCAGGAAATGCGCGACAAGGTAATGCGCGCATTCAAAAGAGGGAGCATCAACCTGCTGGTGGCTACCGACATTGCAGCCCGTGGCATCGACGTGAAAGACCTGGATTACATCGTCCATTACAGCCTCCCCGAAAAGACAGAGCAATACACCCACCGCAGCGGACGCACCGCTCGTGCCGGGAAATCGGGAATATCGGTATGTCTTGCCACAAAAGATCAGATGGAAGACATCCACACCCTGCAATCCGAACTCAACATCCTGTTTAGTCCACTAAGTCTACAACCAAAACCCGAAAAACCCGAGCCACCCATCACCCTGCATGTAAACATCGGTCTGGGGCAAGGCTTCACTAAAAACAGCCTGAAAGAATTTTTGGTGGAAGAAGCCGGACTCAACACAGACGATATACAAAACGTTTTGGTAGAAGACAATCGATCGCATTTCAGCATTCCGGGTCAACTGGAGAAACAGGTATTAATCAACCTCAAAGGCTATAAACTGGCGCACCGCAACCTGAAATTCAGCAGCGACGGCGGCAAAAGCAGCCTCTAAGCCTACATACTAAGATCGCGACTCAGAAGCATTATATCTATTTCAGCAAAACACATCAACCGTTCAACAGGAAAAATCGGCTCTTCAACCGATTTTTCTTGCATCTAGTTAGTTGAATACATTATATTTGTACCCGATAAATCATCACATCAACACATTATCACATTAACTAATCATCACATCAACCAATCACCACATCATCACATCAAAGTTATGAACACATTCTCCGCCAACAACACCCGCCTGCTGGGGCTACTCGAAATATGGGAACCCCGTTTACTGGCATTACCCCATGATGTTATCGCCGTTCGCCGGAATAGTCAGAACCGCACCATCAAACAAATTCTGGGGCACATGATAGATTCCGCTTCCAACAATACGCATCGTATTATTCATTTGCAGTATCAAAACAGTCCGTTGATATTTCCTGATTATGCAGCATTGGGTAATAACGACCGCTGGATTGGTATTCAGAATTATCAGGACGAAAACATGAACGATCTGGTTCAGCTCTGGAAATACAGCAACAGGCATATTGCCCACGTTATCAACCAGGTGAACCCCGACAAGCTCGACAACATATGGCTATCGGCACTCAACGAAGAAGTATCGCTCCGCAATATGATTACGGGTTACCTTAGCCACTTCGAGCTGCACATCAGCGAAATAGAAGAACTGATAAACCGGAAATAAACGCAGCTTGCCGAACGATTGATATCGTCCGGCAAGCCGAAATACAAAAACTGATGGACTGATTTACTCCCAGTTCAGAATCACTTTACCACATTCGCCGCTCTCCATCACGTCGAATCCACGCTGGAAATCATCCACCGCAAAACGGTGCGTAATAACCGGTGTCAGATCAATGCCCGTAATCAGCATTTGCTCCATCTGGTACCAAGTTTCCCACATTTCACGTCCGTAGATTCCCTTCAGCGTAAGTGCTTTGAAGATAATTTTATCCCACGCTACGGTGGTGCTGTTAGGCAAAATTCCCAGCAATGCTATTTTCGAACCATTGTACATATTTTCTATCATACTGTCAAAAGCTATCGGCGAGCCCGACATTTCCAGTCCGATATCAAAACCGTGCATGTTCAGACTTTTGATGGCACCCTCAATTGTTTCGCCACGGCGTGGGTTGACGGTCATGGTTGCACCCATTTTTCTGGCTATATCCAGTCGGTAGTCGCTCAGGTCTGTAACTACTATATTACGTGCACCGGCAAACTTACAAATGGCTGTAGCCATAGTTCCGATAAGTCCGGCACCGGTTATCAGCACATCCTCTCCTATCATAGGGAATGACAAAGCCGTATGAGTTGCATTCCCGAACGGGTCCATAATGGAGGCAATCTCGTCGGGGATACGCTCATCCAGATGCACCACGTTTTCGGCCGGCAACGACAGGTATTCGGCAAAAGCTCCATCACGGTTCACTCCCACTCCTACCGAGTTTTCGCATACATGCAGTTTACCCCGGCGGCAATTCCGGCAATGTCCGCAGGCAATGTGTCCTTCGCCCGTTACGCGGTCGCCAATGCGGATATTGCGTACCCCGTGTCCTTTGTCCACCACCACACCCACGTATTCGTGTCCTATGGTCATCGGTGTTTTGATGGTGCGCTGCGACCACTCATCCCACTTGTAAATATGTAGGTCGGTACCGCATATAGCCGTTTTCTTTATCTGAATTAATACATCGTTTACTCCCACGTGCGGCATGGGTACCTCTTCCATCCAGATTCCCTTTTCGGGACGAAGTTTTACGAGTGCTTTCATATTGTTGATGTGTTGATTGTTTGATATGATAATGTGATGATGTGGTAATTAGTTGATGTGATAATGTGTTGATTCGGTGATTAGTTGATTCGTTGATGTGATAATAAAATTGATTGATTAATAAAATAATACCCTCTCCCATAATATCGCGAAGCAAATATCGCCTCAGGCAAATATCACGAACGCAGTGAGCTAATATCGCGAAGCAAATATCACTTGATAACCTTCATTTCTTTACCCACCTTGCTAAAAGCTGCAATACACTTATCCAGATGTTCGGTTTCATGTGCTGCCGATATCTGAACACGGATGCGCGCCTGACCTTTGGGTACAACGGGGAAATAAAACCCCGTTACATAAATTCCATCGTCGAGCAAACGTGTAGCCACTTCCTGCGACAGTTTAGCGTCATACAACATCACAGCACAAATAGCCGATTCGGTAGGTTTTATATCAAATCCGGCTGTCTTCATACGTTCAACAAAGTACAGGGTGTTTTTGTGCAGTTTATCCTGAAGTTCGTTGGTCTCATCCATCATTTCAAACATCTTTATTCCGGCAGCAGCCACCATCGGCGGTATGGAGTTAGAAAATAAGTACGGACGCGAGCGTTGTCGCAGCAAATCAATTATCTCTTTTTTACCGGTGGTAAATCCGCCTATCGCACCACCAAAAGCTTTACCTAGTGTTCCGGTTATTATTTCAATTTTTCCACGCAGGTTGTAACGTTCTGTCACTCCCCTACCCGTTTCGCCTACTACCCCTGCCGAGTGCGATTCGTCCACCATCACCATAGCATTGTATTTTCCGGCCAGTTCATATATTTTATCCAGCGGTGCCACATTACCATCCATCGAAAACACACCATCGGTCACTATCAACCTGAAACGTTGTGCCTGAGCTTTCTTCAGTTGCTCTTCCAGTTCAGTCATATCCGCATTCGCATAACGATAACGCTGTGCTTTACAGAGGCGCACACCATCGATAATAGAAGCATGATTCAACGCATCGGATATAATAGCATCTTCTTCGCCGAGCAATGGTTCGAAAACTCCACCGTTAGCATCAAAGCAGGCAGCATACAAAATGGTATCTTCCGTTCCGAAAAAGCGGGCTATTGAGGCTTCCAGTTGTTTGTGAATATCCTGCGTTCCGCAAATAAACCGTACCGACGAAACACCGTACCCATGCGTATCCAGTCCCTTCTTTGCCGCTTCTATCAGCGAAGCATTGTTGGACAGTCCCAGATAATTATTGGCACAGAAGTTCAGCACTTCTTTTCCATCGGCTACCCGAATGGCAGCACCCTGTGGTGTAACTATGATACGTTCCTTTTTATATAAACCGGCCTGTTCTATATTGGTCAGTTCCGCTTGCAAATACGACCTAAAATCCTGGTACATAACAATCAGTTCTAAATTAATACTATATTATTTGGGACTCCCGGAGCTTTTGTGCTCAGCAGCCTTGAATGAAAACTATTGAAAGCAAAAGTAATCAAATAAGTAAATAATTATTCAAAAATCATTACTTTTCTACAGTACAAACCGGCAAGCAATCAAATAGAAGAAAACAAAAAAGGCTACCTTCGTTTTTAAACGAAAATAGCCATTAAAACAAACAACTGAAAGTTCAGATGTTCAGCTTTTCAATTTTTGAATGATAAATTAATTTTGTAAACCACGGGATAAATAAGACACGCAACACAAATCCCAAAAGCAGATTCAAGAAATGCGAAAGTCGTAAAGATTCCTGCTAAAATTGGTGCAGGAGTATTCCATCCTGCCAGAAAAGAGAAAATTATTGCTATATTAAAAACTAAACCTATTCTGGCTGCGAAAATCTTGGGTCCCGCATTTATCAATGCCGGTTTTAAACGTACTGACTGTGCTATTGTTTTCGACAGAAAAGACAATACGCTGTAACGGGACAAATTACCGGAACGAAGACTGAAATCGATCAATAAAAACACAATCGGAATAATGCTTCCGCTGACAAGAAACACTGTGAGCAGAACTACAGTAAAAGCACCGTTTAAACGGGCTATGTGCTCGTCAATTCTTCTATCGGATATGGGGCAAAATGCTGTTGATTTCATAAGATGAATGTATTACTATTTTTACGATACAAAGATAGAGTGAACGATCAGCTCATAAAATACCATTCAAACAGTATTTTATATACCATAAAGCAGGGATATTTTCGCTTTTGGGAGTATCGCTGAGACTCTCTGCCCTGTCTCACTGTGAAGTGTTGTGTTTTTTTAAAACTTCGTTTTGTATATCGTTATAAAAAAGTGTACTTTTGCACAACTAATCAGCGCTTATGACAAACGATAATATGGTGTTACGCACCGAACATTTATTCAAAAAATACGGCAAACGTACGGTGGTTAATGATGTATCCATCAACGTAAAACAAGGAGAAATTGTAGGATTACTCGGACCTAACGGCGCCGGAAAAACCACTACCTTTTACATGACAACAGGTTTGGTAACTCCAAATTCCGGAAAAATTTTCCTGAACGATGTGGATATTACAAACTATCCGGTGTACAAACGGGCTCAGAATGGTATCGGGTACCTAGCTCAGGAAGCATCTGTTTTTCGTAAAATGACGGTAGAGGATAATATAAAGTCAGTACTAGAGATGACCAAATTCAGTAAGGCCGATCAGAAAATCAAACTGGAAAACCTGATTGCCGAATTCAACCTAGAGCATGTACGCATGAACATTGGCGACCGCCTTTCGGGAGGTGAACGCCGTCGTACCGAAATTGCGCGCTGCCTAGCTATCGAGCCCCGTTTCATTATGCTCGACGAACCTTTTGCCGGTGTCGATCCCATTGCTGTGCAGGATATTCAGGATATAGTATGGAAGCTGAAAGATAAAAATATCGGTATTCTTATTACCGACCATAATGTGGATGAAACACTGACCATCACAGACAGAGCGTATCTGCTTTTCGAAGGACGTATCCTGTTTCAGGGTACATCGCAGGAACTGGCCGACAATCCGGTTGTTCGTGAAAAGTATCTGGGTCGTGACTTTGAATTGAAAAAGAAGACACGTGTGTAGGAACGATTTTCGTATCCTGTTTCTTTATAAATCCGATTGAGACCTTGTGAAAATAACTCACTGAAAACTAATGATATTGACACGAGAATAATGAATCACGATAGAATAGAAATTATTGTAGATAAGGATATACACCTTAAGATTGTTGAAATTGAGGATGCAGAATCTATTTTCAACACGATTAATAATGAACGTAAATACCTTGAAGAGTGGCTGCCATTCGTAGAAGATACTCGCGATATTTCATACACAAAAGCTTTTATTGAAAACTCCACAGCAGCTAACTCCTCCAATTTCACTTTCACTATTTCATACCACAACCATTTTGCCGGAGTTATCGGATTTAAAGATACTGATTTTGACAACAAGAAAACCGAAATCGGGTACTGGCTTTCTGAATCGTTTCAACACAAAGGCATTATCACTCGCTCCTGTAAAGCATTAATAAATTACGCTTTCGATAAAATGGATATGAATCGTATCCAGATAAAAGCTGCCGAAGAAAATCAGAAAAGCCGGAACGTAGCCGAGAGACTTGGCTTTACCTGCGAAGGAATAGAGCGCGATGGTGAACTTCATAGCCGCGGTTTTGTTGATTTAGTCATATACAGCTTACTCAAAGCCGAAAGATAAAACTTACATGCAAAAAGCAACTGTCACCATTTTGGGTTGTGGATCGGCCATGCCAACACGAAAAAACTTTCCAAGCTCCCAATTATTGGAAATCAGAGATAAACAATATCTGATTGACTGCGGAGAAGGAACCCAGATACGAATGTGCCAAACGGGTGTCAAAACCAATCGCCTGGGTCATATTTTTATTTCACACCTCCACGGCGACCATTGCTTTGGTCTTATAGGACTTATTTCGACCTTTGGCATGCTCAATCGTACGGCGGAACTTCACATACACGCTCAACCCGATTTGGAGAAAATAATGCAACCGCAACTTCAGTACTTTTGTAATGATCTTTCATTCAATGTTGTATTTCATTCGCTAAATCCACGAAAACATGAAATGATATTTGAAGACCGCTCCATTCGGGTCTTTTCCATTCCGCTCAAACACAGAGTACCCTGCTGTGGTTTTCTGTTCGAAGAAAAACCACGCGACAGGCATATCATTCGCGAAATGATTGACTTCTACAAAATTCCGACCTGGCGGATTCCTAAAATAAAACAGGGCGAAGATTTTGAAACCGAAGAAGGCGAGATAATTCCAAACGGACAGCTAACACGCGAGAGTACTCCTCCAAAGCGATTTGCTTATTGCTCCGACACGGCATATTCCGAAAAAATCATCCCTATAATCAGTAACGTAGACTGCCTCTATCACGAAGCTACATTTATGGAAGATGAGCATGTACGGTCAAAACAAACCGAGCATTCCACTGCGCGGCAAGCCGGCACTATTGCTTTGAAGGCCAACGTCAAAAAACTCATCATCGGGCATTATTCCGCTCGATACAATAACCAGGCAGAGTTGCTCAACGAGGCCAAAGCCGTTTTTGAAAATACTATTTTGGGCGAAGACATGACAGTATATGAGATTTAATGTGATGATGCTATGATGTGGTAATGTGGTAATTATATGATTTGATAATTGTTACATCCCACAATTATCTTTGTTCTTTAATCTTTTGTCTTAATTCTTCCTCTGAAATCTATTTCAGCACATATCCGTACCGGGCTTTCCTATCTTAGCCAATCCTCCAAGAGAAGTTTCTTTATATAAACTTGGTAAATCTTTTCCGGTCAGCCGCATTGTTTCCACCACTTTATCAAAACTAATAATATGTTTGCCATCCGAAAGCATGGAAGCCAGATTGGCATCCAACGCCCGCAGAGCAGCAAAAGAATTTCGTTCTATGCACGGTATCTGTACCAAACCGCATACCGGGTCGCAGGTCAGCCCCAAATGGTGCTCCAATCCCATCTCCGCAGCATATTCTATCTGCTGTGGGCTACCGCCAAACACCTGATTTGAAGCCGCAGCAGCCATTGCACACGCCGAACCTATTTCTCCCTGACATCCAACTTCGGCACCGGAAATCGAAGCATTTACTTTAATGACATTGCCAAACAGTCCGGCAGTTGCCAACGCCTGAAGAATATTTTTGTCGGAAAACTCATGGTAGTTTTTCAAATGATACAAAATAGCCGGTAAAACACCAGCCGATCCGCAGGTGGGAGCGGTAACTACTTTCGCACCACTGGCATTTTGCTCCGACACAGCCAGCGCATACGACATTATCAAACAACGGTTCTGCAAACTGACTTTATAGCTCTTTGCCTTAACCCAATAAGAAGCTGCCTTACGTCTCAGATTCAACTCTCCGGGCAACACACCATCATTATCCAGCCCGTCCTGAACTGATTGCTGCATAGTCTTCCACACTTCATTCAGATAATCCCAAATGTCAGACTCCTCTCGCTCCTGAACGTATTCCCAGTAGGTTTTACCCTGACGCTCAACCAAAGGCAGTATTTCTCCAAGAGTATTATGTTCGTAGATATGATTTTCGGTCATGTACGAATTTTCATCGGCTATTTTTCCACCACCAACGCTGTACACCAACCAATCTTCAATCAGATTATTCTCTGCATCAAAAGCTTCGAATTTCATACCATTGGTGTGAAATGGCAAAACAATATCAGGAAACCAAGCAAAATCAACAGCAACCGGTAATAACGAATCGGTTATAGCCTGATCTGTAAAATGTCCTTTGCCGGTTGCTGCCAAACTGCCGTATAAACTGACTTTATACAAAGCAGCATTCTGAGTTTTGCTCTTAAACTGTTCAGCGGCCATTTTCGGGCCCATAGTATGGCTGCTCGAAGGTCCGTGTCCAATTCGAAAAATTGATTTTATACTTTCCATATAATTCTATCATTTAAAGAGGTTATGTCGCCCGACACAATAATAATAAATCCAAGCAAATGTACTATTATTTTCAATACTCTCTTTTATAAAAAAAGTAAAGACGGAAAAAATTCCGTCTTTAAACTAAACACCTTACTTGTTAATAATTTACATGAACTTTCGGATAAGCCTTCTGATAGAACGAACCATTTTATATCCAATCAGCAATCCATCAACCAGATTCATGCTTTTCTGAAACGATCCTACTACATACGAAGATATGGAAGCCGGAGAAAGCAGCCTTTGCGACGAAGTGCTGATAACATGCTTCTGTTGTTGGATTTGTTGTCGTAATTCTGCTTTACGCAACAGTAATTCATCTAAACCTACTTCTTGCTTTTTCGTTGGATTTGTGGTTGGAACTATTTCCATAGCTGTAATTATTGATTTTTAGACAAAAACAAATTCGACAGAAATCTAACCATTGGATTGATAATTAATTTCTTTCGAAACACCATCAACAAACCAATTAATCCGAAATAAACAACCGAAATAATGGCAAAACTCAGACTCAAACTACCAACCAGAGGTTCTACTGCATAAGCAATAGAAAAAAACAAATAAAACAAGGCTATGATAACCAGAATAATAATCAGCGAAACGATTAAGAGAGTCGATAATAATATCGCCAGCTTTTCAACGAATTCCACTTTTACATATTCGGTCTGCAGCAATACATACTTTTTTATATCGTCGTAGAGTTGCTGAAAGTTCTCAACAGGTTCTTGCGTATTAATCATTATTGTATGCGTTTAATGAATCATTTTTGCTCTGGCGATACCTGCGATTTGATTTCATCCACCAAATCATCCATTTCTGCTTTGCTTAGTTTAACTCCTCGTTTTTCGAGTGCATCCGCTATTTTTTTGCGGGTTTCTTCCCCACTTTCAGGAGCAAACAGCACGCCTAAAGCTCCACCAACAATAGCACCGCCAAGAAATGCGGCTAAAAGACCAATTGGATTTTTCATAACACTACGTTTTTAAAATTTAATATTAAATAAAACGATCTTATCAGAAAAAAATATTTTGTTGTCATTTATAATAACAAAATCATACTCCTTAAGTTCAAAGTTTTAGTCTAAACTATAACCGAATCCCCGCAGTTTTGTGTCTTTATTTCGCCAGTCTTTTTCAACCTTTACAAACAGTTCCAAAAATACCTTTTTATCAAAAAACACTTCCATGTCTTTACGCGCCTCGGTTCCTACCTTTTTCAGCGATTTTCCACCGTGACCTATCAGAATTCCCTTTTGAGAATCGCGCTCAGCATAAATCACCGCATTAATGCGTATCAATCTATCATCTTCCTGAAATTGCTCTACTTCCACTTCTACCGAATAAGGAATTTCCTTTTCGTAATTCATCAAAATTTTCTCTCGTATAATCTCAGTAACAAAGAATTTTGCCGGTTTATCGGTCAGCTGATCTTTATCAAAAAACGGTGGCGACTCAGGCAATAAATCTTTAATGCGCGAAAACAGCGAATCTATATTAAATTTTTCCAACGCCGAAACAGGATAAATCTCGGCACGGGGCAATAGTTCTTTCCATTTTTCCACCAAGACAACCAGTTTTTCTTCGTCTATCAAATCTATTTTATTGATAATAAGAAGCAAAGGAGCAGGGTTTAATTTTACTTTTTCAACAAAATCTTCATTCTTCTCGTACGAATCGAAAACATCAGTTACATAAAGTAACACATCAGCATCTGATAATGCCGAGCGAGAGAATTTAAGCATAGACTCCTGTAACCGGTAATTCGGTTTCAACACACCGGGAGTATCCGAATATACAATCTGGAAATCATCACCATTTACAATCCCCAAAATACGATGACGAGTTGTCTGAGCCTTTGAAGTGATAATTGATATTCTTTCACCTACTAAAGCGTTCATTAAGGTCGACTTACCGACATTGGGATTACCTACAATATTTACAAAACCGGATTTATGCATGTGGATAGTTTGTTTTCAGCAACAGGTTCAAGGTTTAAATTATTCTGAACCTGTAGCATTACAATATATTTTCGGCAAAGATACGATAATTTATGCATATGTAAAATCAAAGTTTTGATTCATACTTTTTTAGTATATTTGGCGTTTCAACAGAAAGAGGCTATTTTATTACAATCTGTTTTACTTCATGCTCAATATCAACAAAATAAACGAAATATCTCAACGCCTTAAACTTATATTCATTGTATTGGCCATAGGTATTGTAGCTGTTTCCACACTTTTTACAAACAGATTGGCTCATTCATTGGCATTGGAAGAGAGAAAAAAGGTAGAAATCTGGGCCGAAGCGGTGCGCCAGTCCAATCTGGCCGACGAAAATACAAACCTGGACTTAATCATCAAAATCATTGAAGGAAACACCACCATTCCTATTATTTATACCGATGCCAACAATCAGGTTATATCTACCCGTAATATAATTGAACCCAAAGAAAACATTCCTGAATTTTACAAAACTGAAATAGAAAGATTAAAAACAAAAAATACGCCTATCGAATTAAAATTCGGCAAATCAAAACAATATTTATACTACGACGATTCATTATTTATCAAGCAATTATACTATTTTCCTTTCGTACAGCTCAGCATTATCATAGCATTCATACTGATTGCATTTTTTGCCTTCTCCAGTTCCAAAAGAGCAGAGCAAAATAAAGTTTGGGTGGGACTTTCAAAAGAAACCGCTCACCAGCTTGGTACTCCTATTTCGTCTCTGCTTGCATGGGTCGATTTACTCAAAATGCGGCACAGCGAAGACAATCTGATTGGCGAAATGGAGAAAGATGTCAACAGACTGGGTATAATAGCCGAGCGATTTTCCAAGATAGGTTCAAAACCCGATTTGCAGGTGGTAAGTTTAAATGATACACTGCTCAATGCGGTGCAATACATGACAAAACGATCATCGCAAAAAGTGACCATTCAATGCCATTATCCAACAGAAGAGCCTGTATTTATAAGGTTAAACACGCACCTTTTTGAATGGGTTATAGAAAACTTGTGCAAAAATGCCATTGATGCCATGAATGGCATTGGCAGCATTGATATCACTCTGAGTCAAAAGAACAAGTATGTATATATCGACATAAAAGATACCGGAAAGGGAATTGACCGCAGAAAATTCAAAGTTGTATTCAATCCGGGATTCACCACTAAGAAAAGAGGCTGGGGTCTTGGGCTTTCATTGGCCAAGCGCATTATTGAAGAATATCATGGTGGAAAAATCTTTGTAAAACAATCAGAATTAAATATCGGAACCGTATTCAGAATAGTCTTAAAAACAAAACACAAGTAAAAAGTTGATAATAAGTTAGCCAAAAATACTCCGACAACTATTTTCAACACCATTAAATTCGGCAATAAATTTATTTTTAGCAATAAATTTGATAAAATAAAAAAGAAAGTATTTTGTAATAGAACATATTTTTGTACCTTTGCGCGGTTTTAAATATAAAGTGAATAATGTCAAAATTCGAGTTATATAATGTAGTATTAAAGGATATTGATAATGAAACGCGTGTCATCGAATATGATCTTGATGACGCCTATTTCAAAAAGATTGATAGCCCTGAAGTGCAAAAAGGAAATGTAAAAGCAAAAGTAAGCGTTCAGAAAAAAATGAATACTTATGAGCTACATTTTCAGCTCGATGGTTCAGTAATTATTCCATGCGACCGTTGTCTGGATGAGATGGAACAACAAATTCACTACAAAGAAAAACTACAAGTTAAGTTCGGAGATAAATTTGCCGAAGAAGACGAAGTTGTAATAATTCCTGAATCAGAAGGAGCTATAAATGTTGCCTGGTTTTTATACGAATTTATTGTATTGAACATCCCCATTAAACATGTACATGCGCCCGGAGAATGTAACAAAACAATGGTTGTCAAACTAAAAAAACACATTACCCGTCAAAAAGATGATACGGACGATGACAATTCATCGCTTGATTTTGAAGACGACGATGACTTTACAGCAGAAGAAGTTCAAACTGACCCGCGATGGGATGGTTTGCAAAATATAACAGAAAACAATTAAATAAACAACTAAGATGGCACATCCTAAGAGAAAGATCTCGAAACAAAGAGCAAGAAAAAGAAGAACGCATTATAAAGCTATACCTCAAACACTGGCTAATTGC
>Ga0302286_10000545_pt1 | contig 30753 bp, 18 predicted proteins | sample III_Fen_E2_3_FD_198765 | JGI IMG/M metagenome (GOLD analysis project Ga0302286, IMG submission 198765) | Peat permafrost microbial communities from Stordalen Mire near Abisko, Sweden - III_Fen_E2_3 | ecosystem: Environmental > Terrestrial > Soil > Wetlands > Permafrost | place: Sweden: Abisko...
CGATAGCGGCTTTGGCCGCTTCCATTACCTCAGGACGACCGCTCATCCCTGTATAGTTGTAGCTGCCGAAGTTGAGCACTTCATGACCAGCCATCAGGCTTTTATCACGCAGCGGCGATTCGTGGCAAACGAAGTATGGATTGTCCGCACCTTCAGCCATCAGCGACTGCATGCGTTTTTGGAAGGTGATAAACTCCGGTGTATCCTCAAAGCGGGTGATGGGGATGATTTCTTCGTCCGGTTGGGATTGGTTTTCGTAAGCGCCAACACCGTTCAATTTTCCATAGATAAGGGCGCTCATATCGTCTACGGTGGTACAGCGTCCATATTCCTCTACGGGAATGATCACGCTGAACTGCTCCTCTGCTTTGAGTGAAGCAGCCAGCACCTGCAAGCTGTCGCCACCCAGCCCGTCGATGAAGTGCGCATCATCGGAAAAAGAGCCGATCTCCATGGACAGCGCATCCGCGTAGAGCATGCGTACCTTTTGCTTGATTTCCTCCAGTTGCAGGTCGGTCGGTTTTACCTCTCTGGCAACAACCTCTGGGGAGGGGGTTTCAACCGGTGCTGCTTTCACGCTGTTCATGCGCAGATCCCGGTAGGCCAGCTTGTTCTCCTCAATCAACGCTTTGAGGGCGAGGCGCTTGACCTTGATACCATTGACAAGCGGCAACTTCTCCGGTGTCACCAGTATGCGATTTAAGCGCTTAAGGGTGGGTTGTTTGGCATTGATGGCGACGATCTGCTTGAGCACGCTCTCCAAAACCGCGTCATCCTTATAGTGATCACCAACGTTGAGCACCAGTACGATATCTTCGTATTTCTGGTTTTTTCCGGGTTTCTTAATACCCAGTACCGTAAACTGTTCTACGCCTTCCACTGAGGAGAATACGTCCTCCAACTCATCGGGGTAGACATTCTCGCCGGATTCGTTGATAATGACATCCTTGCAGCGGCCTTCGACAAACATGCGGTCACCCTTCTCAAGGCGTACCACATCGCCGGTAGCGTACCAACCGCCCTCCAGCGTATCCGGCGGTAGCATTTTGCCATCCACCAGCCGACCGGTGTGGATGCTCTCGCCCCGGATGAGCATTTCGCCCCTGCGGCCACGTGCTTCTCCGGGGTTTACGCGGTATTCCACATTGGTAAGCGGCTTGCCCACAGAACCGCTTACGCGTTTGCGCAGGTTCAGGCTTGTTTCCACACTGGTTACGGCCGTCTCGGTCATACCAAAACCGCAAATTGTGTAATACCCTAGCGCATTCAGCGTCCACAGATGTTCGCTGGGAGTGTGACTGCCACCCAAAACAATCACCTTGATATCAGTACCCAGCAGTTTTGCATCAACACCAGCGAAAAGAACCTTTTCCGCCAGCCAGAGACCAAAGCTGGGAGCCACAGCCTGCACGCCAAGGCTGACCCCCTTGAGTGTTTTGAACATACCGCGCTTGAATGGGCCTTGTTTGACAAGGTTTTTTTGCAACCCAGCACAGATATTGTTTGCCAGCAGCGGTACAGCCATCAGCATATTGGGTTTGCACTGTTGAGCCGCCTCCATGATCGCCTGCGGCGTGCGGTTGGCAAGGTAGATATTGGCATAGCCAATGAAGTTGATCCACATCATGTTGGCCATAAAACCGAAAACATGGTGATAAGGCAGGAAGGCCAGCGACCGGCGGTGATCATTCGCGACGATCCTCTGATTGGCGCGGTACAGAAGCTCGGAAGACAGCACCTGCTCCACTACAGCCTTACCGTTGTATACAAAGATGCGGCTGGTGCCAGTGGTGCCGCTGGTGCACAGTCCAACCTGATCGCCAAACTCGCCCGCAAAATCAGCAGGCGCTTCAGGCGCGTCCATAAGAACTTTCAGGTCGATGAGCTTTACCCCATCCGACAACGTGCGCGTTTTGGTGGTGATAAGTGCTTTTGCGCCTGATTGCTGGAGCAGATAGTTCGTCATTTCATCAGAAAGTGAAATATCAATCAGCACAGCATTATACCCAGCCTGAATAGCCCCCCAAAATGTGGGGAACCATTCTTTGCAGGTATCCATGGAGATGGCGACAAACGATCCGGTTGCCGCCCCTACAGCGGTGCGCAGGTAGGCGGCATAGTTGCGGGTCATATGGGCATAGTCGGAAAAGGTGAGAATTTGTTCTTTACCGTTTTCAAGCCATACGGCGGCTTCCTCGTCGCCATACTCGCAGATCAGGTTGTATAATGTTTTCAGGCGCATATCAGCGCGCAAGGCATTGCTTAGGCGCACAATATCATGCTGTATCATCTATGCTTGACCTCCCTTTCCGTAATAATCGCGCAGAATGCGGAAGTTCAAGCTTGGTGCGAGCAGATCGTGCAGCACCACCGCCAGCCGCTGGTCGGGCTTGGCAACGCGCAGGCGCACACGCATATGCTTGCGATTTACGTTTTTAAGAACCTTCTGCCCTAGGCGAACAGGCAACAGGCCGTTTTCTTCGTCCTTGTGGATGATGCCCGTGGCGATGCCGCAGGCAGGTTCATAGGGCGACTGAGGCGCTTCGCCCTGTGCATGCAGGCGTGTGCGCTGGCTGCCGCCGCGATGGTCCCCCGGTTCCACCAGGCATACCTGGATGCCGAAAGGCTTTACTTCCATGGCAAGGCACTCCGCATAGCCTTCCACAGCATGCTTGGAGGCGGTGTAAGCACTCTGAAAGGGGATGCCCAGCAGTCCATTAATGGATGAGAACAGAACGATTTTTCCGCTTCGCTGGTTGCGCATCGCAGGCAGGATAAGCGTTACCAGACTGGTAAGCCCCAGAAAGTTTGTTTGCATCACTCGCTCGTACTCGCTATGTGTGGTAAGCTCACAAGGGCCTAGTACCAGCACAGCGGCACAGTAGATCAGCACATCTACACGATCACTCAGGGCGAAAGCTGCCTTCGCGAAAGCCTGACGGCTTTCTGCATCAGTGACATCCAGCCCCAACCTGTGGATGTTTTTGTCGGTAGGGTCGCTAGCCGACTGCGCGCTAAAGCTGCGTGCCCCCGACACCACCAGCCAGCCGTCATTAGCGAATGCTTCCGCCGTCGCTAACCCCAACCCGCTGGATGCGCCGATGACCCATACGGTTCCTTTTTCCACGATCAGTACCTCCGAATAATTGCAATATATAAGGACGCAGATATACGCCTAAATTATACCCTAAAGCCATCCCGCTTGCAATAAAAATTGTTAGACAATCTAAGCAAAATGCCTAAAAAGTGAGTAAAATCAATGGGTTGCCGGATTATCTCGTGAGCGGTGACTCATATTCATAAAGCAACAACAACCTCTTCAGATCAGAGAAAACACTGCAATAGTGAGACTCAGCTTTGGGTTTCCACCCCGTCCGAACGTTTCATGAGGGCTTTAGGGATGTCAGCGATACACTGTACCAAAGCATGCCGAAGCTACAAGGCTAATCTCTATTTCCCTTTCTTAGTGAATTCTTCTGTGGGAAGATATAAAACGAATAAAATCCAATGTGCTAACATTACAGCGTAACTGCACGATCGGCAGGAAATCGGTATAACCTTCGGTACTCACAAAGGATATCTCATTGGAATTTACTGTGACAAAGCGAGTTACACTGGAACTTTGCCTTATGTTTTGATATACTCATAGATAAGCTGTAACCAGCTGAACCTGTTGCAGATGATTGCCGGATACCCCGAATCAATGGCAATCCAGTTCAGTTCCTGCTTTGCATGAGGTGGGGAAGCCATCCTTGTGCGAAATATTCGTGAACATCATCCTTTCCGCGTGTCGGATCAGTGCGAAAACGCCATGCTGGAAAAGGGCGCCAACAGGCTGGACGGTTGTTGATGTTGGATAAGCTATCGGATTTTTAAACTCAGATGAATATCATAGGAGTGTTCATAATGGTCAATATCCTATTGCTAGGATTGGTAAGCTTTTTTTCGGATTTTGCGAGTGAAATGGTTTATCCTCTGATCCCGTTATATTTAACGGCTGCTTTTGGTGCCACTCCCGCATTGGTAGGGATTATCGAGGGGATCGCCGAAAGTCTGGCCAGCCTGCTCAAAGTATTTTCGGGCTATGTGACCGATAAATACCACAAGAAAAAAAGGCTGGCGTTCATCGGGTATAGCACAGGCTTGCTTTATAAAATTGCCCTGATACTTTCCGGCTCATGGGCTGGCGTACTGGCGGCGCGTGCGATTGATCGAATCGGCAAAGGGATTCGCACTGCGCCCCGTGATGTGCTTGTCAGTGAAAGCGCAAATCAGGATAGTCTCGGAAAAGCTTTCGGAATCCACAAAGCTTTGGATATGGCAGGTTCGGCCGTCGGCATCCTAACCGCTTATTTTTTGCTGGCGGGTTTGAACGGCAAAAGCATCGATTTCAAGAGTTTCTTCCTGCTGTCGATGATTCCTTCGATTTTCGGACTGATTGCCTTGCTGCTTGTGAAAGAGAAAAAGACGGCGTACGTGCCTAAAAAGCGGGAAGAATTCTGGAAAAATGCCAAAGCGATCAATGGCAACCTGAAACTGTATCTGGTGGTTGCGTTCATCTTCACAATCGGTAATTCATCCAACACCTTTCTGCTGCTTCGCGCAAAAAGCATTGGCTTTAACGACCAAAATGTGGTGTTGCTCTATTTTATCTATAACATCTCCGCTGCATTGTTATCCATACCGCTGGGAAAGCTGTCGGATAGAATCGGCAGAAAAAAGCTGCTGGTGGGAGGCTACCTTGTTTTTGCGGCAGTTTATTTTGGTTTTGCCTTTATCACGAGTCAGGCGATGATGGTTGCCATGTTTATTCTCTATGGGCTTTACACCGCGATGACAGCGGGCGTGGAACGTGCATACATTGCCGAAATTTCACCTCCGGAGCTGAAGGGCACCATGTTGGGGTTACAGTCAACCATCGTGGGGGTCGCACTGTTGCCTGCCAGCGTCATTGCCGGGTTCCTGTGGACGGGATTTGGCGCCTTTGCACCTTTCACGTTTGGCGCTTTGCTTGCCCTGATAGCGGCGCTGTTGTTGGTATTTCTGATGAAGGGAAGAATCAGTGCGACAGCTCGGTAAATAAATTTCTCCACCCTTCAAGCGAACAAACTCATTCAGGCAATCGTGTGCGGTCAACAAAACAGCGTGAAGAAATGTGCCGCCAGGGTAAATCCGCATGACGGTTATATTTCGCTGTCTGGCTATTGATGTCAGGCTGAAATCATCCATCTTGCCATGCCGGCATCATGATCAGAAACACGTTTGGACTACGTTCATGGGAGCGAATATCGGGCTTAATGCCGGATATGGAGGGAAAACACCAGAAGGGAGCTACCAATTGCTCTTCAGCTATAACATACTTTGCGCAGGATCGTGTTTGTGGTGATTGCTGTGAATCGGCTCCGTGTTCCCTGCATGGAAATGAACGATCCGTTCTTACTGTTTAGTATTATGAACCTGAAGACGTGCGGAAAACCTATGTAACACAAGAGAGAAATGCATGTTGACAGCGTAGAAATTAAGTATACAATAAATCAATCCTTTCGGTTTCGGGTACCCGTTTGCGTAGCATTGCAGGAATTTGCAACAGTTGGAACCATTCGAAAAAAGTAAACGGATAGAGGGTTTGATATGAGAATCACGAAAAAAATCTTCACCGATCTGGCAATCTTTATGGGACTTCTCGGTGTTGTGGTTGGCGTGATTTTTCCTTTTTTTATTGCACTGTTTCATGTCCCGCAAGAAATCGTTTTTCAACCCGCCTTTTTTGCCGCATGCATCGGAGCAGGCATTTTTCTGGCAGTTTTAAATATTGGACTGGCGAGGAAAATTGTCGGTTCACGAATTAAGCATCTTTCTCAGAAAATGAAGCATGTCGAGGGCATATTATCGGACATAGGGCATGATCCCGAGTGTGAAATGTGTACCCCGGAAACCTGCCGGATCGATGTGGATTCCGAGGATGAACTGGGCGAAAGCGCGGAATCATTCAACCGGCTGATCACCACCCTTTCAGGGGTACTGGAAGCGCAGAACAGGCTTCAACGGTTTTCTGAAATGCTCACTTCCCATCTTGAACTGAGCGTACTGACAAACAAAACGTTGCAAAGCCTGATTTGCGATACAGATGCCAGCGGTGGCGCAATTCTGATTGAGAACAATGGAGAGTTTACGGTAAACGCTTCGTTGTCGATGAAAAACGAGAAAATGTTGGAGACCAATCCACTTGTATTGCATACCATGAAGACAAAATCGCGGTTCATTGTTCGTTACCCTGAAGAGGTTGTGCTGGATGGAATCATCATCGATTACCGCCCCCAGGAACTGATTGTTGAACCGGTGGTTTACAAACAGGTTCTGCTGGGCGTGATTATTCTAGCAGGCATATCTCCCTTTTCAAGTAAAACGTTGGATATGTTGACATCTTTTGCGCCTATCCTCTCCATGGCGTTTAACAATGCCATCACACATCAGCAGATGCAGCGACTGGCGGCATTGGATTCACTCACAGGCATCTACAACCGGAGATTTGGTTATAACCGTATTCAAGAAGAATTCAGCCGATCCATCAGATCCGGAACCGCATTGTCCCTCATCATGCTGGATATCGATCACTTTAAGGTTGTGAATGATACCTACGGACATATCGTTGGCGATAAAATCATTGTATCCATCACCAAAACCATCACAGGTGCGTTACGGGAAGGCGATGTGCTGATTCGATACGGCGGCGAAGAATTTCTGTGCGTGTTACCCGGCGCAAGCCAACATGACGCACAGCTTGCAGCCGAACGGATCAGGATTATGGTCGCGGATTCCATCCTTAAATATGAGGATCAGGAAATTAAGGTCACGGTCAGCCTTGGAACGGCCACCTATCCCAATCAAGACATTGCAGATATTCAACAGTTTATCAACAAGGCGGACGACGCTATGTATAGCGCAAAAAATATGGGCCGAAACAGAGTTGTGTCGGTTTAAAACAACGGTATCGATTGCTTGTTTGGGAGCGCATCATGAATGGTTGATGCTGTCAATGGAGCAAGGCCGTAAAGCGCATGAAATGATGGATGTGATTCATGTTTTATTCGCATATGCCCCTCAACCTGGTGGGAAAGTGAATCCGGCATATTGTGCCTTTATTTGTTTTCCGTGAATTTCTTCCGTTTCAAAGAACCCCAGGTATCCTTACCCTTCCGGTATTTCAAAAAGCCGATGAACCGAATGATGGTATTAAACTGGCGGAACCCGAAGTTATCCAGCAAGGCATAGGTGGCAAGTGTTAGAATCTGGCTCATTTTGGGAAATTTCCGCATTGCGTAGCTTTCCTGCATGATCGCACCCAGCGACAGGATCAACCCAACCATCACCACCAAGAGGAAAAACAGCAGGGTGAACTTCCAACTGATGATGCCCAACCACCAAGAAAGCGGAACCACAAAATACCCTAACGTTTCAAACAGGGGGCCGATAAATTCGAAAACCCAATAATAAGGCAGCATCAACATTCCTGTTTTACCATAGGCAGGGTTAAAAGCCATATCCCGATGCCGTAACAGCACGTTGATTAGCCCGATTTGCCAACGCTTGCGTTGTTTATACAAATCCTTTAGATTCTCCGGCGGTTGCGTCCAACAGATCGGATCAGGTAAAAAGCTGATTTTATATGGTTTACCTGCCTTGCGCAATCCACGGTGGAGCTTCACGACCAGTTCCATATCCTCGCCAATACAGTGAGTGGTATAGCCACCTACGGAAATCACGGCATCTTTACGGAAAGCGCCAAATGCGCCGGAAATAATCAGCAGCATCCCCATAGAGGCTGCGCCGATACGCCCTGTGAAAAAAGAACGAAGATACTCGACTGTCTGAAGCTTGCCGAGCATGGTTTTTGGCAGGCGAACTTCTTTAATCTCTCCATCCTGAATGACGCAACCGCTGGAAATGCGTACAACACCGCCGACAGCAACAACGCTGTTATCCTGTAAGAAAGGCGCGATAATCCGGATAAGCGCCTCCTTTTCCAAAACAGAGTCCGCATCCATGGACACAACCACCGGATAGCGCGAAAAATTGATTCCGGCATTCAGTGCGTCCGCCTTGCCGCCATTTTCTTTATCAATCACAATTAGGTTGCCGTGCTGGGATGTGCGGTATACGGTACGAACAGGCATGGAGGGTACTGATTTTTTATGGGGCTGTTCAATTGGAATCATAGCGAATTTTTCCACCAGCAAGGACAAAGTCTTATCCTTGGAACCATCGTTAACGACAATGATTTCGTACTCCGGATAATTGAGCTTCAACAGGTTCTTGATGGTTTCAATAATGGTGGCTTCCTCGTTGTATGCCGGTACAATCAGCGATACAGGGATCATGTTGGACGAATCGATATACCGCCGGTAATCCGAGAAACGCAAATACTTGACATACTCTCCAAGGGCTTTTCCAGAATAGATCAACTGAATGAAATAGGTTAATGTGATACCAATCATGTATGCCAGTGAAAGGCTGTTGATCACCATTAAAAAGCCAAATAAAACGCTTTTCATGCTTTGCCCACTCCCTCACCCATTAATTCCGTTTCCTGAATGGTGTAGGTCAGTATTTCTGCCGCAAACCGATCGTTCAGCAGGGGGAGCAATTCAGCCAGTTGTTTCAGCGGGATTCTGTGGCATAGTTCTTTGGCACTGTTATAACGCACCCACCATTCACGATCACGCAGACCGTCTACAAGCTGGTGCTCAAAGCGATGAACATCAATCGATGCCAGCGCGATTACCGCGGCGTTGCGAAGCATCCAGTTTTCACTTTGCATGAAAGGCACAATCTGATCGCCGACGGCAGAACACTTCAACTGACCAAAAGTGCGTATCAAATCGCAACGAAGATTATCATCCTCTGTGTTCAACATGGGAATCAGGCTGGCTGTGTATTCGGTAAACCCTTCGTCGCCGATGTTCTTGATAATGATGCGGCGAATATACGAATCCGGCGAGGAGAGAAGTTTTTCATACAGGTATCGTTTATCACCTGTGTAAACGGAGAATATTTCCTTCAGACAGCGATAGGAAAGCGATTTGGTGAAATCCTGTCTGGCACAAATGCCAACAATGGTATCCCGATTGCCCATCATAGCCAAAGCCAGAAGGCCAACATACTGCAAATCGAGATTGCTCTTATGAGCTTCCATAAGCGGTAAAATCTGATCTTCAAAATACCTCAATCGCAGGATGCCGGATAACCGAATGATTAATATCTTGAACATCAGGTCATGGGAACGGAACTGTTGTTTCATCCATTTTGCATAGCGACCATCGCGCAACACATCGATGAGCACAGCGGAAGGATCACTAGAATATTCCTCGCTGATCAGCTGGCATAGCATGTCCAACCCTTTGGCCGTGCAAAGGTAATTGAAGTGCAATTTCTTTTCCATTTCCGCTTTTGGGAGGTTCATTAATGACCGCAGATAGTTTTTCTCCCGTTCACGCTTGTGAAAAGTCGCATTCAATCGCATATTGACAGCTAACAAAAGCACATATAGATAAATAACGAGCATCAAAGAAAGAAGCAGAATATACCATACCAAATCGGTGCTTCTCATCTGGCGGTCGAAGCGGACATAAAGCAGGCGGGTGTCCCTGAGCTTTTGCGCTTGTTGCATCTGTGCTCCCGAATTCAGCGAGTAGGTCGCATACTGTGCAAATGCTTTGCTCAGTATGGTATAGGATTGTTTGAACCGTTGAGTGTATGCAAAAGCTCCCCATTGAGGCAATGGGCACGCTGACATCGCAATGGGATTGCTCTCATTGGACCGGCCAAGACCCACATACAGACTGCTGATCTTTTCAAAAGCAAACTTCTGATTCGTATGAAGACTGGCGAGGATTTTGCCGGAGGAGGGATCGGCAAAGTTTAAAAGCAGCCAAGGGAGGCGAATCTCCACAAAGCCATTACCGGCGCAGAAATCAGCCAAAGAATTATAATTTGCGCTTTCGGGATTCGAGTTTCCATACACCATTTTGCCTGTATCCCACAACTGCACGGGAACCGATTGCCCGGTCAACGGCATAGTCATCTTGTTACAGATCACCTGCTGAACATCGATGAATTTGCCGGTTCCGGTGACCCCAAAATACTGAAGATCCTGTGCATCAAAAACCTGATTGCCATACAGCTTGTAATTGGCATTATAGTAAGGATCAATCATCAGGCGAGTATTCTCTTTACCATCCAGTACCAGCACAAAATCTGCCTTTCGTTCAAAGGCGGTACCGTTGAATAGACTGCTTCCTTCCCCATCAATGGTATCTATGGGGATGTAGTACTTCTGATTTTCAAAGTCATCCACTGCAAGGCGCAAATATAGATAGGATTCATCCCAGCTTGCACCCAGTTGATTATTTTGGGTCAACATTTTATTGCTTACCCAATCAGAGGTATCTCCATCAATCCGTATCGAAGGGAAGGCCGAAAAGCCTGTGAGTCCAAAATTCTCTTCGCTGGATTCTACGTTCAGCCATTTGGGTCGCGCGGCACTATCGTCAAAATCCATGGTATTCCATGAGGTTTTAAACCACTCGTCATGCCATGAGAACACAACGCCCCCCATGCATCCGGCTGTGTGGATATCACCCAGAAGAGAAACCAGTCCCTCTCCCTGCTGCTGTTCGTTGTTTCCACCCTGATTCAATCCGGAAAGATGGTTGATGTGGGTTACTCCGCGGGAAGTGGGAAGCCCGAATTCAGAAACCAGCACGGGCATGGAATGATAATCAACCAGTGATTTGACATAAGCGTAGTAAGAATCTGCATCCGTCTGCGAGTCGCCGCTGGGAAAGTTCAGAAAGTCCGGATAATAGGGATACACGTGATAGGAAGCAAAGAAGCCGGAGGTAAAGGTTGTTTTTGCTTTAATATGCTCAACATCGATACTGACTTGATCTTCGTCGGGGAGCGGTTCGTTCGGGTGTTTAAGCGGATCGGTAGTAATCCAGTTGCAGAAGGCGACCGGACGTTGCATATGATATTGCTCGGTTTCATAGGTGATGGCCAAATCTTCCATCTGTGCGATGAACACTTCAAACGGGGATGCGTTGGTGGTATATAGAGATGACCCATCATAGGAGGTTATATCGGGATGGGCGGCGTTTGTACCGTTCACCAGATAGGCTTCGCATTCGATGCCTAAAATCCAGCCGATGACATATTTAGAAATATCGTACTGATAGATGCCGGAGGCCTTGCCAGCTTTGGCTCCGATGACCGCGTTGCCATGCAGCATGTTAACGCAATCGACGATGTCCTGCTTCATATCACCGATGACGATGGATTCAGGCGCGAATACATCCCCATATTTGATGACATCGTTCTCATCCATATAGATTCCCTGAAGGAGGTAAATGGGAGTCGCGGCTACATGATTATATTCATATAAAGCATGATAGAACGCAGGTGATTGGGGCGTATAAACGCGAACCACATTCGAACCCATATCCCCGATCTGGGTGAGCCAATCAAAATAAGTGTTGTAGTCAATGGCAAACTCACCGGGGAATGCGTCTGGAGCGCCGAGACCAATATCTACACCAGTCAGAAAGCTTGGTTTCCACTTGCCTTCGCTGTCTATAATATAAAACTGCTTTCCTTCCGCCTTGGACACATAAGAGGTACCTGCTTCGTTGGTTACAAGCGGCTGTGTGTAACCAATCGAAAAGAAATATGCCTTGCTCACCAGAAGTGCGGTAATCAGGAACAACAAGATTGCCAGAAAGCCGCCGATTACTTTTTTCACTCTTGCGCCCCTCCAATTGACTGATGGTAGGTGTTTTTCTCCTGCAACCGGAGCGTTTTTGGTTTATCAGTCATTCTATCGAATGAAGGTTATATTGTAAATAGATTCACGGTGGCTTAGTTGAGATTGCGCCGATCAGCAACTAATGGTTTAAATGCTCGAGATGATCACAGCATACCGTTTCTCCAGCAAACGATGGGATGTCCATGGGCGGTGACTCCTATATACCGGAATACAGCCTCCGTTTGCTTTGCGTAAACGCTGTCAGGCGATTGATCCCAATGCTGCCGTTACGTTTTTCTCTATACTCTCTTTTTCGCGATAATACCTTGATCTTCCTTCTAAAGGGAACGATAGGGGCTTATTTTCTTCTGCCAAGAATCGTTTCGATTGGTCGCGCTCGGTTTACAAAGATAGTCCGCTGCAACGGTTCTGCAAAGCCGTTTGAAGGTTTGGCAAACTGAGTTTGACATAATATACATTCAATCATGTGAGTGTAAGCAACAATATGGGTACATAAATTATACAATACGACTCATATAAAGGGAGTGTGTTACATCGTGAAAAAGGTTTTTGGTGTTTTATTTCTGGCGGTTTTTCTAGTGACAACCCTTTTCTCATTTGCTTTCGCGACGGACATGGGTCCCATGAGCATGGATACGGTTTTAGCTAACATCCGTCAAGAACAGGGCATAAGCGCTACCGATACCATCAATATAGACAAGGTGAGCACAGCAAAGCTTGAGGAACTGGGTGATTCTGTCATGGAGCTGATGATCGGGAACAATGCCTTACATGAACAGATGGACAACAGATTGGGTGGGGACGGTTCGGCAACCTTGACCGCGTTTCACAAAAAACTTGGCTATAACTACCTTTCAGGCTATCCCGATGGTATGATGAACTTGATGAGCGGTGGCATGATAAGCACCTATCAAGGGGGCATGATGGGCTATTTCGCACCTGGCGGTATGATGGACTCTTTCGGTTGGGGTGGCGTAGTGTTCTGCTTTTTGTTTCTGGTTGCAGCAGTGACAGCGATTGTATTGGCTATCAAACTGAGCCGGAAACCTCGAGGTTGAGGCTGATATCACATACCGATGATGAGTAAGCAACGGTTAGCCGATAATTCGTTTGGCAAACAAACGGGGCAGCCACTCACCGTTGATTGATTGGCGATACTGGGGGCGTGAGCATTTCGTAAATGCATGGAACGGCATCAACAACGCAAACGTGTATGTGAAACATGTTCACTTTTGTAGCAACTCAACACCACTATCCACAGGTATGCGTAGGATGTGATTTTCACGATTGCTCATTATCGAACGAGACGCAGCAGCCCGCTCGAATCACAAAAAAGGATCCGAACGGGCTGTTGGATTACTGGTGACAAAGAACGAATACTCTGCTTTTTAAGTGATCAAGGTAGCAAGCGTAAACCGTAGATACCAGGACGGCAATCCATCGCAATCAAGTGTAACGTCAATCCGGTTTTCGGCAATCAGTACAGTCGATCAACAGGGAAGATGCGTTGCCATACTTTTGGAACGGAGTACATTTCTCAAATGAAAGCTGGGTCTTTTTGACCAAAGGTTCGGTTTGCTGGGGGCAGCATCAACGTCCGTTGTTCTGGGGAGAGGTAAAGTGTAGGCAGAACTTCGAGTAGATTCCCAAACCATATAAAAACAGATGGCATTCGCATATATTTATAACGGCGATGTTAAGTCGCCTGAACAAAAGCGTTGGATCAACTCATAGGCAATGCTGACAGGGCCGGCATGTTCGGGCAACTCATCCGCACGGAACCAATAGGCTTCTGAGATCTCACTTTCCTGCAAAACCATATCCGGTGATCCATCCAGCGTGGCATGAAAGCCGATCATCATGCTCTGAGACAACCCCCATGGCTGACTGCCGAGATAGTGAAGATTCTTTATTTTCAGGCCGACTTCCTCCATCACTTCACGTCGAACAGTCTGTTCCAGCGTTTCGCCAGTTTCCACATATCCGGCAATCAGCGAGTAATGTCGAAACGCACCGCGTGCGTTTCGTGCCAGCAACAAACGGTCGCCATCGGTTATCGCCACAATCACTGCAGGAGCAATGGTGGGGTATTGGATATCTCCACATTGCTCACAGACCAGCGCTCGTTCCATCGCGGCGGGTCTGGTGGCGCCACCGCAAACGCCGCAAAAGCGATGTTTATAATACCAGATAGCCAGATGGAAAGCGGTGCTGAGCAGGAATGCATCCTCTCTTTTTGAAAGCTGGCGAAAAACGCGGGCTTCTTCCCATTGTAACCCCGAGGGTACCGGCGCATCCGTCGAAAGGTTTGCCAGAAAAACACGCTGTCCAGCTTGCGTAAACGCGTGATAGGGCACAACGCTCGGGAACGTTTCTGCAAGCTCCGCCCAAATGGGCAGTCTTGATTCGCTTTCCTCATTTCGCAATAGTACATGATCTTTTTGGAACAGGAGTACCGTATCCCCGGACATACAGGGGTTAGTATCATAGAGTAAAGAAAACAATTCAGGTTGGTCATTCAACAACATGTGCAGCACCTCAATATGCAGTTTACTCACCTATCATAACCTGATATGGATAAAAGTCAATCCCAAGGAGCGCTGGAAGGATTGCTGATGATGGCATGGTTCATCGGCCGAATCTTAAATGCTTTTTCGTTGTAAAGGCAATGATGACTAAAAGCGCAAACTGGACATATCCGCAATGCTCAAGGATAGGAGATACCTGAAGATTCTGTCGGAATGGAATATACTGTGTTAAAGCATTGCTGGAGCTAAAAGGGTCACATGACGGCTAAAGTATGGCGGATAGCGTTTGTTATAACCACAAACCAGAACCGATGGTAACACTGGTTTGGGTTCGGACACTGAAAGGTTCACGCTGAAAACAGCCGAAGACACTTTTTGATCATAGCCCTTGAGGATGGATTCTGGATGAGCAGGAAAGCAGAAAAATGGGGGTTCTACCTTGAAAGAGGGCTGAGGTATGCACCTCTACGGATGCGGCGGTCGACATCTTCTATCCATAGTTGCAAACACTGGAAACACATCGATTTTTCCATTCCTCACGAATGTCCGGCGAACGCGGCACTTGCTTCGCAATCCAGAATCATTGGTTTCAGCCGTATTTTGGATCTACAAACCAGCCGAAACCGCCGGATGAGCGGTTTCGGTTTGCCAGACGATGGGTTGCACAGCAATAAACGCAGCATTGCGAACCCAAAGCATCATAGGGTCTGTTTTGGCGTTCAAAGGTGTTCTTCATGGATGCCAACCGAATGCATTTGGAGTTTACCGCATTTGCGGAGATAGGCTATTCAAACTGACTCAGTAACGCTTCCAATGCTGCAGCCGATGCCTTTTTGTCAATCATAGGCGTATTGTTAAAAATAGCGGGGCGTTGCTGGTGATACGTGGGCATCTCTGCCTGGTATAAGATACCGATGGGGATTTTTGGCCCGTATTCCATGCTGCGCAACAGTGCGGTCCCGAGATTTCCGGTTTCATAGTCGGGTTCCAACTCGTACGTATGTTCCTTGTAATAGGCAAAGGTATTCACCTTGTTGAAACTGATGCACGGCTGGAGAATGTCAACCAATGCATATCCTTTGTGAAGGATAGCGGCTTTCATGATCTTTGCCATGTGATCCTTGTTGCCGCTAAACGTCCTCGCGACGAAGGTGGCGCCAGCCGCAAGCGCAACCAGAAGCGGTTTGAAAGGTTTGTTGAGATTGCACGCGTCGCCGGATGAAACCCCGCAGGGGTCAGAGGTTGGCGATGTTTGCCCTTTGGTTAACCCATAAATCTGATTGTCGTGCACAAAGTGCGTGATGTCTACATTGCGGCGGATATTATGCAGGAAATGGTTCCCGCCCTCGCCATAGGAGTCCCCATCGCCAGTGTCGACAATTACCGTTAGCGCCTGATTGACCATCTTTGCTGCAACAGCCGCGGGCAGCGAACGGCCATGCAAACCGGAAAATCCGTTTGCGTTGACATATTGGTTGAGCTTGGCCGCCTGTCCGATACCACCGACCAGCAAAACCTGATTGGGTGACAGCTGCAAATCCCCCAGTACGGTTGTCAGGGTTTGTATGATGTCAAAATTGCCACACCCTGGACACCAGGCAGTTTCTGAGCTGAAAAAAGCTGAAGCGCTCATACAGGCACCTCCTTGCCAATACCGAAGGCCTCCAGGCTTGCAAGAATATCATCCACCGACATCTGTCGGCCGTCATATTTGAGCAGGCTGTCTGTGCAACTGAGGTTGGCTTCCATGCGAATCAGTTTGGCCAGTTGTGCTGTGGCGTTTTGCTCCACGCTGTAAATGGCTTTGGCCTGCTTCCAGTACTGCGTCAACAGTTTTCTCGGGAGCGGATACAGATCGCAAAAAGCCAGAGCACCAATGGAGATACCATGACTCGCTAAAATGGACACCGCTTCTGCGATAGCGGCGGAGGTGGAACCAAAACCGACCAGCAACGTCTGCGGTTGGGCAACGCCGCTGTAGGTGGGCTCTATCAGTTCCGCAATCAGCCCGTTTAATTTGCGGGCGCGTTTGTCGACCATCTGAATACGAGTTTCAGCATCTTCGATGATGGTGCCGCCTTCACTGTGCTCGTCACTGTCAACACGAACAATCGCATCGCTTTTGCCGGGGATGCGCATGGGTGAAACGCCGCTTTGGGTGAGCGCATAGCGCTGATAAACCCCCGGGGTTTCAGCATCGGGGGGCAGGGGAGCCACACGCTGCGCTGCCGTTTGAATGCTCAGCGGCGGTATGGCGGATGCGGAATCGGCCAAATACTGATCGCCGAGTAACAGCACGGGAATCTGGTATTTCTTCGCCAACTGTAAGGCACGGGCCGTTTGATAAAAAGCATCCGTATGATCGCGGACGGCAAGTACCATTCTGGGAAACTCTCCTTGGGAGGCAAAGCACGTAAAGAGTAAGTCGCTTTGTTCCGTGCGTGTCGGCAGTCCCGTGGCTGGGCCGGGACGCTGGATATCGGCAATCACTATCGGCAATTCGGCAATGCCTGCAAATCCCAGACCTTCGACCATCAGCGAAAAGCCGCCGCCGCTGGTGCCAACCATTGCCTGTGCGCCGGCATAGGATGCACCAAGAGCCATATTAATGGCAGCAATCTCATCCTCAGCCTGTTCTACCACAAGATTGAATTGTTCGGCATGCGCTGTAAAAAAGTTGAGCAAGGTTGTGGAGGGGGACATGGGGTAAGCACTATAAAACTGAAGTCCACCAGCCAACGCGCCCATTGCCATGGCATCAGCGCCGGTTACCAGCAAACACCTCTCTGCTGTTGGAGACGGGATGTTTCGTTTCTGAACGGTGCTGTCGTATCCCTTGCGAACAGCAATCAAGTTGATATCCAACAGTTTTGGAGATAACATGTCATGTAGCACAGCTTCGGCAGTGGTTAACGGAAGCCCGAGCAATTTGATCAGCGCGCCGATGCATACCACACCAATAGTACGAACATTGCCAGATTCTTTCGCCAGACTTTTCAGCGGGATAGGCAGCATGCGAGAATCGGAGATGCCCAGCTCAGGATCACACAGCAACAGACCGTTGGGTTGTAAGCGATGTTGGTGCTCGGCGTATGTGCGTGCGTCGTAGGCAATCAGGATATCCAGTGCATCCACGTGAGCGGCCACCGGCTCAGGACTGAAGCGAATTTGCGCAAAGTTGTGCCCTCCACGGATACGGGACATAAAGTCACGCATGGAAAACAAATGATACCCGCACCGTTGCAAGGTTTTCTCCAGAATGCCGGCCATGGTTTCGATCCCGTCTCCTGCAGCACCGCCAATGCAAAGATTCATGAAATGCTCCCCCCTTCCTTATTGACATTATACCATCTACCGGGATAAAAGTAAGTGGCAGTGTAAAAAACCATCTATCATAGAAAATGGAATGAACTGGAATGGAGGATGAATGAAGGGACTGTTGAGCAAAGAAAGATTATTTTGATTTCTTTGCCGTTCGCAGTGCCAGGCATCAAGGTTATAGCTCTCAATGTCAGAGAAATCTCTTTTTTTGCTAGGCCTGAAACAACCTGCCATGCGATGTTCGTGGCATTTATTTAGGGCAAACCGCTGATTCGGCACCGTTGCGCCGGTGGTTTAATCCATGTCTGATTATCAATCCTTCGGCAAGCAGATCAGGATGATTTAATACTGGGTGCCTTGACTTCTCCATTTAATAAGAGAAGCTTATTTGCCTTATGGGTCATAAGCTTATTCATAAGTGGAGACAATGGGGAAACAACGCTGTTGGTCGATACAATGGACGAGGAGAATGCTTTTTAAACAGTCAGCCATCCATTCGCTGACTTTTCAACATGCCGATCTAAGTTTGTGCAAATACAAGCATGTAAAAACGTTGGAAGAACGTGAGGTGATCCATAATGGGCGGTTACTTGTTTTTCAGGATTCCATGAGCATTCTTCCTGATTTGCCTGTGCGTCAGATAGGCGGTGGTATAGGAAAGAGTTTTGGTAGGGCATGCATCCACACAGTGACCACAGCCTACACACCGTAAATTATGGACAGGTATCCCCTTTGCAGCGGCTGTTTTAATGTCTATCGTCATTGGGCAGGCTGTGTTGCAACTGCCGCACTCTACACATTTTGTGTTGCTGGTAACGATTTTCTGGCCTGTCAGTTTACTGAGCAGAGCAAGCAATGTTCCCAGCGGACAGTAATAGCAGTAGCCTCTACCGATAAACACCATCCAGAAAAGCATAGCCATCATCAATTCGCCTGCCAGATACAGGGTTGTCTCAATGCCGCCAATGCTTTTAGGATCGCCCGGGATGGCTGATCCAGACAGGTAAAAAAGCCACCACAATGAAAACGATATTGCTAGTGCAAAGAACAGCCAACGTATCACGGTCATGACTTTCAACGCACGGGAACCACATTTGCGTTTGTTTCCAATCAGTGGGATGGCAGGGTCAAACACTTCCGCGGCAAACCCATTGAACAGGCATAGGGTGGAGCATTGCAAACGCCGGCCGAATAACAGGGTGCCGACAAAAACAATAACGCTTGTAACGTAATAAAACAGAAGTGCTACTGAAATCCCCGCAGCGCCCCAAATAGGGAAGCGGCTCAGGTAAAAGGTCGAGTTTTCACTCATTAACTGCAGTGGTGTGGTTGTCCAGGGCAGTGGCATGGTGAAAAAGTATAGCTCTGTATTGCCAGTGATCAGCGGCAGAATAATATGTACGATCATAGCAGTAGCAAAAAAACCAATCAAGTTCTGTCTTCGCAGGGTGGCTCGCTTGGTTTTTCCCTGAACCCTCAGCGTGAGTATGCCACAAATCAGAATGAAAAAAGTTTTGATCCAGTTCTCATAAAAATGCCAAAACCAAGTGATGAAGGCCGCCACCTTTGGATCCGCGTGCGGTGCATACCCATAATTCAACCCTGCGATTATAAAGCAAAGCGATAGGTAAACCCACAGGATGATTTTTAGAGCCCGTTTTTCTGATATCATATCCGTTTTCATTCTATTCTGTCACCTCTTTCCCATTATATCATATCGACTGCTCCAAAAATCGACATTAATGAGCACCAATCTTTTAAAGAATCTATTTCACAGATGTTTTTTGAAATTTCCATAGGACAGGGGTCCCGCTTCCACAATGCAGGACAGCGCTGTGATTGGCAAGATTGATCTTTCTGGCTGTTACATTACTGCTGTTTTGCCGGTTCATCAGAATTGTCTGATAAAGTGGAGCGTTTGGAGGTTAAATTGGGTTGTAACGTTGTTCGAAAAGATTTCAACCAATCAAGGACAAGGGGATTAACCAATTTAAAAAAGGTGGACAGCAGCAGGGATCGCTTTCCAGCGTAACGATACTGTTGTTTATGTTCTAAAAGAGACTTTCACGGTTTCGACGTGCAGTTATAATGACTAATGTACAAATACAGCATGTAAATCAGAACTTATCGATGACCATGATTATAAGTCAAGCATTGCTTTGAAGTTTTTCATAACCCTTGAATCATCCCGATTCACACATTGCAAATTCGGTGTTGCTGCCGCGCAAGCCACACAGGTATGAATGTTGGCTCGACATAGATCCACTTGGGACACATCAGACTTCAACGAACTTACTTGCGCCGCCACGTTATTCCTGCCCACGATGAGGATTACCCTACAATCGCAAATAGGAAGGAGTGATAATTTGCTTTACGACTCATAAAATTAACATTATAATACAAGCATGTATCATTAATGGATGACGACTTGCTTTGGCAGACCGATATTATTTGAAAGGGCATTCAAGACAAAGCTCTCAACGAAGAAAAGCACATTGCAGCCCGTTATGGGATAAACTTACTGTCGTTTATACTGGATGTGAAAGGTATATCCATGGGGTATACGAGCTTCCGATACATTTTTTCAGTATTCTGATTTTATACAGAGAACGAGTATAAATTCGTTTTAGACAATGTGCGTTTTGCGATGTGAGGGATGCAAAATTGATTAAAACATCCTGTTAGGTGAAAAGGATGATACAGATAGAAAATGACGACTGGTGTTTGAACGGAATCTTGAGAAATGCTATCCAATTGGTTTGGTTATAACCAGCATCACGTTGAGTAAACAGATCGAGGCAACAAAGAAAGCGCACTTTCTAAAGAGGATAAATTTTAAATTCAAATGGAGTCAAGTGTAAATGGAATGAGGACAGAAAAATGCCGGGCAAAAATTCAGGACAATTCAGACAAAAGATGTTGATGATCCAAAAATACAAATGCCATCTACTTTGGCCAATTCTCCTTTCATTCGTTTATTCTCTTTTTGGCATTGCGCTGCCCGTGATACTGGATTATATGATTGATGCTATGACAAAAAACGCCATACGAGTTCAGCTTGTGTTTCTTTCTGAACTTTATTTGGGCGTTGCGCTGTTGTGGGTTGTCAGCAATATACTCAAAACGTATTTTGGAAACCGCAGCGCATGGAGGATCACCGACGACCTTCGACTGGGAATGATGTTGCATAACATAGTCATGGGGCATTCATTTTATAATCAATACTCGGCTGGCGATGTGCTGGAACATATGGAAAACGATATTGAAACGATCGAATCTTTTATTATCAACACGTTTATCCCGATACTCACCAGTTTGTTTACCATTCTGGGGATATTCGTCTACTTTTGGATCACCCAGATGGTTTTTGGTGTTTTCTTTCTTTTGATAACGCTCATCATCTTTGCGGTGATCTACCACGCACAACAGCAATCGCAGGAGACTATTGAGGAAGAGCGTGTATACAGCACCAGATTGACTTCCTTTTTGAGCGAAGTATTTATGCTTCGAAAAGAAATCAATGTCATGCATGGAAAAGCGGGGGTCATTCAAAAGTCAGATGAGATTATGCTAAACCTCAAGGAAAAGAAAGTTCGAAAACAGCAATATTTATACCATGTGTGGACACTCACACTGTTGATGATCGCCATTGCCAATACCACAGCAATCTTCATCAGCGGAAAACTGTATTTTGATGGTGCGCTCACGTTGGGTACCGTATATCTCGCCTATGCTTTCAGTACAATGTTGAAGGATCCGCTGGAACATATGCAATACCATCTGCAAAACTTTAAAACAGCACAAATAAGCTATCTGCGATATAAGAAAATGATGGAATATAAGGATGGCATTGAGATCGGAGAACAGCCCTTCCCAGCGGTGCTTACCACGTTATCCATTCAAAACGTTTCACACAGCTATGCAGATTGCGATACGTCCGGTGAGATTCCATCGGCGGATTGTCCACAGGAAACAAACCACTTAGCATTGCGAGAGGTTAGTTTTACGATTCATAGTGGAGAAAAGGTAGGTATTTTCGGTGCGTCTGGTTCGGGAAAATCAACGATTTGTAAACTCATAGGGAAGCTGTATGTGCTTCAGGCGGGTGATATTTTTTTTAACGAGGTAAGTATAAGGGAGATTTCTACCAGCAGTTTACGTTCAGCCGTTGCCTATCTAACTGCAAGCGATCAGGTTTTTAGCGCAACACTCAAAGACAACCTGGATATGTTTTCTCAAAGTGATTCACAGACAATGGCGGATACCATCGATCAATATGGGCTGCGGGCATTTTTGAATATCTCCATAGATGAGGATTTACAAAAAAAGCTGGCGGAAAAAATAACAGCAGATCAACTGTCCCACGGACAACGCCAGTTGATCTCTCTTTCTCGATTGTTCTTTCAATCAAAGAAACTCATCATATTTGATGAAGCCGCAGCCAACGTGGATGCAGCTATCGAAAATGCGTTTTTCTCGTTGCTGGAGAAAGCAATGCGGGGGCATATGTCCATTGTTGTAACCCATCATACGGAACGTTTAGGTACGTGCCAGAATGTGATCGAGTTTGTCGAGGGAAAGGCGCGCATGTTATGAACAACAAAGGATTGGTCTGGCAACTCAATAAACGATTGTTTCGCCTGAACCCGGCGCGTTATCTCCTGTATTTTCTTTTAAGCCTTCTTTGGTCAGCTTCTCCGTTTATTTGTGCATATCTTGTGAAAGCCTTATTTGATACATTGGAGGCTAATCAGGGAATCATTTTCAATTTTCTTTGCGCCGCCTTGCTTTCGGTCAATCTGCTCTCCGTCTATGCAGTCCGAAAAACCGGCGTGCTCGAAATCATCATCCGGTTTACAGTCGGTAAAGTGATCAAGGATAGAGTAATGGATGCTATGATTGAATCCAAAACCAAAAGCAAAGGCGAGATTGGTCGCTTTCTGGACATAATGAATTACGATGTGGATGCATTGGAGTATATGCTGTTAACTCAACTGGATCTCATCAGTCAGTTACTCTATGTAGTTATTGCACTCTTATCTCTCTTGGCAATTCACTCGATTCTGACCTTATATGTCGTTTTGCCCATTATCAGCATCAGTATCCTGTTTTGGTGGCTCAGCAAAAAATATCAGAACCACTATGCTTCAGCTAGAGAAGGAAGCATCGACTATTCAAACACGCTGTCTGAGTTTATGCTCAACCGGGAATCTATCCAGTTTATGGGGAACACACACGATATCGAACGTGCGTTTAAACAAACCTGTCAGCATCGAGGGCATTCACGCCTGAGAAGAATGATGTTTGGTTTCCTGTTTGAGTCGCTTACGCAATCGATAAGCGCTTTTGGCGTTGCTGCACTCCTGTTTACAAGCGTAATGCTCAAAGGGGAAAACACGATACAAGTTGGTGATCTGACCTTGTTTGTTGCTTTTATCAGCTATGGCTGTACCTTCTTAGACCTTTTTGCTGTTACTGCATCAGGGATACGCGGCGGTGAGGATTCACTGGTAAGATTATCTGAGTTCATAGAACAATCACCTGAGCGATCCATCATGAACATCACTAAACCAATAGGCGAAAGCAATTCGAAGGCGGTTCACCGGATGATAAACTCAGTATACTTTACAAACTTCAAAATCGCGTTTGATGATCAACCTCATACTTTTTGTCTAAATGAGGGTGAGATTTTAGTGGTTACTGGGCCAAATGCATCCGGTAAGACAAAATTCCTGGATGCTGTACTTGGCTATGCTCCATATTTCGGGAAAATTGACATAGCGGGAGAGGACAGTTGCCCGATGGGTTACGTGCCACAAAAGAGCACCCTTTTTGATGCAAGCATTGATGAAAATGTCGGGCTTTTTAATGAAGAGGTTTCCAAATTGCAGGATGCGTTATGCATTGCTAATGTTGAGGATCATTTTTGCAAAGGAAATGAGACGATTGGCGTCGATGGGAAGAATCTATCGGAAGGTCAGCGTCAGAGGGTTTCATTGGCTAGAGCGTATTATCATAGTCATGGGTTGTTGCTTTTGGATGATGCTTTTGCCTATTTGGATAAAACGAACAGGACAGGCATTTATAACAATATTATTGCCAAAGGCCAAACCCTGATCATTGCCTCCAATGATCCTGACATTCTTTCCAAGGCTAATCTTTGGGTCGAGTTGAACGATCAGAGGATGACCGTAAGAACCGGGGCTGTCAATCACAGTGCAACAAAAAATGTATAACTTCTAATCCTTTTCATGCCTGGGTGCCAAACAGAACGTAGGGTTTTGCATATGCTGGGCGAGAAATCCAAAATACAAAAGAGCGAGCTAAAATTTCGTTAGAATGACCAATTGATCAACGTCGGAGGATAAAGCCGTAAGGTTCGTTGGTACGGAGAGTTTGCAAGAAGGCTAGGCTCTGACTGTAGCGTAACGCGACCGACAACGCAAGATCCACGAGGTAAGGTTCATCATTGGATGAATCGGGGTTAACATCATTGGTTTCCCAAAGCATAAGGCTGACACGGAACGAATGCGCTCCATGCCAGCCTTTCCAATTTTATGGAGGGGAATTTCGGGAGATGCGTATCATCTCGGGGTATTTCTATTCAAGTACCATACGCCTTATGCAAATCGCGCCGATATCGGATAACGATCGTGCCAACGGAAGGGGATATTGAGGATTTGGAGGGTGTCGATACCATTGTTGGCGACCGTGAGTTGAAACCTATGCCTTGCGAGTATGCACCCTGAAATCTATGGGATCAGCTCTCAGTGTATTCGTTCGGATTTTTTCATTCTCATCAGTATCATGGTGTACTGATCGTATCAGCGCTCCGAACGTGCACTGTATGGCTATTGCAGAGCCTTCAGCAACCCTTCCAGATGATAAAGGGAGAAATCCTCCTCAAAGCCGGACACCGCACCTTCAACCAGCGGAGAAGCAAGCGTTGCACGCAAAAGCGAGGGCGCGATGGTCACAGCGTGTGCGCCACAGGCCAGTGCATCGTTTACCTGTGTTGCGTTTTTAAAGCTTGCAGCTACAATTTTGGTTGAATAACCATCGCGGTCAATCAGTAGCCGTGTCGACTCAATGATATGGCGAAAATCAATATCGTTATTCTCCATGCGATTGCAGTAAGGGGCAACGTAATCTGCTCCGGCTGCAACAGCCAACAATGCCTGCGACAGGTAGTACACCGCAGTCGCGGTGACCCGCTTGCCTTCCCGTTTTAGCCTACCGATCGCTTTAAGCCCGGGTTCGGTTACGGGGATTTTCACATAGGTGTTTTCCCCCAGCAGGGTGTAAACAGCCTCTGCCTCCCGAAGCATCCCTTCGCAGTCCCGTGCCAGCAGTTGCACATGAAGAGAACGTTGATGCCCACACAGTGTGCGGATGCTGAGCAGCCGCTCCTTCAGCGGTACGTTTCCTGCTTCCTTCAGGATGGTTGGGTTGGTGGTTACCCCGTCGATTGGGTAAATATCCAGGCATTGCGAAATCTGTTCCAGACTGGCGGTATCCAGCATGTATTGCATTTGTTTTCTCCTTATGGGCATTTTACAACACCACATCTCGGCAGCGCTGAACGGATGATGATCCGGTGGTTCCTGATTACTGGAGAAAGGAATGTGTCTCCAGTAATCGTTTCTACTTTTCCATCGAAGGGGATGTGGGGATGGAAGGAGGGAAATTGAATATTTCTGGTTTCCTCTTTCAAACAGGTGAATTGCTTGATGCAGACAATCGCGGTACGTACGAATCGATGTTGCACTCAAACGGGAGGGTACGCGATGCTTTTGCCGCTGCGTTGTTCTCGACAAAGGTTTTACACAGGCAAAATGATCCGATACGGGCAGATCACTCCCCGATGACGGTAACCTGTACGGTTCGTTTGCGCGCCCGCGTTTGATCAAAATCGACAAAGTACAGGAAACCGAATTCACCCAAGTCGATTTTACCGTCGATCAGCGTGATGGTTTCACTGCGCCCGACCAGCGCGGAGCGCAGATGGGCATCCGTATTATGGCAGCCGCGCGCATCTTCGCCATGTTCTGCCGCAAAGGCAAGCGCTTCAGGGCCTGGATGCAGGTACATGCCCTCTTTGCGGCATATGGGAATGATGGATTCAAAGATTTCCACAAAATCCTGTTGCAACGTTTCCAGACCGGTCATAGACAGGTCAAACGCGCACTCCTGGGTAATGACGCAGCAGGTGGTATGATGGGAATAGACATTCACAATTCCGTTTTGAATGCCGGAACGTTCCACAATTGCTTGTGTGGCGGCGGTTATGTTATGAAACGTGGGCATGTGGTCGTTGGAGAAGAGTTCAACAGCTTCGCGGTATATCAAGGATTATGCCTCCTGTCGATTCTGGCTATTCAGATCGTCTGCCGCTCTGCGGGTGGCGGCAATCATTTCGTCGATCATGGCGATCGGGTCCTTTGCGTTCATGATGCCGGACGCGGCTCCTGCCGCTTCGGAACCCGCCATGATAAAATTGTAAACCTGTTGGCCATTCGTGATTCCCGCGGCCTGCTCCACCAAAATGTTCGGGTCAATCTCCTTGATGGAGCGTATGCATTCCATTACATAACCCATATTGCTCACACCGTTGCCTGAGCCGCCGATCAACTCTGTCGGTTCGGGGTTGATGATATCCGGGTGTAGTTGTGCGATAGCCTTGGCTTCCTCGACGGTATCCGCGCAGGCAAAGACCAGAAAGTCCAGTTCCTTTGCCCTGTCGATGGTCTTTTTTATGGCGGGAAGGGACATGGGTTTTTCACAGTGATTGACTACGACCCCTTTTGCGCCTGCGGCTTTCAAGCCTTCGGGCAGGATGTCCGCCATGCCGCGACCAGGTCTCAGCGTATCCATGTAAGGGGCTAGCACGATCAGATGCTTCGTGTTTTCGGCAATCCTCCGAATTTCTGTCGCAGGGGCGATGAAAAGCACATCAATGTCATATTTTTCGGCAGCCTCATCGGCTGCCTTTGCATATTCCAGAACGGTGTCGCCATAGATGTAATTTTTGGTACCGATTTCAAAGTAGGGAGTCCGTATTTTTGGTTTCACGAGGAATACCTTCTTTCTGTTCCTGATCCGCGTTGGCGACACGCACGGTGATTCCCGCCGCTACGAGACGGCTGAAGACTGGTTCGTCAGGCTGCCGATCGGTAACCACTTCGTCTATCCGTTCCAGCTGTGCATAGGAAAAAAACGCGCCTTTTCCTACCTTGCTCGCGTCAAACAGCACATAACGCGTGGTAGAACGGCCAAGTATATTGGCGTTCAGGCTGGAAAGCCCCGTTTTATTAGAGGAAAAGCCGGTTTCGACGGTTACGCCTTCACTTCCCAGAAAACACTTGTTAAAGTGGAAAGGCTCGGCATATCGCTCGGTGATGGGACCAAAAAAATCTCTGCGGGCGCTGTGGTATTCGCCCCCCAGCAGAATGATCTTTCCCATGGAAGAATCGCCCAGTGCCTGGAGATTCGCGATCGAGTTGGTTACGATGTTCAGACTGGAAAAGTCGCCGGATCTTAGGCGCTCACCCAGTGCAATCGCCATCTGAAGCAGTGTTGTTCCGCAGTCCAAATACACCGTGTCCCGGTCTTCCACAAGGGAGGCAGCCAGAACACCGATCATCCGTTTTTCATTTTCAGACACCTTTTCGCGCTGTTCAAAGCGATAGCTGTCCGACGCGCCAGGCAGTTGTGCCCCGCCATAATTACGGATGATCTTTCCGACCTTTTCAAGATCCAGAAACATTCGGCGCACGGTTGCCTGTGATACACCCATCAACCTTACGGCCTCATCCGTCGTGATGTGACCCTCAAGATTCAGAAGACTCATCAGGAGTTCTTCCCGGTTTACTTTTTTCTTGCTAACGTTCCTCACGTCCCTTATGCTGCACGCAATAATGATTGTTCGGTTCATATTTTAACAAGGTTTGCTCAAAATGTCAATGATAAAAATGATTGAATAAATCTAAAACAAAATAAAATGATTAATTCACGCAAAAAGTGGTTGACAAGAAGTTGATGACGCGATACACTGGTGCCAACAAAAGTGAACGGGGAGGGACCTGTTTTGGAATTCAAGGTCTACCAGAAAGAACTGGAGCTTCAGTCAAGAGGCTGGATTCCCACATTTCATGACATCTCCAAGGAGGTTCGGGAAATCATTGCCGCATCAGGGATTCAAAATGGCACCTGTTGCGTGGCATCCCACCATACCACTTGCAGCGTGATGGTGCAGGAAGCATCGCACGACATTGATAGCTTTGATCTGGAATATTTGCAACACGACCTGCTGGATATTATGCGTAAGTTGGTTCCGGATTTCGCGGAGGAACATCAGTATCGGCATCCCGGCCCCATTCACTCCCAATTCGGGCGTTATGTGAACGAGCCTGGCGACTATACCAGCATGAATACCGACGGACATCTCAGAAGCGCGTTTTTCGGACGCAGCGAGACCCTTACCGTCAAGAACGGTGAAATGGACGGCGGCGAGTTTGCGCATGTGTACCTTATTGACTGGGATCATGTCCGCGCTCGCCACAGACAGGTGAATGTGACCGTGATGGGCACCACGGAGGATGTGGAAGATCGCCGTTGGAACAACGGAGAAGTGGTCAATACGCTTCGCAAATATACCGAACAGGAAAAGGCGTATATGCCGGAGTTTGATCTCCAGCAAAAGCGATAATTCGGGGAGGGCGTTTATACGATACCTTCGGATGAACTTCTGATTGCGGCGGGTCGCAGGGCTTTTGAGATTGAACAGGATGCGATTCAACGTGCATTTTCTGCCGTAGAGGAAGCCGCATTTCTAAAAGCGGTGGAGGCGCTCTCCGTTGCACCACGGATTGCAGCCAGTGGATGTGGCCATTCGGGGATCGCGTGCAGACATTTCGCGCACCTGATGTGTTGTATTGAGCGCCCTGCGCGCTTTCTGTCACCTTCGGAAGCAACGCATGGCGCGAGTGGGTTTCTTCAGCGGGGCGATGTAATTCTCTTTGCATCACGCGGAGGGAAAACAGCAGAACTGCTGCCGATTCTCGACATTGCGAAGAGGAAAGGCGCGGTGATCATCGCAGTTACCGAAAACGAAGCATCGCCGCTGGCGCAACGATCCGATATCGTTTTAAAAATGGCGGTCACACGCGAAACCGATCGCTACAACAGTCAGGGAACCACGAGTTTCACAGTGCTTTCGGTACTGTTTCACGCATTACAGGCAGCCATCATTGAACGGACAGGCTATCGCAACGAACAGTTTGGGCTGATCCATCCGGGTGGCGCGGTTGGTGAAAGGCTGAACGGAAAATAGAAACAGAGTTCGATGCTGCAAACCTGAATGAGCCCCCAAAAAATAAAGCAATGAGGTTCGTTAACCTCAGAAATATTTCCACTGATCGACCTTGACCCCGTATACAAAGGATATCATATCTATGAAGGAGGTCCCAACATGAAAAACCATCGTCTTCTCCGGATGCTCGCCCTCACATTGACCGTTATCATGCTGATCCCCACGTTTGCCACGGTTGCAAACGCGCAGGCAGGGGATGAGGAGTATGTGATCCAGCTGCTGGTAAGCTCTTCACAGACTCACACACGTAGTGACGAAACCTCAATCGGTAAATACATCAAGGATAAGTTCAACATCGTGTTCGAGTATCTGCCGGTTAATGATGACAGCGAAAAGCAGAGTCTGATGCTCGCCACCGGTGACTATCCCGAGATTATCCGTCTGGAAGGCGGCGATATGGTTCAGGACTATATCGACGCGGATGCAATTCTTTGCCTGGACGATTACATCGCATCCAGCACGAATTTCAAGACTCGTTATGCTGAACAGATTCCCTACTGGCGTGCCAGCAGCAAAGATGGCAAGATTTATACCTGGCAGCGCTACGTCCCCTCCGACCTGACGAACGCGCCGGAAATCTTGGATATTGGTACCCGTACCGACATCCTGGAGCAGCAGGCTTGGCCGAATCTGGTTTCGGAAGATGATTGGTTCAATTACCTTCAGAAGGCCATGCAGGATAACCCCGAAACCAATGGACAGAAAACCGTTGGCATGGTATTGCCGCTTGCGGAGAGCTGGGGTCCGTCGCTGCTGACCGAGTTCTGCGAAAAGGGCGGCGAAACTAACGATCAGGGCACCAACGACGCAGTGGTCTGGAATCAGGTAGAGCAGAAGTGGGTTCCCACATGGACGCTGCCCGCTGTTGTTGACAGTTACCGCTTCTTCAACCGTCTGTATAAGGCGGGTATTCTCGACCCGGATTGCTTTACGGATACGTACGACCAAGTTCAGGAGAAAATCAACAGCGGCCGTGCTTTGAGCGTTTGGTATTGCACATGGATGGCGACGAGCGCCAACGCAACGCTGGTTTCCAATGGAAACAGCAATATGCAGTACATCAACATGCCCATCCGCAGCAACGCACAGGTGAAAGCTGGTTTGAAGCGTGAAATCCGCGTGGAAACCACCCGTCCGTTTGACTCCTACGCGATCACCAAAAATGCCAAGGATCCGGATCGCCTCTTCGCATTTTTGGATTGGGCGCTGTCCGATGAAGGCCAGATTCTGCTGCAAAGTGGCATTGAAGGCAAACATTATACCATCGTTGACGGAAAGCGTACTCCTACCGAGGAGTATATTAACGGTGTTTTGACCAACCCGAACTACTCGAGTGATGAAGGCTTTGACCTTGCTTCATTCTTTGGTTCCTGCAAACAAGGCGATGCTCAGGGTATCGCATTCAATCTGCAGGCGGCTCCCGCATACTATGATGAAATTTTCCTCTCCGACCGCCAGAAGGAAGCCTACAAGAATCTGGGTTGGAGCAACTCGCTGTCATACTGGACGGATACCAGTGAGCTTGCACCGACTGGCCTTGCCGCAACTTGCATACTGGATCCCGATAGCAATGAGGGCAAGCTGGACGAAAAATTCAAGGCATGGATCGCTGTAGCGGCTACCAAGCTGGTTACCGCAGATGACTTTGATGCCACGTGGGCTGAACTCAATCAGGAATACGAAGCGATGAACGTGGGCACGATCGTGGACAA
>Ga0302286_10000548_pt1 | contig 30560 bp, 60 predicted proteins | sample III_Fen_E2_3_FD_198765 | JGI IMG/M metagenome (GOLD analysis project Ga0302286, IMG submission 198765) | Peat permafrost microbial communities from Stordalen Mire near Abisko, Sweden - III_Fen_E2_3 | ecosystem: Environmental > Terrestrial > Soil > Wetlands > Permafrost | place: Sweden: Abisko...
TATTTGTAAAAATACATCTTCATTTATAATCAAATCAAAACTAATATTCATGTTTCATGGGGCAGATACTCTTTTAAGTAAAAGTCTGAAAATCAAGCATAAAATCTAAACAAACAGGCTGAACATCTTTGTAGAAGTTCAGCCTGCTTTTTTTGGTTATCCGATTAAAACTAGAATTCAAATTTCAAGGTTGCACCCAGTTGCATAGGTTTTCCTTGTTGGAAGAACTCGCTACCCGACGCATTGAAATAGAATGCATTGTATTTGGTATCGAATAGATTCTTCACCCAAAATTCCAATCCAAGTCCACCTTTATTCACAGCCAGTTTAGCATTTACCTGTGAGTAAAAATCCTGCGCAATGTCATTCGCTTCCGTCCAGTAAATTTTCCCCACACCGATATATTGAACGGTAGCCATCAAATGATCAATAAAAGTATTTTTGAAATTATGCTCAAAACCTACACTTGCACTAAGCGTATTTTGCGGAGCATAAGGCACATGATTCCCTTTATAATTCACCTGTGCATACGTCACTTTATGCATTACCGGATCGGTAATTTTCACTGAGTCGGTGTACGTGGTAAAGCTTGCATTGGCATATCCATAGTTCAAGGCAGCACTGAACCCGGCACCAATATTGGCATCCAACGACACTTCCACTCCTTTACTAACAGCTGCACCGGCATTTGAAATCTTGCGACCGAACCCTGATGGAACAAACTGCGTAAGTTGAAGATTACTTAAATCGCTATAAAAGACAGAAATCGAAGTTTTTAAATGATTATCAAACGTCAGGCATTGTCCACCAATTTCATAATTCCAGCTGTATTCCGGTTTGTACGAAATAGCGTCCATCACAGCCTGCTTCTTGGTTGCAGCAGGATTCTGAAGTCCTTTGTCAACCAAATCGGCAAACATTTGAACATTGTAACCTCCCGCCTTATACCCACGCGAAACATTGGCATACACAAACTGGCGATTGCTCCATTCATATTTCAAGGCTACTTTAGGCAATAATTCCGAAAAATGAATGGATAAGTTGTTCTTCAGTGTATCGGCAAATAAATAAGTTGTTGGTCCCATTTTTATGTGCATGGCACTGTTCGTATTGTAATCGAGGTCAATTTTTTCGTAATCAACACGCAAACCACCTGTTACAGAAAGTCCATCCACCAAAAAGTTATTGTAAGTGGATTGATGAAAAAGGGCTCCTCCACTTGTTTTTGTATTGTACTGTCCCGGCGTTCTCAGGGTTTGATCGGTAATGGTCATTCCCATTTTAGTGAACGACGGTTGGAGGATGTATTTGATCGCATCACTTTTTAATTCCACCGGTGCATTGTTATCCAACTGTTGAACAAAGCCGGTAGCACCAAAACTCCATTGATAATTATTCGTAGAATTAGACTTTAGAATAATCTCTTCGTTAAACGCATTTTGCTTTTGAGCTTGCTCAATAGTAAAAAATGACATAGTAGTGAAGTCATTATCCATTTTCATCTCGTCCTTGAAATACTGGTGAGAAGAAATAGAACTCAATGTCCAGTTTGATGTTTTATATTGCAAAAACAAACTATTGGTAAGCATATTACGCTTATAAGAACCCGGGTCATTGAAGTCCGGTTGAGCGGTAACTCCCGTTGTTCGGCTATACGCACCATAAGGGAATGCATCCTGACTAACATAATCGAAATTCGTAGAATATTGCGCTTTGAAACTTGGACTAATATTCCAGTCAAGTTTCACTCTACCACCGGCCGAAGTACTTGCATCAGCCGATTGGTTCGTAAATTTATTCGTAAAAAAACCGTCATCATGGTTATAGTAGCCACTTATAGCATATCCAAAATTATCGCCCAACTTGCCATAATGCGCCAGTTTTTCACCCACCAAACCATAGTTTCCCACATTCACCGAGAGTTTTGTTCCCTGATAACTCATGGGTGAAAGCGTGTAAATATTTACAATTCCACCTTCGGCATTGCGCCCATAAAGCGTTCCCTGTGCACCACGCAACACTTCAATTTGCCTGATGTCATAGAAGTCAAAATCGAAAGTTGATTTATCGAAATAAGGCACATTATCTACGTACAATGCCATAGATTGCCCACTATTTCGAGATCCGATTCCACGAATGTACGAGGTAGTGGACATGGAAGAACCGTAGTTGGGAATAAAAAAATTAGGCACCTGTCCACTCAAATCTCTGATAGAAGTGATTTGTGTTGCTGCAATTTTTCCAGCACTAAGTGTGGTTGAGGAGAGTGGTGTTTGCTGAGGTGAGGTTTCTTTCAGTGAACTCACAATTACTTCTTCCAATTGAACCATTTTTGTTGAATCTGCTTGCTGTTGAGCCATTAATGTAGAGCAAAACACTGCAAATACAAGTATAAAAAATTGTTTTCTCATTTTTTTTGTATCTAAATATTGAATAGGTTTGATTTACGCTATTGGAAATAACGTAAAAATTCGCTGATAAAACTATTGTTTACAGCAGATTAAAAATAACAAAGGGAATTTATTTTATACAATAAAAACGGGAGGAGGACGAGAAAACTGAACATACGACAGACTGCCGGACAGTTGGAAGTACTGTTCTAAAAACGAGGTAGTTGCTTCTGTTGAACAATAGACGGGTGGAGTTACATCAACCACTACAGGCTGCTCCACAAACATAAAATCTCTTGAACTTACCGAATAGGTAGAAACCTGAACCCGTTCAATGCTTGCAGACTGAACAACAGTTGCATTTATAGATGCAGTATTACTTTCAGTGGTAGGGTTCGAAACAAAAAGGCATAGCAAGTACCCTATCACCATGAGAACCTCAGGGATAAAAGTAGCCAACAAACCTGTTTGAAACATGAACATAAGAAACAATTATGAATTATTAATTGTGAATTATTAATTGTGAATTATTAATTAAAAAAGAGCCTCTCATGGGACTCGAACCCGCGACCTATTCATTACGAATGAATTGCTCTACCAACTGAGCTAAAGAGGCGTTTAATGTATAAGTTTACTACAAATATAGTTTGATAACAAGCATATTATAAAAATAAACCTTTGAATAAGTAAGAACAAATAAGAATGAATTAGTATATTTGTACTCGGAATTGTTTTGTGTTTTTCGAAAACGTGTTTTTGTCAAACATCGAATGTTTTATTTATAAATAGCTTAAATTCAATTACTTATGCAGTTTAAACTTATCTACAAACCTAAAACACAATCAGTTAGTAAAAAAACAGAGGTTTTAATTGAGTGTTATCACTTACGAAAATACAAAACCGTTTGCACCGGGGTGTATATCGAACCGCAATTTTGGTCCGATGATAAATGTTTAGTTACTACTAAACACCCCCAACACTCCACTATAAACAGAATGCTTAAGGAAAAAGTTTCCGAACTTGAAAAAGCTTGCTATAATTTTGAGTATTCCGGTGGTATATTCGACTTTAACGCACTGAAAAATATTACTTCCGGCAAAGATAAACAATCATTTTGTGATTACATTGCAGATTGCTTAAAAAATGAATCTGATTTGGAAGTTAAGTCCATTGTAAAGTACAAATATAATATTGAGATTATACGTGGCATTCTTGGCACTCTTTCCACTGACAAGCTAACAGAGACGCATGTAATAAAGTTGGATGCTGCATATCGAAAGGAATACGCCCCCAGTACGGTGGCAAGGTTGCATATCTTTACAGAGAAATATATTAAATTGGCTGTAAAGAGTAAAATTCTGCGATCTAACCCCTATGATTTGGTAAAACTGCCAAAATTTAAAGCAGACAGCAAAGAGGTTATGCACACCATGGCCGAACTCGACGCATTGGAGGCTTTGCAAAAGTTACCCTACACGCACGCTATGATACGAGACCGGTATTTGTATAGTTGTTATACCGGGTTACGAATTTCTGATAACCTGGCATTGTTGAAATCTGCTTTTACCGATACTCCCGAGGGCTACGTTGTGGACTTGCACACCATAAAAGGCTATGGACACGATTTAATACACCCTATCGGGCTTATGTTCGACGGCCGCGCGGATACCATTGCACGCCGGTGGATGAATGCGCACGATGAACCGACCTTGTTCCCTGCCATTAGCCGGACACATATAAGCTCCGTTTTGCTTGTACTTGCCGAAATGGCCGAAATAGATAAACACATGACCTTTCATGTTGCCCGGCATACGTGCGCCTCGCATTTGGCCGATGTGCTGCAAAATCCATTCTTACTCATGAAGCTAATGGGGTGGGCGGATATTAAAACGGCAATGGGCTATGTGCATAGTTCGCCGGAATCTACAAAAAAACTGCTCCGACTTGTAAAAGATGATTGGAAAGAAAAAGCCCGCTAAACTTTAGCGGGCTTTTTCTTTGTATGTACTTGAAAAAATATTATTTCTTGGTAAATGTGTTTACGGTGGTTCCTGATATTACTCCAGTATTAGTTCCTGATGTCGCAGTACCTGAGTATTTAATTGTGATTACCATAAGTCCACCAGATGCAGTACCACTATATGTGCTAGTAAGCTGACTTGTTACTCCATTGGCGGTTTCTGTCTCTGTTGTTGGGTCAATAATTAGTTTTGAGCCTGAAAGAGTAGCCTCGAGTCCGCCAATGTCTAGCTTGTCCGTGCCGACTTTTGCAACTGTTGCATTCGCAGTCCCGACGGTTGGAAAAGTTGTAGTCGCTCCCGAAAAGGAAAAGTTCATGGAGCCGGTAACATTTGCCGTCCAGCTGCCAACGTAGGCATCTCTAGGGTCTACATCATCTTTTGAGCACGATACCAAAACAAGTGATAAACATAATACTAAGTAAAATACTTTTTTCATAAACATTTGTGGTTTTAATTTTTATTAGTTTAAATTCATGCACAAATGTAAAACTAATTTTTTACATAACAATGCATGTGTTATATATTTTTTACTTACTATATTTAACACGTGGTTCGACAGCCATGCCAAATGTGTTTTTATTCTCCTCCAACGTTCTCACCCTTTCTTTTAATAAGGCGTTCTCGCCGGATAACTCCAAAACCGTTTTCATTAACAAAGTATCTTCTTTCGGTTCTTCAGCTTTCTTTATTTCGGAGATATTTTTTAATTTGCTCCCCTCTCCTATCAATAGCCATCTTTCTGAATAGTCGGGAAAGTTTACAATTACTTTACAAACTAGATCTACATCGATAGATTTTCTTTTCCCGATAATATAATTATTAAATGTATTGTAATTGTAATCTATTTTTATTGCAAACTGCCTATGATTAGAGGCATTCTCCTTTGATATAATCATAATTCGCTCAATAAGTGTTGTTTCCATAATGTTTTTTATTTAGAATGATTATAAATAATATGTGTGATTATTATTATATGATACATCCGTTCGGACATTAAAAATACAAATAGCTTTGTCTTTTTGGGATATAGTGCGATATTTAACAAAAATGAATAAAACAAAAATAAGTTGATATATATAAGTAAATCAATTAGATAGAAATAATATTATTTAGAATGAAAATAAATAATTGTTTTTATCGAAAATATATGTCCATTTGTTTGTATATATGTCCATTCGGCTATATCTTTGCATCGTATTCAATTAATGAAACTTATTTGAATGCCAAAAGAAAATAAATAAGCAAAGATAATACAAAACACGAGCCAATATGTCACGAATGAACAAAAAAGACTTAGCCAAGCAATATTCAGAATATCGCAAGTCGGTCAGAGGGTTTCATATCCCGGGCGTGGTGATGCATGCAGAGGCCATACAAAAGGCGGCCACAAAGCACGGCGTTACAACTCGCACTATTAATAATGCTATCGCCTACACAAAGCGAAAAACCAATAAAAAAAAATAGTCTTATGGTAACAGATGAAGAACTGGCGACTAAACAAGAAATCAAGAAAGTTTCTGATAAGCTTATCGAAAGTATCATTTCTATTCAATCGGAGTTGGTCGAGCTGAATTCGGAAATTGATAATTTATTGCTCAGCGCCGTAAATGATACCTTATCTAAAGATTCGCTTAGTTCGGTAGAAATCGAAAAGATAGGAAATCTGTTTTCTGCTATCAATAGAGATAGAAGTAAATCAATTGAAACGTATTTGCAACAAATAAAAGAACTCAAATCATGAGCACTCAAACGGTTCACACAGCAAGCAACGAGACTTTCATTATTTCCGAAGATCAAAACACAATAGTTAGTGGTGTTAAGGAGTGGAAATTCAAGCTTAGCCCCGACCCTGAATTTAATAAGGCTAGGGAATGCGATTGCAACCATTGTGATTTTCGTAACATGGAATTTTGCGGAGATGCGCCTTGCTCCTACCGCAAAGATAAAAAAGAGGGTTATTTCACCGGAGTAATAAAATAATATTATGGAATTTGCACTATACATTAACGGACAAAAGGCTGATTTTATCGAAGTAATATCCGGCATTGTGGAAGCGGCCGTATCAAAGGCACTTCAAGAAAAACCGCCAATGTTTACACCTGAGTTTAATATTGAGCCATTAGTGGCGTATAAACTCGACAATCCACAAATCATCAAGTTATTTGGCGTTGCAGCCGATAAGCACCCCACGCAAACCATTCGCCGGATGTTACGAAAAAAAGGCTTTGAGCCGATATTGGCCGGTCGCAACGGTTCCCGGGTATTTGGCTCGGATATTCTTTCCTATTTCGAAAAAATGAAACAAGAACAAACCTCATTTTTACATAAAAATTAATACAGTTATGAAAGTAATAAGCCTTATTTTTTCAATCCTATTTCTTGCATTCTCAGTATTGAGCCTATATTTATATTACGCATTCCACGCCCCTCACTTCGCCTTTATCGGCCTTGCAAGTATTTGCATTTGCTACTTTATGATAAAGGATTTAAAAATCAAGCCTCGCAAAGCATGAACATAACATGCCCTTTCTGCTCATTCTGTCTTAAAGATGTGCGGAGATGTTCGCTTCTCGATAGACCTATTGAGCAAGTGAGCGAGCCAAACAATTGCCGTTTTTTCTCGGCCACGCAGCGTGATGCCACTAGGCGGATGATACTTATTTTTCTGCTGTGCCTAATTTCATTTGTAATAGTAATTATTATCTCTTATATATTTCACATTAAAAATTAAAAAATTATGCTTAAAAACTGGTTTAATGCCTCGGTTATTTATGAAAAAACGGCCGAAGAGGGCAAAATTGTAAAAGTGACAGAGTCTTATTTGGTGGATGCATTGAATTTCACCGAAGCGGAGACGAGAATGCACGAAGAAATGAAGTCGTTTATTAGTGGCGAGTTCGTGGTATCTAAAGTTAGCCGGGCTCGCATTGCTGAGCTATTCGCAAACGAAAACGGCGACAAATGGTATAAATCACGTGTTGCATTTATCAGCCTCGACGAAGAAAAGCGAATTGAGAAACGAACCATAAGCACCAGGATGGTGCAAGCCAATACGGTAAAAGAGGCCTTTGATGGCATTACCGAGGGAATGAAAGGAACAATGTCCGAATATGAAATAGAAAGCATAGTGAAAACGAAAATTGAGGATGTGTTTCACTACATAGCGCCGGAGGAAGCCTCCGAAGAAAACAAAGAGGAGTAACGCTATGAGTTACGATGATTTTATGCAAGGCAAGCCCTTTGCGGTGTTTGGGTTGGGTTACGACCTAAAGTACAATTCTTTCAATGAAAGAGTGGAAGTGCAGCCTAAAGCGGGCAACAAGCTCACAAATGTATTAGAACCGCATTCATACATACTTTTCGACAGTCAAAAAATGCAGTTTACCTGCAAGCTCCTAGCTTTCGGCGTTCGTCAAGTAGTCACAGTTTCACTATCAGTTTGCGAATTAAAAGAATAGTCCTATGAACAACGAACGCAGAAAAAAAATTACGGCAATTATCGAAAAATTCGAAGTTGCTGTAAATGATTTGAATTTATTGAAAGCTGAAGAGCAGGATGCTTTCGACAATCTTCCGGAAAGTTTTAAATATTGTAGCAAGGGCGAAGATATGGAGTTTTCAATCGGTTGTATCGATGATTCAATTGACTACATCGAAAGTTCTTTGTCTGAATTAAAAAGTGTAAGGTAATAAATTACAACAGTTTTCCATGTTGTGCGTGCTTAGTAACGCTCACCCCCGGCGCTTGGTTGTGGCCGGTGGGAACAAGGGAGTTGTAAACCGGTGCCGCTGTGATGGCTGTAGAGCCTAGGGCACCGGAACACTTTTACAAAATGCATTCACAAAATATCAAATATGTTTATAGACCCAAATTTTCAAACCCCGCCAAATATTTGTGATTACATGGTGGGGATGGTACCCGAATCATCGGAAATAATTTTCGAGCCTACTCCAGGCCTCGGAAATATAGTAAAAGCATTAGAGGCAAAAGATAGATATCAGATTGTCGCTGCAGACGACTTCTTTTTATTCGATAGACTGAAGAAGTTTGATTGTATAGTAATGAATCCGCCCTTCTCCTCTAAGTCTGCAGTCATTGACAATGCGCCGGTAGGTAGCGAAGTGCTCGGGATGAAGTTGGGATATTATATTTTAAAACAGTGTATGGAAATGAGCAATAATGTGATTGCTTTAATGCCTTGGTATACGATATCAGATAGCGATGTAAGAATGCGACATTTGAGAGACTTTGGCATTAAATCATTAACCCCACTACCCCGCAAAACTTTCCAATACGCAAGAATACAAACGGTGGTAATAGAGCTCGAAAAAGGGTTCAAAGGAAATACGGCCTTTCATACTCATCATTTTTGATTTATGAACCAAAACACACATTTACATGAAAGCAGCAGATAAGAACGACAAAGAGCTAAAGAAGCAAACCGAACGAGACCGGGCGGCCTCTAAAAAATGCAGTTGGTGCTCAAATCCGGTATTCAACAGCAAAAACTCACATAAACGCTCGAATAAAAAATAATCGCTCCTACTCTATTCAATCACTCTGAACATTAACTATGCTCCAATTACCATATATCAATACCCGGGCGCACCTCGCCAAAATGATGGACAATTACGATCTGTTTGCGCAGTCGTACAACGACCAAATAAACGAGAAGCGCACCAACAACCCCGATAGCCGGGCGGAGTACCAAACCCTTAAGCCAACGCACCGTGCATTGTACAAGGATTTGATACTTGAAATGGGTAAAAAAATGCTCCAAAACATAAAGAACTACAACCGTATAAACACCGAGCAAGGCAATGCGGGCACGTTTGCGCTACTTTCTAGCGGTATATGTGGCGATGGGGTGTTTGTGTGCTCTACTAACCGCTATCAGCTCAGCAAGCACAATGCAAAGGAGCTTAGCACCATCTATCGCAACATTAAACGACTGATGGAAGCCGGGCTTATTAGCCGCAAGGTTGGTCACGGCACAAAGAAGAACTTCGAGCTGCACATTAATGCCGATTTCCTCATTGTGTCCGACTACGCAAATAGCGCTTACAATCCCTTGGAATCAGCACCCACAAAGGATTTTTCTTTATTGGGTAAAATTGCAAAGTGCAAGGAAGAAAAGAATGTTCAAGAACACTTAATAAATAAAATATATTCCGCTCCGCTGGATAAGGACAATTTTTCCGAGGAAACGCAGAGCGAAAATACACCGGCAGAGCACGGAAAAATCGGAGAAGTTACGCCTACGGCGGTGAATAGCATCGGCTCTGTACTTGCTCCTACTGCCGGAACAGTACCCGGAACAAGGGAGTTGCAAACAGCGGGGGCTGCAAACGAAGCGAAAAACCAAGACGAAACAAGACCTCAGGGGGGGCGGGCGTCGGTTCAGGGCATGATTAAGGCCAAAGGAATTGATTTCGTGCAAGCTTTCGTGAAGAAGGACTCGGCACAATGGCACGGATTTCACCGCCTTAGCCATGCGGCCTACTTTGTAGATTACACCATACAAGCCATTTACGCTAAACGTGGTGTGGAGATATTCCCGGCGGCTCGCATTGCGGCCATCGAATATGCCGAAAAATTTTATTTTCCAAATCCATTGGAAAACGATGTAAAAACCATATTCCGACCATGCGAAACTATTGAGCAATACGCTTTTAGATTGGAGCAATTGAAATGGTGTGTGGATGCTGCAAACCGTTACGCTGCCAAAAATGGTGCATATTTCGTGCTGATTTCTAAATATTTAGACATTACAAACGAAAACGGATTGAAAAGAACCTTTGAATGGTGGAAAAACCACAAGCAAAATGAAGCCGACAAGGCTCTACACCTTAAAAACATTAAGGAAATGAAGCTTTTACACGCTAAAACCCGAGAATTGGCCGAGGGTAAAACTACACTAATGGAAGCCGAAAATTATGTAGAAAACGTGCTCCCAAAATACAAATATGTATTCCGCCATTCGCTCGTAACCATTATCAACGAACTTGAAAAGGGAAAACCGAAACAAAATTAACGCAAAACGTAATATTTACTCACAATTCACACTAAAAATATGGAAATAGTCTATTACGAAACGCTAAAAGAGTTGCCCGGTGCTCCGATAGGTAGCCAATTAACCATAATTAATGGAGGTAAAACCGGAAGCATACTACAAAGTAAAATTTCATTTCCCATTGAAACTATAATTGAATTTAAAGATTGGTTTCGACCTATACCAAAAGAAGATCATATAAAAATAATGCGAGAAAACATACTAAAAATAATCATAGAGCATGGACATACAAGAGAACATGCCTATACAATTCTAAGAGGGCTTAAATAATTACACACTAAAAACTTCAATTTAATGAAAACAGTAACAAAACTTCAATTTTACAAGCTCGTTGCACTTCTTTTTGTGGGTGCCGGAATAGCAATCGTGTTGCTAAATCAGTTCAACGTACTACACTGGGGAAAATTTTAGAGTTATGGGTTGGACAGATCAGGCAAACAACACCGGTACCAGGTACAAACTTTTGGTTTACTACTACGAAAGCGAGCTAAAACAAAAGCAGACATTTTGGGCATTTCTCAGCGAAGAAAAAAAAGGGACTGCCATTGCTGCACTAGAGAAACGAATTATCAACAAATACGCAAAGGGGCGATACAAAACGGCAATACTCTACGATAACGGGGTAGAGCTGAAACGATGGGAGGATGGTATTGAAAAATCAGTAAGTAATTAATTAAACACTAAAAAAATAAGTTATGAAATCAATTTTTTTAAACCCAAAAGAAATTTCTAAAATTCTGAATGTCGATTTAGACACCGTTTTAAACTCTATCATTTTGCAAGGAAAAATCGAGGTAAAAGGCACAATCGATGAAGTGATAAAAGAGAAAAAACGCATTGCCCGCAAGTATTTCGACGTAAGTCAAATAAAAATAATGCAAAAATCACACTTGGTTGGAATGGAAAACGTCGACTTACTAGAGCTTACAATTCGCCAATCAAACCAGCACTGGCGGGAAATAATGTACAAAGCGTGTCACAACGACAAATGTATTAAGGCAATTGGGTTGAAAGGAAATCTAACTTATTTCGATAAAATACTAGAAACCGAAGCAGTAGAAACAATTCTCAAAAAACTATATGAATACCACTTTCAGATATACGGAAACAAAACTAAGGAGTTCAAAGAGTTTCAAACGATTTATCCACACTTAGCCAATTAGTCATGAAAAAAAGAATAAACTTTCACAATAGCTGCAAAATGCAATTTGCATGTGCTAACGACGAACTTCGGCCATCTCTGAATTATATTTATTTCAACGGCGGTTATGCTTATGCCACTAATGCACACATTCTCGTAAAAAATTACCTAAAAGAGTGCTCCACATTTAGCGATGATGATATAGAAAAACTAAATGGCAAATTTTTAAGTCCATTGGACTATGCAGATATTCTTAAATATGACATAGTTTCAGTAGAGCCAAACGGATTGAGGTGTAAAAAAAATAATAGATCTGTTTTATTCTATTTTGCGGACGTCCCGGAATTGAAATTTCCAAATGCAGACGCACTCATTGAAAGAAACATTTCAATGAAAAATGAACCGGTAGAAAAAATATCAATCAACATTAAATTACTTCAACAACTCAACAAAAGCCTATACAATTCCGATAAATGCGAATTAGAATTTAAATCGGAGGGAGTTGTTTTATTTAGAAGTAAAGATAAGTTTGATAAAGGAATAGGGTTAATAATGGTAATTAAAAACGACTAACAGAAATTTATATGACAGCACCGGCCACCATCAAAGCAAAAGACCTTATGCGTGTTTTAGACCTTTCGTATTCACAGTGCCTAAGAAAACTTAAGGCCATTCGCGAGGTGAATGCCAAAAAAAAGCACCAATACGTAACTGTTTCAGAAACAGCGGATTTCCTCGGGTTACCCGAAGAAACTATAATTAAAAAGTTGGAAAACCACACTAAAACCCCAAAATTATGCTAGGAATCTACCTCGAAAACCGAGATTTACAACAGCTTTCTTTCACAAAACCAATCGTTTTACAGCCGGGCGAAACCATAGCCCGGCATAAAACCGACAATAAAACCACCTATTTCATTGATGGAAAACCCACTTTACGCCACCTACCCGAACCGGTTTACCGGGTAGGAGAAACCTACTACCAAAAGGAAGATTTTTTTATTGAGGTGGAGAATAAAATGAATAAAGTTCTCTATAGGTCCGATTATATTACAGCCGGCGAAACTCCACTAAGTAATAAATCACAACCCCTAAAATGGTTAAGTAAAAATAAAATGGGTCAAACTATAGCCCGCACCTTTGTAAAAATTACAAGTGTGGAGTTGGTCGAAACCATCGGAGAAGAGCACCAATTGAACTATAGGTATAAATTTGAAAGGGTGTAGCGATGCCAGTAGTAAAAAAATTAAAATTTGATATTCACGGTAATGGAGACGAAACCATTATCAAAATATCAATTGACTCAAAAGGGTTATTTGGTGCCGACATTCCCAATTATGTGAAAGTAGCTACCAATATAACATGTAGTCGTGAAGAAACAATGTTTGCGGCCATAAATACCGTAAATACGGCTATATGGGAATACTGCAAGCTACAAGAGACAAAGAGTGTAGTTATACTCATTGAGTTTGAAAGACAGTCACCACCTTTCTTAAATAGTGGATTAGGGCTAACATTTAATTATGGAATTGCTGAAAAGATTGTTTTTGGTAAGAAAATAAATTACAAATACGCAGAGAGGACCAAAGATGGTACTCTGCGTTATCCCGGTAATAATTTTACCACCCATAGAATGCATTTTGAAAAAGGGGTTTGTGGTGGCGCTTCCACAGAAATACCATACACCGAGGATAATTATACTACGATCTTGCAAATTTACGATAACCTGGAGCAATTATGCACAAAACTAAGTGAAATTTGCAACTCAGAAATTAATCTACTTCAATTAGTAGAAACGAAAATAAAATCATTAGGAGCTCACATTTAAATAATCAAAAATCATGGAATTAAAAAGAGGCATCAAACTAAAAAGTAAATGGTTTAAAGGAATAACAGTTATAAGCCATGTAAATGAAGAAGATAACGACTTAGAGGTCGATATTACAAACGAATTAGGTCACAAGCATCACGAGAATTGGAATCTTCAGCACACCATTTTGGGCTTAGAAAACGGCGATTATTGGCAGACCGATGAAGAGTTACCAATTGAAAAACAAAAGCCGGTTATAAATTATCCTCATTGTTGGGGCAAAATGAATTGGATATTGAAATACGAACCCGGACAAGAACCGAACGGAAGTATTTGCCGGTGTGAATTTGGACACGCTACTTGCCTTAAAATCACTAGACACAACGCATCTTTAATCACAACTAAATAAAAATAAAATGAAAGTAGGTACAAAATCAGTCTTGTTCGGAGCTCACTGCTTCTTTATCCACCCAATTTTTGTTGCACTGGCATGGGTGAAATTATACGGTTTTCCGTTCGACCCTCGTATATGGGTTGCGTTCTTTGTTCACGATCTAGGATATTGGGGTAAGCCTAACATGGATGGCATAGAGGGCGAAACACATGTAGAACTCGGAGCCAAAATAATGCACAAACTTTTTGATGAAAAATGTAGCCACCCTGATTGTTACAAGAGGCAATTTGAAGACAATGTAAGAGATTACAATGGTAGACAATCATTAGAAAAATGCAATCCCATATCATGCAAAGAGTGTTACAAGTGGCGAAATTTCTCTATGTTTCATTCTAGGTATTATGCGAAAAAATTTGAAGTTCAGCCCTCAAAACTTTGCTTTGCCGATAAGCTTTCCTTTTGCGTTACCCCACGTTGGCTGTATCTACCAATGGTAAATGCCACCGGTGAAATACACGAGTATTTGAAAATGGCTAAGAAGTCAGAAACAGCACATTGGAAACCGGTAGAGGGTCAAAAAGTTTGGCACAAGCAACTTTGCGAATATATGACCAAATGGGTAGAGGAGCACAAGGACGGCCGAAATGATACATGGACTAACCCTAATCGACACGATCAATGAAAAATATATAATCACAACTAAATAAAATAAAATGGAAAAAAGTATCGATAATTCAGAAATAGCCAAATCGATTATAACCGTTGCTACCAGTAACCTTTCATCTCGCGACGGCAGAATAAAGATAGTAAACGAAATTATAAAAGAAATATCACTTAGAGGACGTGAATTTTTCATCAACAAAAAAGATGCCGACGTAGCCTATATTTTTCAACTAAATGGGCGATTATACATGCATAATGAGTACAACAAAAAAGATATGTGTTTAAGTACTAAGCATGGTTACCCCCCTAAACATTGGCATCATGGTGGTACTTTGTGGGGGTTAACCAAAGATTTTAAAGACTTCATTTCTACCGGAGAAAAATCAAATCACAATCATGGATATGGTGGTTTACTTTGCCCACATTGGGGATACCCCGAATCGGATATGAAAGCGATTCAAGAAAAGGCAGCATTACTGGGGTATCTTTAAGTTTACTATCAACTTATACCAAAATAAAAAAAAATAAAAACCGCCCCTCGCACGGCGGTTTTTTTTTATGTCATTTTATGTCATTATATACCATAATTAACCACAATAGAGCAAAATAGAGCATTCAAAAAATTAAGTTTTCCTAAGTTTGTCATTCATAAAACCGAAGTAAAACCCGTAAAACTTTTAGCTATGAAACGATAACCGTGCCCTTAGGAGGGGTGGATTTTAGGCAAAACAGTTTGGTAGTGCTGCCACATACCAAAGCCCCGACCTTTTACCGTGTAAATCAATATCAATTAATCATATATAAAAATTCATTATGGCAAAAAATGTATTATCAGTAATGCCGGTCGATGGCGGTTTTGCCGTTGCAGTCGACAAAGTACCAACCGGACAAGTATATCCGATCAAACAAACCGCAGAAGATGAAGTAAAAAGTATCAAAGAGGCTCGTAAAACTGCCGCTTTGGCCGCTAAAACCGAGTAGCATTATGCAGAAACAGATAACATTTAAAACAGACGAGGATGCAGTATCTCTATTTGAGAGAATGTATTCAAATGCCTTGGCCGAAAATACCAACCTTACTAAAGGAGCATTTTTCGAAGAAATGGTGAACGGTTACGCCAACCCAAAAACAAAACCCGTCCCCGACCCCGCCGATGCGCAACGTATTGCGGAACTTGAAACACTTCTCGAGACAGCAACTAAAAAAGCAACCGAACTAGATGAGGAAGTTGGCAATTACTTACAAGAGATAAGTATTTATGTACAGTTCGTTACTCAGCTTAGAGAATTGTTGAGTTTGCCGGAAGATGCAGCGTCCGGCGAAATAGTAGTTGAGGTGAGAGCCACCCAACAGCGTGCTATGAGTGCATTGGTGTTGCCTAAGCTCGAAGAAAATCAAATCATGTTTACTATCGACGAACCGCATTTGTCACTGCTTAAAGCCACTGTTTCACGCCTTAGCGAAAAATACGACGCTACTGTAACAATGAAAGATGTGTTGCTCGATATGTTTGCCCGGTACACAATTGAGCAATACAGCGAGTGGTTTTACCCTTTCGTAGTGAATGGCAATGATTTTAAAACAATAACTGGGTACACCCAAAACGAATTGAAAGCATGGTTGAAGACGAAGTAAAAGAAAAACCGGGCTTTTTTGGTAAGCTAAAACCAAAAACCGAGGAAAAGATAAATCCATTTATGAAAAACATGTTGAAAGGCTTTATCCCGATGATAAAAGGGAAATTGCCCGAAATAAATACTTTCATGAAAGGTTATTTGTCCGAAATTGAATTACTGGAATGGGAGCATAAAGCCGGTATCGTGTGCCTTGTTGGTTCTGACGATGTGGCGTACATTCTTACCGTTGCTTTTGATAAGGATGATAAGGTGAAACGAGTTGTAAAAAAAGTTTCGGCCGTAGATTTTATTGAAACGATACTAAAAAGTTTTTGAAAATGGGAATGTTAGATGATGAAGCGGTTGAGATTACCGACAAAAACAAAGCGTATTCGTTTGCCAGTGGTGGGATAGGCGATTTTATGGCCGATTTTAATACCAAGAAACAAGACACCGGCATTGATGAAGAGGCACACCTACTCGACTTGCCCGAGCAGACCGACGAAGAGCCGCAAGAAAATGAACCGCTCGAAAAACTGAAAGCTACTGCGGCCGTAGCCGGTGCATCTGCTTCGTTGCTTACTATTGCCATTGATAGCTCATTGAGTACAGTTTTAGGCCTATATGCGGGCGATGAACCGGAAAACTATAAGGCAGACCCCGAACAACGAGAAGAGCTAGAGCAAGCCATTAAAGAATATGTAAAACTGAAAGGTGGCGATATTCCCCCGGGGCTCGCCTTAGTAATTATAATTTTGTCTATTTACGGAAGTAAGGGCGCTATGGCCTTTACGTTCAAAAAAATGAAAAAACAAATGGACGAAAAAGAGAATCGAATTAAAGAGCTCGAAGCTCAGTTAGCTAAGTTTAACCCCGAAGAAAACAAATAATATGCACCACACCGACCCTATGTACACGTTTTTAGTGATTTTAGCACTCGTTTTCCTTTGGGTATTGAATAGGTATTTAAACGCCCTCAAAAAGAAATTGGAGCGAGAGAGATCGCCGGAGCTTGAAGTACTACCGGAAGCACCGAAAAAAATAATTGAAAAACGAAATTCGATTAAAAGCAAGAATGAGCAACGAAATTTCGAAAAAGCCTACCTAAAAGCACGCAGACAAGGACACCAACAATTTTGGTTTCATGATGGATATTACGAAACGGGTTTAAAACTGGTAGATGGAACAGGAAAGTAGGGTAAGAACCGCAAAGCTAACCGTAATACTCGGCTTTAATGGCACCGGCAAAACCACTATCCTGGAGCGAATACTAAAAGAGAGCGGGCAAAAGTCATTAGTGATTACGCCTGATGATATAGAATGGCGGGGTTACGATGCGGTGGAGTTGAAACGTTCGGACGAGTTTATATACGATGGTATTCGCCGGCACATATATACTCCTGGCACCAAGAAGAAAGGAGCGAAAGATTGCACATTGGACCGGTTAGAATATTTCCTAAACGGTTCCATAGTCTTTGATGATTGCCGGGCGTATCTTGGTAGTTCTACCGATGATCGTGTTCGTCAATTGATTATTCGACGGAGACAGAGAATGGTTGATGTGTTTGCTGTGGGGCATGGGTTCAATGAAGTGCCACCGGTGTTTTTTACGTTCGCCACAACCATCATTCTGTTTAAAACTGTGGATAACATATCCCGGCGAAAAAACTGCCTTAAAGATTACGAACAAATGGAAGCGGCTCAAAAACGAGTGAACGAGAAAGCAAAAAAAGACCCTCATTATTTTGAAGTAATAAAATTTGATTAATTATGGCCGAAAAATCAACTATCACAAAATCAGAACTAGCCGACTTGTGCGGCGTGGGCATTGGTAAAATTCGCCAATGGGTTAACGTTGATTTTTTTGCCGAGCTTCAAAAGCTAGGATATAAAAAAGACCAAAAAATATTTACTCCATGCCAAACGCAATTTTTAAAAGCAAATTTATTGGAGTACACCGAAAAACAAGTTTCTTCATAGACGATTAATTTTTAATTTTTATTTAGTGTGAACACCCCTGATAAGTGTCTTTGCTCGTGAGAGTAGGGCACTTTTTTTATTTAGTTATCTACTAAAAAATGCATTTATCTACAAGTACTTACACATACCTACACATACCTATTTTGTCGGTTTTGCGAAAGCGTATATTTGCAATGCTTACAACGAAAACTAATTTTTATTTATCAATAACAATCTTCATTATGAAACAAATTTCGACTGCAGTTTATCTGCTTATCGCCGTGGTTATCATCTTGCTTGCTATCACTATGGTTAAACCAATCATTGTTGATAAAACCGGAGCAGAAACAGCCCAAATCAAATTTTTCAATTTCAAGAAACTAGCTTAATCGAGCGTTTCTAAACTCATTCAAAAAAACAATCCAAAAAAGATGGAAAGAAATTTATCAAACAAAGCGAACGGCATGCTCAACACAGTAGGCCTAGAAAACGAAAACAACGCTCGTCGTTACCGTGCCGGAATTGGCGCAGGACTTGTAAAATTCACCGGTAATGATTTTACCGACGAACAAGCTTCAAACTTGGTTTTCCAAATCAAATTAGTAAACACCGACGTTGCCGATCGTCGCATCGTTTTGCATCCGGGCGTATTAAAAACGTTGGCCGACATTTTGAAAGTTGCCGGTATTGATGCCGATGCGATTGCTGTTGACGGTGTGGTTATTGCTGACAAAGTAAGTTGTGCTACTCGCGGTTCGTTGGCGTTCCTTCAATCATTTATCAACCAAAACCCAACTCGTATTGTGCGTTTGCAAATTACCGGTTCGGATGAGGCTCAAATGGGCGAAGCTATCACCCTTACTAAAATCAACCCGATTACCAAATTAGGTTCGATTCAATTGATTCCCGATTCATTCAAAAAAGCAACTGACACCAACGCAAAATTGGTATCAATCGACTTGAAACATTACCAATTAGATGACCAATCGGTTTGGGATGTGAATGTGTTGGCTGGCAAAACTATCACTATTAACGCTTACCTTGGTGCTATCCGTAACGATGCTGCGACTCTTGAGTCTTTAGCTATCGCAGCCTTAGGTGAATAACCGAAAAGGAGGGTAACATGAAAGAAGTATCGTTCAGCCATTTTATTGGCTGGTGTATAACTCAAGTAGATGCCGCAAAGCTCTCCGACTTGCTACAACAATATGGTTATTCTCGTCTTGACGAGGATACCATAATTGAAGCAATCGAGTCGAATCCAGCATTTGAAGATGATTTTGGTCTGTTGGTTCGTAAGAGCCTGGAGAAACCAAAAGACATGTATGAAATGTCGAGGGCTTCCGGTACGCTTACAAGTAATGATTGGTTGACTATTGGTGCGGGTACTCTTGGTGCATTTGGCTCTACTCTTTACGGTATTCTTACCGGGAATAAAGCTACTGCCGAGCAAACCGCTGCTGCCAATGCTGCCGCCGTTGCCGCTCAGGATGAAAAGACAAGTAATTCAAATGTATTTGTGTGGGTTATTGGGGTAGTAATACTCGTAGCCGTTATCGCAATCATTTGGTTAAGTTTGGCTTCCAAGAAAAAATAATCTGTTTCTGTATACTACCATTCGAATAGCCCGCCCTTGTAATGTGGGTGGGCTATTCCTATTTTATCGCAAATGCTCGAATCGCAAATAAACGTTTTTTACGACCCAAACCATAAGGATTTACAGGACTGCCCCGCCGGCTGCAATATGTATACCGCCGAAATAGTAATAAACCCGGTTCTTTGGGATGCTCTTACTCCGTTTCAAAAGCGATTTACTCTACTGCATGAGGTAGGACACATAATGTTGCAAACGCATATAGAGGAAGAGGCCGACGCTTATGCGTTCGACCGACTGGCGGGGACTGAGTTTCAGAGTTTAAAACAAGCACTTTGGTGCTTAGATACATTATTGGTGCTCGATGTACCGTCGACACGAAAGCGTAAACAACTATTGTACCAACGTGCCTTGAACTGGGATAGAGAGCACCAATAACTTATAAATATGGCAGGAACTGTTAGCATTTTTGGAATTCCGATAGTCTCGGTTGGTGATAAGGGTGCAGATGCTCGGAATGATGCCCGGACAGCGCAAGAAATTGCAGACGAAAAGGCAGTAAATAAAGCAATGCTTCTACAAGCCAGTAGAGACCCCTATAAGTATTTACCGATGGTGTTGTTTGGACTTGGATTTATTGTTGTTGCATACTTTTTAATAAATTCCGAATAATGGACCCGATGACCCTGACAAGCATTATAGATGGTGCGGCCAATGTGCTGAGTAATGCGATAGGAGGTATTTTTGACACCATAGGCATTTCACGAAAACTAAATGCCGAAAAGATTATATATGGGAGAGATGCAGTTACAAATACGACTAACAGCCAAAGTAAAAATTTTACAGTTGTGTTGGTGGTTTTGGTTTTGGCTGTTGCGCTGATAATTATTTTTAGCAAAAAGAAATCATGAAAAAAACAATAGGATACATAATACTTGCCATTGTTGGGCTAGGTGGTTTTTACTACTTCTCAAAAAGTGCAAGTCAAGCCGCCGACCCGGATAGCAATCCGGATATTTCAGGCATTAAGGCTATGACTACATTGGATATTGAAAAACTAACACCTACAGCTGTATCTAAGCTTAAGCCGGGCGAAATACAAACACTTACTCCGGCGCAAATTGCGTCATTTAGAGCAAATCAAATACCGGCGTTAAGTATTGAGCAAATTTCGGCTATGTCTGACGATCAGATGTTAGCCTTTACAACGGCTCAGTATGCTTTATTTGAAGAGAAGATAAAAAAATTTCTTTGTGACTCCTTGTTGATACCCGCTGAAAAATCAGCATGCACCAAATCGGCCAGCGATGCGAGAGAGGACAATGATGGTTGGAATAAGCACAATCCTCAAATATGGGATGCTATATACCAGTATGACGATCTAATGTTTACTCAGGTAGTTTTTGATTATAAATTGCTTTACTCTAAAGGTATGATGCAAGATATGAAGCGTCAAAACTGGAATGTAACTAAGTATTGGAGCGATTCTCAAATACATGATTTGGTTGCTAAGATATACGCACGAATGGACTCATTTAAAATATCCTAATATGCTGAAAACAAGAAATATATTACTATCTGATAGAATGATGGATTTGGTTGAACCTGAGCAGATGGCTGGAAATTATGACGGTGTCTATGCCGGGGGTAATTCTTTGACGGAAAGTGCGACAGCTCAGCCATACGAAGAAGAAAGGGTTTTGACGCCTACGCCGGTGTATTATAATCCTGATATCGCAACTATAGATATTTACGATGTCGGTGTTGTTGCTCAGCCTACGTCTATTATTGATAAGTTAGGTTTAGATACAGTCTTAGATACTGCAACAAATCAGATTAATACAATGCTTGGAATCGGTTCTTCAGACACAACGAATGCAATCATTCAAAAAAATGATGTTGGCGGAATTGTGGATGTTATGAAACCTACCACTACACCTATACCGCTCGACTCATTGAAAAATAACCTAGGATTAGGTACGAGTACGACTGCTACAACTGCTACAACTCAACCTACCGACACGGCCAGCGCTGTAGCCACGGTGTCAACTGACAACAAAAAATATTATATTATAGCTATAGTAATAGCCATAGTACTAGCACTTTTACTAATTAAATAACTTACAACCATGAAAACCGGAACTGTAATATTTATCATAGTTTTTTTAGCGATTATGATTGCTTTTTATAAAACAATATCAAACTAATCATGTCGGGACTATTAACTAGCAGAATGCCACACGCTTTGCGAAACGTGGGCGATGGTGAGTATGTCAGGGAGTTGGCAGAAATCATGAAGCAAAATAATGCAGCCGTTCAAAATACGGTAAATTCTCAATCCGATGCGCAAAATAACGGGCTTTTAGTAGTAATACCAAATAGCAACGAACTGGCCGCTTATCGCTCCGCTTTCGAACAATGGTATATGGAAAATATATTTATTATTTCATTGGTTCAATGGGCTTTTATTTTTCTAATTATACTCAAACTTTCTAAACAAAATTAATATGTACGCACAACCATACGGATACGCACCTTACGGATATAACCGGGGTTTAGGAGTTCGGGGAGTTCTGATTATAACGGCCATTATTATTGCCTTGATTATTGGGATTTTTGTATATGCCCGCATTAGTGCCAATAAAGCACTTGCAGAGGAGCTGCCAAGTCAGTACGCTGACGAAAAATACACTACCGAAGAAAGTAAAAAAATACGCTATTTGTCTACAGCTATTTATCAGGATTTATCCCAATTCATACAACCCGGACACCCATTAGACATTTATCGCGAACTATTAAATGCAAGCGACCGTGTTTTTGAGGGTGTGGCAGTAGATTACAAGCGTGTGGCCGGCGAAACATTACGTCATAGTTTGACGGATGATAAGGGCTCGTTTCAATTGAATTTGACTGAGGGCTTTTTTGGTGATAGCATGGACGTTTACGATGCCGTCTTTACAAGGCTCAACACATTGCAAATTGCTTAGTCATGAAAAATACAATACTGATTCTATTGATAGTCGATTTGCTTGCCGTGTTGGTGTTTGTCAACATTCAGCCGGATGTATTTTACTATGAATATGAATTGAAATCCATTAAAGTAAACTGATATGAATTATAAATATTTAATACTCATAGTATTGCTCGTGGTAGTTGTGCCGGGCGGTTTGATTGGAGCTTTTTATATCATCAAAAAGAAAAAGCTAAATAATAAACTAGCTACCTCTTCCAACTTGTCGGCGTCTGATTCTTCTATTGTTGATTCAACAATCCCCGATAGTGACGGGTCGAATGACTATAATAGTAATGATACCTCTAATTTAGCATAACAAATTATGAAAAAAAATACAATTATTACTATGGTGGTTTGTGCACTACTTATTGCGGCCACTATTGGCGGCTTGGTTTGGTATGATAAAGCCGAAAAAGCAAAAGCCGACGGAGCAACCGGCACCGGTGGTTCTTCTTCAAGCTCCACTCCTACTCCTATTTTCCCATTGTTATACGGTTCTCGTGGTGCAAATGTGCGAACATTGCAAACCAAAATGAACGAATGGATGGCATATAATTGGTTTAGTGTTTCCAATAAGCCTAAATCGAGCCGGTTAACTGTAGATGGTATATTTGGGCCAAAAACTCAGGAGTTTGTTTCCATAATCTTTGGAACGTTGGCCGTTACAGAAAGCGAATACAATACTTTTATTGCTAAGCAAATGGGAGTAGAAACAGTCACTTACCCTAAACTTTACTAAGATGGCCGGACTATCAGCATCGGTGCAAGCCGAATTAACAACAGACACATATACAAAACTGGCAATATCTCTATGCGTGCCAATTGTGCTGTATGTAGTTTTGTTGGTCGTAACCCGAAACTATCGCTAAGATGACAGCGGGCAACGGCATAGCAACTGCCAGCGTATCGCTTGGCATATCGAATGCAACTTATATTTCATTTATAATATTCTTGTGCATTCCAGTACTAATTTACTTTATCGTAAAAAAATAAAATGGCTTTACTATACGAAAATAAAATACCAATGAACCGTGAAGCGTTCGTTGCGAAAATAAAAGAAATTTGCTCAAAGCTCGGTATTAACCCCAATTGGCTAATGTTTTGCATTAACCTGGAGACTGCCGGAACTTTCTCACATACCATTGTAAACAGCATTGGTGCAACCGGTTTAATACAGTTCTTGCAGTCCACGGCTGTAGGACTTGGTACCACGACGGCGGCACTTCGTCAAATGACCAATGTGCAACAACTAGATTACGTGTACAAGTATCTGAAGCCGCACGCAAGTCAGTTCAATTCGTTCGAAGATGTGTATTGTGCTATTTTCTACCCGGCTGCAATTGGTAAGCCTGACACCTATGTTATCACGTCCGATGCTGTTGCTCGTGCAAATCCGCTTTTTGATATAAATAAAGATTTGGATATCACAAAACTTGAGATCAGAACAAAACTTTATTCTCTTGTGCCAAATGACTTTAAAAGTGAATTTCTAAAAAAAAAAGTAGCATGAAAACACTCGATTATATTTCTATTGCCGTGTGCGTTGCACTTTTAGCAATATTGGCCTATAAGGCCTTTAAATCTTAGTTTATTATGAATAAAGCAATAACATACTTCATTGTTGTAATCTACGTGTTTTTAGCATTGTACAACGTGTATAATGTAACACACAAGAAAGATGTAAAATAATTATGGAAACAACCGATACTACCACTACTACCCCGGTGCTGATTACTAAAGCAGAGCAAACGTACAGCGACATAATGAGTTGGAAAGGAATAACCTTTGTCATTGTGTTTATGTACCTATTTATGGCCGGTTACAATATTTACAGACATCTAAAACGATAATTCATGTCAAAGCCACTATACCCCAGATTTCGCACCGACGATACGCCGGAGCTTGCTCCCGATCTGATTCTAGAAAATTCAGCCACCAACAAAGTTTATTTGTGCTACAAGTATGGCGTTGGCGGCGAAGCTGATGCGATTTGGAAAATATGCGAAATTGAAACTACCGCCCCCGATGCAGATACGACAAAACGCTCGTTTAAATACCCATTTGGAGTGGCAAGTTATGATTTTAAGATTAGCGATATACCTACACTTACATTTCAGTACCTGGACTAATGGCGAAACAGATATTTAATCCTATGTTACGGTTTGGCTTTCAGCAAGCCTCTACCGAAACTACTACAACCGGCGACATTACACTCGATGAAGTTCAGGCGCTTATCGATGCGCAAAACTCAGGTAATAGTGGTGCTTTTGCAACATACAATGTTACCAATCTCGCTGAGCTTATTGCTGCATGGGCTTCGGCTCGTGTCAATCCGTTGCCGTCAAATATCTATGCCGCCGGAACAATCACGTTAGGAGCTGATTTATTTCTTGCGCCACATGAAACATACGGCCGTCGCATTGCCATTATTGGCGTGCCAACTGCTACAATTAATCTAAACGGCTTTAAGCTTACTTCAGCTAACGAGTATTACGAAAACATAAGCTTTTCAAATCCAAATCTTACCGGTTATTTATTCAGTGAAACTGGGTACATACAGTGCAAGAACTGTAGTTTTGTTACTGATGGTTTGGACGCTTCGTATAATGATCGTATGCCAATACCACATATTACAATTATAGCCCTGGGCGGTGGTGGTAATACCGGGCTTATAAATATTGATGGCATTCAACACAATACTAACAATGTAGGTTGGAATGCAAACAATGTGATACAGCCTATTTGGGTAAAAGTGGCTTGCGGTGGATTCAGTAAGCTATATGTAAGAATTACTAATGTATTGGCTTTAAATTCATTCGAGCGTTTCTCTCGAGCGTTGATTACTTCCGACGCTGCCAACTCTATTTTCGTAACCGGCGATACAACTTGGTTTTATGTCGATGAACAATTAATGCCGGGAGAAGGCTTTATTAATGAAAATTCAATCATTAGCAAAAAAATATCTTTTGATAATGTACGCATTGGCCAAACGGCAAACGGTATGCCCGTAAAAACGTTGGGTGTGAATTCAGCCGGTGAAGTCGTGTTATTTGAAGAGTCCGACGGAGTTTCGTTATGCATTTTCAAACAAGGCGCCAATGGTTCTGTGTTTCCTCAAATCATTCCGGCTGATGTAGTTGCTAGGCAAATAGTGAAATTAAAGTTAGCTTCCAATTGTGCGGACTTATCTGTAACTATTGGAGCAACAACATACGACAAAACCAATCTTGTTGGTGTAGAAATACCGCTTGGAACTGAGATAATGATTAACGACTTGGTGGTAAAGGCCGGTTACGACAACTCAAATGCAATAATTACATTGATATGAAAAACATAACAGATAAAATCCAATTTGACGAAACGTTGCCATTGTCGCAACAAAGTGCTGAATTTCAAGCGTGGTTTAATAAAAATGTAAACTCGAAGATTAACGATAAAACCGAAATTAAAGAAGTCGACGAATACAAACGTCCGGCTTTGTATTCTGTTTTGGCCGATGGGTTTATTGTGGAAGTTATGCCTATATACAAAAGTAACAGTCAAAATGATTGGGGCTGTAGTGCTATTCGTTTAAATATCAAAAAAGCATAGTTATGGCAAATATATTTAAAATGAGATTCATTCCGAACCCTGACGGAACGAATAGCGCAACGGCTATTACGAATGTAAATACTGCATTTGTGCATACGTATATAGGTGATGACCTAACAGGTGATGGTACCCGTGAATATCCTTTCAAATCTGTATTTAAGGCAAATCAAAAAAGTGGCATTAATTATATTGTTTTTCGTGGTGTGATTAATGAGTATGTCAGTTATTACGGTAAGTTGTATATTGGAGATGATATAAACCAATGCATTATAACAGAAAATTTTGACCCGGCTATTAATTCGTTATGTAATCTAACAATTGATAAAATGCCATCAACAAGGGTGTGGAATGATGAATTAGTCCGCGTGATTTCAGTCTCTGTATTTAGTCCTTTTTATACTGATTTTTGCAAATTTAGTTTTTTAAAAGGTGGTGTAATCAACGGACAGGCGGGTTTGAGAGCTTGTGAAAATCCTACTATTATAGGATTTCAAAATTTGGGGATGACTGTTGAAATGAAAAATGGGGTTTTGATAAACGAATTTGATATTTACAACATAGCCAATCTTACTATAAAATATTGCGTGCTACCATCTGATACAGTATTTAAATATAATGGTGCTCTGCTAAATAGTCCTGAGTGGGTAAACAACAGTATTGCAAATCTTGAATTGATAAGAGCTTGTTATGTTGATGCAGGAATGAGCCAACATGATGCAAATCTATTGTTTCATAGAGATTCGTTCGATAATGAAACTTGCAAAATTATTTGGGAGCAAAAAGATGGTGGTACACATCCAAATATATTTAACCGATACAATGAAGATGGAAGCGTTGCCGATTATTCTTTAAATCCTAATTTATATAACGAAGCTCTCTATGCTGGTGATACAGGTAGTTTTGTCGGTTGTTTTAAGCCTGCTGATGCAGTTGTTTCTGCTGATTGGAATGCATCTCTAGACGTCAACGCTGATGGTACTGATACAGTGAATGCTGGTACTTTACTACGTATAAATGTAGATGATACAATAGATTTTAATGCAGCTAGTGGACAGATTTGGAACCGGCTAAAATGTAACCAAACAATTGTAATACCTAACGGTATCAAATTCGATGGTACACCGATAAGCTCAAACGATGGTTCAGCTTTCGGGTATTACTTCGGTAAGCATCAGGATTTAATGAACCCTGCAGCATTAACCCCGGCTGATACCCTCGAACCAAATTGTATCTACAAGGTTTGCAATCCGTTGCGCTCAATCTATCAGGCTGCTATTTTTGACGGAAACCAATATCTACCGGACTACTTTTTTAAAACGGGTGAGGATGTATTGGCATTCACATTATTGAATGCAGACAGTGGAACGGTTGTAAAAAAAGTGCTGGCCGTTCCTATGGAAAGTATAGAGGTTATTCCTTATGATGATATTGCTACACCGTCGGCAACGTTTCCCCGTTTCAGTTCTCCAATGTTTGGAAGCTGTTACATGCTCTATCACAAAATTGGCGATCACATAGATGAACCCGTTTTATTTAGCGAGGTTGAAAATGATAAGATTGCTTACTACGATGCGTGGGCGGTGACTAATGCAGATCAGGAGTTTGCCACATTAGTCCTTGACACGGTAAACTATTATTCTAAAGTGCCAATATTAAAGTACTTACGTACTGAGTTGAACGGGCATTTCAATGCCGATTATGACCAATAAATATGATAATAGCTACAATTGGAATTGCACTCAATACGGGTGTAATTCCACCTACAACTAAACAGAAAGCAAAGATTTTATCTTTTGGTGTTGCCAAAGATTTTGGCAGTATTCCACCAAAGAATTTCTTTCGCAGTAAAATTTCTACCGTTGACATAAGCGGTGAAGTAACCGGGATTAAAAGTATATTATTTTATCAAATCAATTAAGTTGCATGGAAAATCGCAAAAATCTAATATTGGGTTGGACTCTTACTTTGATTCTCAGCATGGGTGGTTCGTGGGTCGCAATGAACGCACGTATCTATGAGGTAGAAGCTCGAATAAGATTGATAGAGGCCGACAACACATCCACTAAGATAGAGTTTAAAGACCATATAAAAGAGGGTGCTTTTATCCGTGAAAGCTTAGTAAGGATTGAGGGTAAATTGGATTTAAAACAAGATCGGTTTAAATGAGAAAAAAGATAGTTTCAAGATGGAAAGCAAAAACCAGTAAGGCTGTAAAGTTTCTACAAATTTTATTGGCTGCTATAGGTGTTGCATCAGCCTACTACTCTGCTCTACCTGAAGAATGGAAAATACAGATACCGGTCCTTATGATAAAGGTTGCCGGAATTACCGGATTCTTGACCGCGCTTGCACTTCAATTCACCCAAAGAAAAACAAAAACAACATGAAAAAATATTTAATAATATTGCTTGCTTTTGTCTGTCTGTTTAGTTGTAAGCCTAAGCAGCAGATAACGGCAAGTTCTAATCAATCGACAAATCACGATGTGAAAACTGAGATTGTCGATAGTGTAGTTATCCGAGATAGTGTGGTTATCCGTGATAGTGTAGTTATCCGCCCAGATGGGAGTGTTGACCGATGGCATAAGGAGAAAGTGACAAACAGAGATACAAAAAAGGTTGTTATTAGAATCCGTGAACGCCTGGTTGTAACTAACATGTTGCAAATAACCAAAACCGTTACCATAACCAAGCCTAAAATAGTAAAAGTGAAGACTTGCGGCTTTTTTTGGTGGGTGGGGTTGCTATTTAGTAGCTACATTTCTATATTTCTAATTACTAAAATTTATAAATTCTACAAAAAAATCAAGCCATGAACAAAGGACTAGAAAAATTAAACAGAATCAATGCTCGCGCAAAGAAAATCCGTGAAGCCGGTGGCAGTACTGCCAAAACAGTAACAATTGTAAAGTACAAAATCAAACAAAAGGACGCTGTAAAACAAGCCGCCCGGGAGTTGAGAGGTACGACTGTGAAGGCTCACAAGTTAATCAGACGTAAAAAGTAGTAGGATGGGTGTAAAAATTAAAGACCCAAAAAAAGGGCAGTTTGTCTTTGACAAGTATAGTAAGCGGAGAACTAAGGTTGTTGGAATTTCCGGCGGTTTATTTTTTGTTGGCTCTGACCATGAACCTATAAAGAGAGATGAGTTTATTTTCCCGCTTCCTACAGCCAAGAAAAAGAAGACAATTAAACGTAAGAAATAAACCTATAAGTTGATTTTTGATTTATTATTGAAAACAGGGTACAATTAAAATTGTACCCTGTTTTGTTTTATGCTATTTCGTAAGTTGCTGATTATGTGGTGGTGGTTGAGAATGAATTGCTCTACCAACTGAGCTAAAGAGGCCAAAACATTTAGGATTTGGATATTTAGTAATCCCAAATTCAAAATTGCATACAAATATACATCTTTTTAGGCTTCTGAAATGATATATCAGGCAAAAATGCATATTTATTTTCTTCTGTTTTTCAAATTCAAAATCGTACTTTTGCATTAATTCAATAAACCAACCAATAGATTGGCACAATTAGCACAATAAAAATCATGTCCGACACTTATAAAACCATCATTACTCCCACCGAAGGAATTTACAAAGAAAAAGGCAGTAAATTTCTATCGTTTGCCATCCCGGTGAGCAGTGCTGACGAAGTGAAAGAAATAGTAAAAAACTATCGAAAAGAATATTACGATTCTCGCCACGTTTGCTACGCATATATGCTTGGTGCCGACCGAAAAGAATTTCGTGCCAATGATGATGGCGAACCATCGGGTACTGCCGGACGACCCATATTGGGACAAATAAATTCCCGCGAGTTGACCAATATTCTCGTCATCGTCGTTCGTTACTTCGGAGGCATCCTGCTTGGAACCGGCGGACTGGTGGTTGCCTACAAAGAAGCCACTACCGACGCACTTGATCAGGCCGAAGTCGTTGAAAAAACGGTCGACGAAACCATCTACATTGTTTTTGACTATGTACTCATGAACGAAGTTATGCGCATCATCAAAGACACCAATGCTCAAATATCGAGTCAAAATTTCGAAGATCAATGCGCAATGCAACTATCCATCCGAAAACAAGATGCCGATTTATTATCCTCCAAACTCGATAAATTATACGGTTTGCACATAAAAGAATAAATCAAAGATAGCAAATCGACGCCATGTACATCGGCATAAAAACAGATTACTTCGCATTTAGTTCAAAAAATAAATTCATAAAACACCATTTATCCAAAAACAAACCGAATTCTCCTGTTTCATTATTGCGAAAAAATCTCTATCTTTGTAC
>Ga0302286_10000549_pt1 | contig 30482 bp, 28 predicted proteins | sample III_Fen_E2_3_FD_198765 | JGI IMG/M metagenome (GOLD analysis project Ga0302286, IMG submission 198765) | Peat permafrost microbial communities from Stordalen Mire near Abisko, Sweden - III_Fen_E2_3 | ecosystem: Environmental > Terrestrial > Soil > Wetlands > Permafrost | place: Sweden: Abisko...
TCCCCGCATCCAGCTTCCTTCAGATTCCACCTCACGATGGACACCCTTGCTTTCGGCTATATCCTTCCCACTACCGGGCGGATTCCGGACTTGCACCGGTTAGAAACGTGCGCCGCCAGGCGCACCTTTATTAAGAGAACAGTATCTCAACGAAAAGATACTGTTCTCTTTTTTTCATTATCGTACCTTTTATTTAACACTGTTAATTTTCGTTATACCGAAGCATAATATCATAGAAACCTTCAGTAGTTTTACATTACATAACTTGAAATTTATTTTTTAGTATAGTGATTTATCTGTTTATTTCTGCGTTTTTCATGAAAGTTACCCATTGGGATAGATTTACCTTTTGATTGTGACTTACCTTTTGATTGAAGTTTATCTTTATCTTGGAGTTTATCTTTATCTTGGGTTTTGCTTTTCTGATGAAAATTATCCTTTGGCTTATAATCATCCTTGGCTTTAAAAGTATTCCTTGGTTTGAAATCATCCTTGGATTTAAAGTTATCCCTTTGTTTAAAGTCATCCCTTGATTTAGAAGTTTCTCTTGGTTTAGAATCTTCCCTTGGTTTGGAACTATCCCTTGGTTTGGAATTATCCCTTGGCTTGGAATTATCCCTTGGCTTGGATTTATCCCTTGGCTTGGAATTATCCCTTGGCTTGGAATTATCCCTTGGCTTAAAGTCATCCTTTACTTTGTAATCTCCCTTTGCTTTGAAATTTCCCTTTGCTGAGAAGTTATCTTCATCCTGAAACTTATCATTATCTTTATCCTGTGACTTAACTATTGAATATTGTTTATCTTTTGATTGAACTGTATCTTTTAATTGATATCTATCTTTTGATTGAAATCTATCTTTTGATTGAAATCTATTTTTTGATTGAAATCTATCTTTTGAATGGAATCTATCTTTTGATTGGAATTTACTCTTTTCTGAACCTTTACCCTTTGATTGTTCCTTCTCTTTTCCCTGGATTTTTTCTTTGGGTTGCACTTTACTTTTCTCTTGGGCTTTACTTTTCATCTGACTAATTTGTAAATTAAGTTCTTCGATTTCCCTCTCCGTTACATTACGGAAATCTCCCGTCTTTAGCCTACCTAGCTGAATATTCATAATACGAATTCGTCTCAAATTTACAACCTTGTTATCACAATATTCACACATACGTCTTATCTGACGATTTAAGCCTTGTGTAAGTATAATGCTGAACGTAAAACGATCTATCTGGTTTACTTTACATGGGTTTGTAACCGTATCTAATATCGGAATGCCCTCGGACATTTTCTTAACAAAATCAGCAGTAATCTCCTTACTTACCGTAACAATATATTCTTTCTCATGATAATTCTCAGCTCTGAGAATCTTATTAACAATATTTCCATCATTCGTAAGTAAAATCAAACCCTCTGAATCCTTGTCCAAACGTCCAATTGGGAAAATTCTCATACCATAACTGAGAAAATCTATAATATTATCCGGTTCATTGGAATCAGTGGTACATACAATCCCCTCCGGTTTATTAAATGCAATTAATACTAATTTTTCTTCCTTTTTTACTAACTTTCCTTCAATAGTAACCTGACTGTTCTTTGTTACTTTCGAACCCATCATAGCTACTTCTCCATCTATCTTCACTTTTCCTTCTTCTATATAACGGTCCGCTTCTCTTCTGGAGCATACACCCGCTTCGCTTAAGAATTTATTAATTCTTATCTCATCCTGCTCTTCACCCTGTGAAGTTAGTCGTTTTGTCCTTTTTGGCATAGCATCCTCCGTGGTATTTGGTAATACCTAATTATACTTGATTTGGAATATTTAGTCCACCTGTTTTTCCCCTTGGAGGGCAACGTAAAAGACTGCTGTATCGATGCAGCAGTCCTTTGTTTATAGAAATTTTTTCATCTCTTCAATGTTGTCTTGTTCTTTATGAATAAAGTCTTTTGCTATCTGAGCACTAGCTCCATCTACATTGGGTTTTGAATTTAACAATTTCGTCATCTGGGTAATACCCATTGTACTACCTTGTATAACCATCTGAGCAATATGACTATCAGAGGAATTAATCAAGGTATTCATTTTAACATTTCCCTTCATCATAGCCTTTTCATAAGCTGGCCTATCTTTCACCTGAACATCATTTAATTTTAATTGTTCTTTCGTCTTGTCTACAATTTTACGATAATCCTCTAATTGTCTGTGTAAAGCATTGTTAAACTCTACTCCTGTCGATTTATGCAAAACTGCTTCTAGTGCTGTTATACCAATCGTTGCATTTTGATACGTTTTTTCCAGCAAATCCATATCTGAATTTCCAACCATAAAATACTCCTTATACAATTTTTATAATAGTATAAGGAGTATTGTTTGAATTATTCGGTTGAACTAATTATATTTCATATATTAAACTATTATTAATTATTGCCAGGTGCTTTTGTTGGTACTTTCGTTGGGCTCTTCGTTGGAACTTCTGAATTACCAGCTGCTTTGTTAGCCAACTTATCAATATTCTTCCAGAAGCTCTGCAAATCCTTATCTTTTTTCACTGCTTTATCACTTAATTCATTCGTCATATCTATGATTGCCTTAACATCATTATCATTATTGCGACTATCAAAATAAGTTTGAACTGTTTTATCCATCTTTTCAGAGAAAATCTTCAATTTATTGCTTTGGTCAGTTATAACGTAAAATTTTGATAAACCTGGAGCTGCAGTATTAATACCGGTAAACTTAATCTCATGATATACATAGACGATGTAGGTTCCTTCTGCATAACCTTTCTTCGTATATGTTGTGATTTTATCATAACTTTCAATATATTGTGTCTTCTTCTGAATATCCTCTTTTGAATCTACTTTAGTAGAATCACTTAATAACTTTTTAATTGCTTCTATATCACGATCATTTTTAGCTTTATAAAAATCTTGAAACAATTTCTTAATCTCAGGATATGCATCTTTCTGAAGATTATAGACTGGTAAGTCAGTTGGGGATGGTGCTGTAGATACACTTGGTGAAGTAGTAACAATACTACTATCATTACCATCTTCGTTGTCGCCATTTGCTAATGATTCAACGGTAGTTCCAGGGTTCATACTCTCTTTTGCCTGTGAATTCTTATCAAATAATGACAAGGTTAAAATCCCAATACCCATCGTACTTATTACAGTTAGTAACATAATCTTTTTATATTTAAGCTTCATATAATCTCCTCAATTCTGAAAATGCAAACTTTTATTTACAAATAATATCTTATCAGATGTATAAAAAAAAAGCAACATGTTTATTTCATTATTTTGTAACATTATTTAACAAGTTTGTAATATTTAATTTCTGAAATCTAACTTTACTTTGCTATATAGATATTATATAATAACATAGTCCATAAGGAAAGATGGTAAATTATTAAATTTTTCTTGCACCTGTAGCTCAGTGGATAGAGCGTTCGCCTCCGGAGCGAAAGGTCGCTGGTTCAAATCCAGTTAGGTGCATTATATAAAAAATCATTCAATACCAGTTAATTGTTAGTAGAATGACGTCATATTTCTAGTTATATTGTTATTAAGGGAGCTGTATATTTACATCTCTCTTTTTTATTGTAACTTTGTAAACCATACAAGTATATTATCATATATATATGAATAAGATGTTAGTTAAATTTCTTACATAGGAATTGATAAATTATCTCAATAGTATTATTTTTATTCTTTGATTATCTTTTTTGTTTCTTAGAGCGCAATAATGGAGGTATCTATGAATTCTTGCGAACTTGTATCATTGGCCACAATAATTGCATGCAGTATTGCTAATTGTACGACAAAGGAAGAAGCTGCTTTGATTTCTGCCCTTCTAGGAGAAGTTGCAAGTACCTTAGGTGTTATCCTCATAAACGAATCTCAATTAGCTAGTAAAGTAGCAATTCCCGAGGTATTCACAGATCCTGAGATCATAACCCTAAACCCATTTCCATTAAGGTAAAATAATTATATAAGATACATAGATGAGCAAATGATTCATTGTTTGATAGGGTTATTTAATGAGTAAACTGATAAATTATTAAGAATGAAACCTGAAAAAGTGAATTGATTAATCATAAAATAGACAACTTAAAAATGTGAACTGTTTAATTACTAAATAGACAACTTAAAAATGTGAACTGTTTAATTACTAAATAGACAACTTAAAAATGTGAACTGTTTAATTATATAATAGATAATTTAAAAAATTGAACTACTTAATCATAAAGGAAAAAATGGTGGGATACGAATATCCCACCATTAATAATTTATTCTTATTATTCAGCGCTGCCTGCAAGATTTACCAAACGAGCGTATTTCTCTTGAGCATTTTTCTCTGCACTAGCGAATAATTCTGCTGCTCTGTCAGGATTCTGACGGCTTAATAAGTTATAACGAACTTCATTCTTGATGAAATCCTGATAGTTTGATGTAGGCGCTTTGCTATCTAACTGGAATGGATTCTTTCCTTCTTCCTTAAGACGAGGATCAAAACGGAAGTTATTCCAATATCCAGAAAGAACAGCGTTCTTAGCTTCTGCCTGAGATGTACCCATACCACCCTTAATACCATGGCTGATACATGGAGCATATGCGATGATAATGGAAGGTCCGTTGTAGCTTTCAGCCTCAACAAATGCCTTCATTGTCTGGTTGTAATCTGCACCCATAGAAATCTGAGCAACATATACATAACCATAACTCATAGCAATTGCTGCTAAGTCTTTCTTCTTAACTTCCTTACCAGCTGCTGCGAACTGAGCAATAGCGCCGGTAGGTGTAGCTTTGGAAGACTGACCGCCTGTGTTGGAGTAAATCTCAGTATCAAATACTAAGATGTTAACATCCTGACCACTAGCGATTACATGATCTAAACCACCAAAGCCGATATCGTAAGCCCAACCGTCACCACCAAGGATCCACTGGGACTTCTTGGATAAGAAATTCTTATCCTTCAGAATTACTTTTGCAGTGTCACAGTCACATGCCTCTAAAGCATCAATAAGAGATGCAGTAGCAAGAGCATTAGCACGACCACTTTCATAAGTATCAATATAGGTAGCTGCTGCTTCTTTGATATCTACTTTATCGGTAGATTCAGCTAATGCAACGACCTTGTCTTTTAAACTGCCTCTTAATGCTTGTTGTGCAAGATTCATACCTAAACCGAACTCAGCATTATCTTCGAATAAGGAGTTTGCCCATGCAGGACCCTGTCCTTTTTTGTTTACTGTGTATGGTGTAGAAGGCATAGAACCACCCCAGATTGAAGAACAACCTGTAGCATTAGCGATATACATTCTGTCGCCGAATAACTGAGTCATCAACTTCGCATAAGGTGTTTCACCACAACCTGCACAAGCACCTGAGTACTCAAGTAATGGTTGTTTAAACTGGCTACCCTTAACTGTTGTATCTTTAAACTTCTCAGCAACTTCAGGCTTCTCATCTAAGCTAAAGCCGTATGCAAAGTTCTTCTGCTCTGGTAATTGAGAATCAAGAGACTGCATTACAAGTGCCTTGTTACCCTTCTTACCAGGACATACATTTGCACAAGAACCACATCCTGTACAGTCAAGTACGGAAACAGTCATTGCAAAGTCCATACCAGCAACACCTGTCATAGCTGTCTTCTTCATTCCTTCAGGAGCATTCGCTGATTCTTCTGCTGTTAAAGCAACTGGACGAATTACTGCATGAGGACAAACATAAGAACAGAAGTTACACTGGATACAGTTTTCAGGAACCCATGTAGGAACATCAACTGCGATACCACGCTTCTCATATGCTGCAGAACCTTGAGGAAGAGTACCATTCGCCTGATCTACAAATGCAGATACAGGAAGATCATTACCCTGCTGAGCATTGATAGGAGTTAAGATGTTGTTAACAAAGTCTACAACTTCTTTTCTACCTTCAGTAACTTTAACAAGGATTTCTTCATCCTGTGCATTCTTCCAGCTATCAGGAACAACAATTTCGTTAAGACCTGTTAAACCACGATCAATAGCTGTATGGTTCATAGCAACGATTGCTTCGCCCTTCTTGCTGTAAGAATATGTAGCAGCGTCTTTCATATATTTAACTGCTTCATCAACTGGAATGATATTAGCAAGTTTGAAGAAAGCAGCCTGAAGGATAGTATTGATACGTCCGCCTAAGCCGATTTCTTTACCAATGCTGATACCATCGATTGTGTAGAACTTAATGTTATGTTCTGCGATATAACGCTTAACCTGTCCTGGTAAGTGCTTCTCAATTTCTTCCATACTCCAACCGCAGTTAAGTAAGAAGGTACCGCCATCTTTTAATTCCTGTACCATGTTGTATTTTCTAACATAGGAAGGATTGTGGCAAGCAACAAAGTTAGCTTCTGTAATTAAGTATGTAGATTTAATTGGTTTCTTACCAAATCTTAAATGAGACATGGTAACACCACCGGATTTTTTGGAATCATAATCAAAGTAAGCTTGAGCATACATGCTAGTATGGTCACCAATGATTTTGATGGAGTTCTTATTAGCACCAACAGTACCGTCAGCACCAAGACCCCAGAACTTACAGCTAATTGTTCCTTCAGGTGTTGTATTAGGATTTGCAGCAACTTCAAGTGATAAGTTTGTGATATCATCCTTAATACCGATTGTAAAGGTCTTCTTCTCTGTATTATTAAATACTGCAATAATCTGAGCTGGTGTTGTGTTCTTAGAACCTAAACCATAACGTCCGTTGAATACAGGGATATTAGTAAATTTAGAATCCTTAAGTGCTGTAACAATATCTAAGAATAAAGGCTCACCGATGGAACCTGGCTCTTTTGTTCTGTCTAATACAGTGATTTTCTTAACTGAATCAGGAATTGCTTCAATTAATCTCTGTGTGCAGAATGGACGATATAAACGAACCTTTAAAAGACCTACTTTAGCGCCATTCGCATTTAAGTAGTCAATTGTCTCTTCGATTGTATCATTTACAGAACCCATAGCTACTATGATATGCTCAGCATCTGCTGCGCCATAGTAATTGAATAGTTTGTAATCTGTACCAATTTTAGCGTTTACTTTTTCCATGTAATCCTCTACGATTGCTGGTAATGCATCATAGTATTTATTACATGCTTCTCTTGCCTGGAAGAATACGTCAGGGTTCTGAGCAGAACCTCTAAGCACTGGATGCTCAGGATTTAATGCATTGTGACGGAATTCATGAACAGCATCAAGATCAGCTAAATCCTTAAGGTCTTCATATTCCCATGTCTCAATTTTTTGAATTTCGTGAGAAGTTCTGAAACCATCAAAGAAATGTAAGAAAGGAACTTTGCCTTTAATAGCTGCTAAATGAGCTACTGCGCCTAAGTCCATAACTTCCTGAGGGTTGGTGCTTGCAAGTAATGCAAAACCAGTTTGACGGCATGCATAAATATCAGAGTGATCACCGAAGATGGATAAAGCGTGGCTTGCTAATGCACGAGCGGATACATTGATAACGCCCGGAAGAAGCTCACCTGCGATTTTGTACATATTAGGGATCATAAGTAATAAACCTTGGGATGCTGTAAAAGTTGTTGTTAAAGCACCTGCTGCTAAAGAACCATGAACAGTACCTGCTGCTCCTGCTTCAGACTGCATCTCAACTACCCTAACTTCTTGTCCAAATATGTTTTTTCTGCCATCAGTAGACCATTTGTCAGTTACTTCAGCCATAACAGAACTTGGAGTGATTGGATAGATTGCTGCAACATCGGTAAATGCATAAGATACATGAGCCGCTGCGGTATTACCATCCATTGTTTTCATTTTCCTTGCCATTGAATTGTCCTCCTTAAATTATTAACCTGTTTTTTAGTGATAAAGTATCACACGAACAAAACGAATACAGTTTGTTAAAAATAAAACAATAAAAAACCTAATATGTAGGTATTCATTTTGTTCGTGGGGTACTAATATCACCTTTTGAATAAAAACCCTTATTCAAGCGTCAAAAATACCTACCAATATTGAAGAAATCATGAATAATCAAATTTTTAATTCATCAATTCATAATTATAGCACATTGTCAAAAAATATGAAACAGAAAAAATGTATAACATTACAAAAACTAATAAAAAAATGTTAGTTAATCTGCATGAATTGTACTTTTTCACATATTTTGTATTATCTTGAATCAACAAAATTTCTTCAAGTTTGTAGAGTAATTTAAATTAACGCAACAAAGAACATTTATTAAAGGAGCGCTTCAATCGCAACGTACAATAACTTTCTAACAAAAAATGATTAGGGTGTTTTGGTCATCTGTTTATATATATGCACTTAAACATTTTCACTCTAAATCTTACTTATGACTCCCTACGCATGCTCATGTTTAATAATTTGGCCTTAAATATATCAAGACATAGTTATTATATTATCCTCTCTTGAAAAGAAATACACTCGATCAGATAGTACTTCTTCTCTAGAAACTTGAGTACGATTTACGTCTATCACCATCTCATTTAATGCATTACGTGAAATTGATTTACTGTAGGGAACAAGTATTACCTCATGAATACTACTCGGGAGAATATAAAAATCAGATTGGATTTGCTCACCAAAATCCTTAAGAATATCTTCATATAACAGACATGTGGCACCGTTGATGCCTTTTTGATTCGTTAGAATGTACATTTTTTGATTATTAGAAGTTTTTGTCGTGTTGATACATGAATCAAGTAAATCTTTTTGCATATCCTCAGATTGGTTTTTACAATCCTCTTTTATCATACCCCATATGACCTCTTCCATACTTTTAATTGTATAGGGGAATAAGATTCTCGTATTACAAATCGCAAGTTCAAATAATTCTTGCTGTGATACCCCCCACATCTGAATATGTTCATTCGTTATCCGAATCGTTCCGATACCATCACTGTCATCACGAACCAGACAATGAAAGGTAATTGCCAAGTCCAAATATTTAATATACGGTATATTGTTCAAGAGCTTTCTATTCTTGTGGAAACTTACCAAACGATAAGTTACAAATGCTTTGACCTGCTCATAAGTATAAGAGAATTTCTCTCTCAGAATTGGAACGGTATAGTTTCTATAGACATTTACAATTCGTTGAGCCACTTCAAAAATAGGCACTTCCTGTAAATACGATTCATAATAAGGTAATAGATATATATTTGGTGAATAATTCTCACCTTTCTTTAAAATAACCAGACTTTCTAACTCTAGCGAATTGTTCTTTGTCACTTTATAGATCTTAACATCAAACTCCTCCCCCATTAACTCCTTTACCATTGCTGTAATATCCCCTACAAATGTGAAATATCCATGGCTTGCCTCTTTAACTATGCTCTGCATTGCATGCATCCTCCTTAATTTATAAAAATTCTATAATCAAAATGTGAAGCAGCAATAATCAATTCCTGTTCCAAAATAATATACTGCTATTTACATTTAATTTTAGGTTGTTGTTACATAACTATAAAACGACTTTTAAATAATGGGATATGAAAAAGAAAAGGAAATGTTTAAAGACACGAAAAGGAAATAAAAACAAGAATATTGTGTATGAGTAAACTGAAAGAAAATAAACCTTGAAAAAACTAATGTTGAACTGATAGATAGAAATGAACAAATAAGAATATGTAATATAAATAATTGTAACAAAAATACTTATTCCCTGCAAGCAGATGAAGAATATATTATTGCATGAACTTTTCATGGATTTTTGTTAATTATGCACTCAAACAGATCTACTAATCAATATTTCTTGACACTCATTTTTGTTGTGCTTAGAGAGATGATTACTTGAGATGGAGCATAAAAGAACCACATTAAAATTGAGGACAATGTGTAAAGTACATGAAGAATATTCTCTGGCAGTATAATGACTTCCGAAAGATTGAAAATCCCAACGTTGATATCACAAAGCAAAAACAATACCATTCCGATTGCAAATAAAATATCCCCTTTCACTCTTGAAGGGTTTTTAACAAACAAAATAGCTGAAAGAGTATTCGTTGATATACATACAAAGTAAAACACGCTGATCATCAGCAATGAATCAAGCTTCAATCCTGCCTGAACAATAACTAGATATATTATTTCAGATATTGCTATTTGAACCATCAATCGACATGCATACGCTTTTATAATCAAGTAGAGATGATATGATATATTTACTTTTCTTTGACTACATTCGTTAGAATTATTGTTTTTTACTTCTTTAGTGATACTTACTTCCTTCGCTTTAGCAACTTCCTTGGCTTTTGATTTTCCCTTGGCATATGTTACTTCCTTGGCTTTCGATCCATCCTTGGCTTTCGATCCATCCTTCGCTTTCGTTATTTCCATGGCTCTATACTTAACTAGAATTATTCTTATACCATAAAGTTGCTGAACGATAATAAAGGTAATAACACCAATTAAGAAATGATTAAGGATGAGCAGAAACAAATCAGATATTACGGTAAAAAGCAAAGCAGTTTTCATACAAAAAAGAATGCTTTTGTCAGCGCCCTTCGCAAGAAAAAGCGCATAACAAAAGCACAATATTATTATGGTGAATTTAATGTAGTTGGAAATACCAACAGCAATCCCGGTAAAATCTAAAATAAGAAACGAAATATATAAAACTAATTGAAGCGTAATAAAGCTAATTTCTATATTCCTTCTTATCCTATCCTCCACAAGAAAGTCTCCTTTGCCGAACTATGTATTCCTTTCCAAGTCAAGTAAACAGGTCACAACTTAAAAGAAGCAATATCTAATCCATCAATCCTTATTGAAACCTTCAAGATGCTACTATCTCTTCAAAAACAAGAATGCTTTTTCTTTCGGAACCGCCTTACTATACAAATACCCTTGAGCTTTATTACAGTTTGCTTCTCTTAAGAATAGCTCTTGTTCTGAGCTTTCTACACCTTCTGCAACCACAAACAGGTCAAGATTTCTTGCAAGTGTAATAATTGCTTGGATTATTTTTTGGTCGCTCTTATCTTCCATAACGGTATTTAAAAAGCTACGGTCAATCTTTAAATTACTAACCGGCAGTCTCTTCAAATAATTCATGGAGGAATATCCCGTACCAAAATCATCTAGTGAAAAACTAACACCTATCTTTTTCAATTCTTGAATTGTTGCAATGGTATATTCTATGTCGTCTAATGCAATCGTTTCCGTAATCTCAAGTTCTAACTTATTAGGATTAATTCCAGTCTCATCAATTACATCATACACTAGCCTTACCAACTCTTTATCGCGAAACTGTCTTGCTGATAGATTAACTGCCATTGTAAGTTCCGGATATTCCACGGACCATTGTTTTAACTGCTGACAAGCAGTGTATAAAACCCACTTTCCGATTGGTACAATTAGTCCTGTCTCTTCCGCAATATAGATAAATTCATCCGGATATACCAAGCCCTTAGTAGGATGCTCCCAACGAATTAATGCTTCAAAACCAACCGCCTTTTTTGTATCTAAATCCATCTGCGCCTGGTAAAAGAGAACGAATTCTTTTCTTTCTAGCGCTTTTCTTAACTCAGACTGCATCTCAATCTTCTCTGTTAATTTTTGATTAAAGGAATATTCAAAATACACATGAGTACTCTTACCATTGGCTTTAGCGACATACATGGCAGAGTCAACATTTTTAATCAAGGTCTGAGATGTTTTTCCATCCAGTGGCGCAAAGGCAACGCCAATGCTTACCGTAATAAAATACTCTTTCGTAGATAAAATAAAAGGATAACTGAATACATTCTTTATCTTCTTAATTTTTTCCTCATAAGAGACTGTATCTTGTAAATTCTGAGATAGAATGACAAACTCATCTCCTCCGATTCTGGCAAGATAATCATTTTCATCCATTGCTTGCTTTAATCGATAGGTTACATCAATTAAAAGCTCATCTCCATAAGAATGTCCAAGGGTATCATTAATATTCTTAAAGTTATCAAGATCGATATCCATAATTCCTACAATTTCTTCACTTCGAAGAGTTAACATAATGTTATCTAACATCTCCGTAAAGGCGGTTCGGTTTGGCAATTCTGTTAAGTAATCCGTATAAGCTAACTTCTTCATATTTTCTTTGTTTTTATTCAATTCATCGAACTTCGTCGAGAGTTCACTGAAGGAAGTAAGCGACGCATTATAAGTATCCTCAAGATTTAAATAGCTTGCTTTAATCATAAGATTTTCTTCTTGAGTAAGTCTTTTCGCATGTTTGATTTGTCTAAATCGGGCGATATTAATTACAAGCAGTAAGAATAGAAGGATCATTGCTGCTATAAATCCAATCACTATTAGCTTGTCAATCATAAAATATCCCATAAGTCCTCCAATACGTCTCCCAACGTATTTTCTTAAGTTATTTTGTTTTCAGGTAGTTGTCAATTCCTATGGCAGCCGCTTTTCCTGCTCCCATAGCAAGTATAACGGTAGCTGCTCCGGTCACAGCATCTCCACCGGCAAACACACCTTCTCTGGATGTAATTCCGGTTTCTTCATCAGCGATAATACATTTATATCGATTTACATCTAGACCCTTTGTTGTAGAAGAAATCAACGGATTAGGACTTGTTCCAAGTGACATAATCACTGTATCTAACTCTAAAACAAATTCAGAATCCTTCTTCTCAATTGGTGATCTTCGTCCCGAGGCATCTGGTTCACCAAGCTCCATTTCGATGCAACGCATTCCACACACCCATCCGTTATCATTTACTAAAATTTCTTTGGGATTGGTCAAAAGCTTAAAAATAATCCCTTCTTCTTTTGCATGATGAACTTCTTCAACTCGCGCTGGTAGCTCTTCCTCACCACGACGGTATACAATATAAACCTCCGCACCAAGTCTTAAGGCAGTTCTTGCAGCATCCATAGCCACATTACCACCACCCACCACAGCAACTTTCTTGCCGGCGATTATAGGGGTATCATGATTATTATCAAATGCTTTCATAAGATTATTGCGTGTTAAATATTCATTCGCTGAGAATACACCATTCGCATTCTCTCCTGGTATTCCCATGAATTTTGGAAGACCTGCTCCTGAGCCAATAAAAACTGCTTCAAAACCTTCTTCATCCATCAACTCATCAATGGTCATGGATTTACCAATTACCACATTGGTTTCTATCTTAACTCCAAGTGATTTCACATTATCAATTTCAGTTTTTACTACCGTATCCTTGGGAAGTCTAAATTCCGGAATACCATAAACCAATACTCCACCTGGCTCGTGAAGTGCTTCAAATATTGTAACATCATAACCCATTTTAGCAAGATCCCCTGCACAAGTTAAGCCTGCAGGTCCTGCGCCAATAACAGCTACTTTTGTTCCATTTAACTTTTCCGGTTTGTCAGGAGTAATGTTATGTTCTCTTGCCCAATCGGCTACATAGCGTTCTAACTTGCCAATAGAAACCGGATCTCCTTTAATTCCACGAATACATCTTTCCTCACACTGTGACTCCTGAGGACATACTCGTCCACATACGGCTGGCAAAGAAGAATACTTGCTAATAACTTTAAAGGCTTCCTCAATATCATTATTCACTACTTCTTGAATAAATCCAGGAATATCGATACTTACCGGACATCCACCCACGCACTTTGGATTCTTACACTGTATACAACGGGAGGCTTCTTCCTTTGCCTCATCGATATTATAACCATAACAAACTTCTTCAAAATTGGTTGCTCTAACCTTTGGATCCTGCTCACTTACAGGAACCTTTTTTAATATGTCCATTCGATCTCTATCCTCCATGACAAGGGATTACGCAATATATGTCTAATGGCACCCGCAATTTGGATGATGCTCTGTATCTTCCTTCTCGCGAAGTACCTTTTTACCCTCTTCTGTTTTGTACATTTGAACTCGTTTCATTGCCTCATCAAAATTCACTAGATGTCCATCAAATTCAGGGCCATCCACGCAAGCAAATTTTACTTGATCACCAATTGTTAATCTACAGGCACCACACATTCCAGTCCCATCAACCATTACCGGATTCATACTTACAATTGTTTTAATTCCTAATTCCTTAGTTAAAATGCTTACAAATTTCATCATAATCATTGGTCCAATTGCAACCACTAAATCATAGTGTTTTGCTTGATTGTTCACCAAATCTTTGATGCAGTCATTGACATTACCGTGAAAACCGTAAGAGCCATCATCTGTGGCTATGTAACAGTTCTTTGCATATTCCTTCATTCTATCTTCCAGAATAATTAATTCTTTATTCCTTGCTCCGATAATTACGTCGACTTCATACCCATTCTCCTTCATCCATTTAACCTGTGGATAAACCGGAGCAGCGCCAACACCGCCAGCTACAAACAGTATCTTTAAGTCGGATAGCTCTTCGCGATTCATATCAATTAATTCAGATCTGTGTCCTAATGGTCCAGTGAAATCTCGAAATTCTTCTCCAACTTCATATTGTGCCATCATCTGTGTAGAGGTACCGATTGCCTGAAAAACGATGGTAACTGTCTCAGCTTCTCTATCGTAGTCACATATTGTTAAAGGGATTCTCTCCCCTTTTTCGTCCATCTTAACTATTACAAATTGACCCGGATAACAATTTTTTGATACACGGGGAGCCTTTACATCCATGAGATAAATTGAATTTGCAAGGCTTTCCTTCTTTGTAATCGTATAACCATTACTTCCCGCCATGTCGGTAAAACCTCTTTCTTTCTCAACTTGCATATATAATAATTAATATCATAATTATTATTTTCATTATACGTTACACAATGTAAAAAATCCAGTGAATTTTTCAAATTGACATATAATGAAATCGTTTTCGTCATTATTTATATAATTTTTATCCATACATTGTAAATTAATTAATTATACATTCCAAATGTTGGACTTTACTCAAAATTCTTAGATATTTTTCATAAATTGAATCGAAAAGAATTAGCTATTTGCATAATTATTAAGTCTTTTGAATAAAGTCCTCCATTGTTTATTTCGTATTCCTTTATTTATTTCGTAGTCCTCAATTTATTTCATGTTCCTTCGTTTCTTTTGCAATTTCGTTAAAAACTCCTTATAATTTTCCTCTTCTAAGTTTCTTTGTGCTCCTGTTCTACCCAAGCGATCACACTTGCATAATAATGCTATTTCCTGAATATCCACTCTTTTCAACAAATTTGTAATATCTTCATAGGGCAATGCTTTTAGAACGTATAACATATGCATATGATATCGAACCAGTGATGAAGTGATTTCAATAAAATCATTATCTTCAGTCAATATGCTTAAAAATTGATAACTTAACTCTTCCCCCTCTTTATCATGATCGTAGGAGGTTATTTTCCCATTTCTATTTCTTGTTGTACTAGGTTTGCCGATATCATGTAGCAAGGCAGCCCACATAAAACTTTTCTTATCATTACTCTGATGTCGAACTTTAGCTGCTTCATCCAAAACGAGCATAGTATGATTCCAAACACTCCCCTCAGGGTGATGAGTTTTAGACTGCTCCGTTTCTTTTAACTTCCACAACAAGGTAAAGGGGTAATCAGAAAATTCTTTTTTCTTTGATATCGACGAGATATATTCTGATGGTCTTTCATCCTCTAGTAAATGTGCTGTAATTTCATCAAATTGTTCTTTTTGAATTAAATGTATCATATTTATCCCTTTGGTTCATGATTTGGGACTTCATAAGGATTGGCTCTTTGATGTCCACTTTTCCCTTTTCCTTGAATCTCGGGTACCGGTGGTGCATCATTTTTTTGCACATGCATTCTCTTGTTACTTTCAGTTCCATGAGGATCGGAAGGGTCCGGTCTTCTCATTCCTGCTTTTGCCATACTTTCCCTCCTGACTACACGTCATTGTGTTTTGCAGATTGTTTTTTTGCATTTTTAGTATTGTTTTGATTTTCACGGGTAATTGGTGTTTGTCCATTCGCCTTTTCCATTCTAGCCTTCTTATTATCAACCTGACTGTCTTTTGGCATTACCATACCTCCTATCGCAGCGCTTTCATTATTCGAATAGCGACTTACACAACTTAGTATGTACATTCTGCCATTAGCTATCCCATCAATTATATGCCTAGCTCATCAATTCCGGACAGTTGTGACAAGTAGTAATTTGAGAATCTTTTATCCTCAGACAAATCTCTGCCAAACCAATTCGGGGGGATAAATTCATTCGATGCCTGCTCATCCGGAAATTCAACTTCTACAAAGATAAGTCCAATTAGTTTTTCTTCGAATATATCTAATTCTGCGGTAAGTCCATTCAATAGTGGAATCAGATATCGAGTCTTTTTCACCAAATTATTCTCAATCTTTGTAAGTAATGTTTCATATGCTTCCTTTGATAATGGAAGTTCAACCTCATGGTTAAAAATTGCACTACCTACTTCATTCTTTTTTAATTTTGACTTATAGGTTAATATATAATCCTCATTACTCTTTCGGATTCTAATAATGGGGTTATGACAAAGGTACCCTTGTTCAATTTTCTTATACTTATATCGTGTCAAATCTTCTGGTAAATTATTGATTTCGTATTTTCGTTCTATTTCCATTAAAACCTCCTAATTCTCTCATTCTTCCGTATAGGAAAATGATTTCTGCTTATACTATAGCCATGAAAAAATATTTTATTAAAAACTTTTTTATATGTGGTTTATGCGGTTGGTGTTTGGAATGTTTTTGGACGGGGCTTGCATCCTTAAGAAAGCATACCGATAAAAAACTTTCCTGTAATACCTCCATTTGGATGTTTCCAATCTATGGTATGGCCGCTTGCCTCTCCCCTATTTGCAAAAAGCTACAAAACAGGAACGCATTACTTCGAGGAGGAGTTTATGCTGTTTTTATTTATGCCGCAGAATATGTTAGTGGCATACTTTTAAAAAAATACGGTGCGTGCCCTTGGGATTATAGCAAAGCAAAACTTAATTACAAAGGTGTAGTCAGATTCGACTACGCTCCTGCATGGTTTGCTGTAGGACTAATTTTCGAAAAAATACTAAAGCGAAACTAGCGGAATGTATTAATTACTTCCGCTTTTTTGTGTACTTCATTTTTAATTCAAGTTCCATATCCTACTTATAGTATTAACCATGATTTCTGATTCCATAATACATGATTCATAACAGTGTCGCAATATCATTTTGTCAACTTGAAAGCCTCTTAAAAAAGTTGTATACTATAAAAAATATGTTTTGATTTCAAAAGTCATTCATGTAGTAAATAAATGTACTGGAGGATATAACTTGTTTAAAGCTGTCATTTTTGATATGGATGGCGTTATTATTGATAGCGAACCCATGCATGCTCGTGCCGCCATATTAGCATTAAAGAAATTTCAAGTAGATGTTACAAAGGAATACTTAGAAGCATCAATCGGAAGTAACATTCGTTATATTTGTAGTAGAATGATTGAAGATTTTCAAATTAAGAATGCATCTGTTGAAGATATCATACAAGCAAATAATGAGATGAAAAGAGTCTTATTAGACAAAGAAGGTCACATTACCGTCCCTTATGCTATTGAGTTAATCAAAAACTTATATGACAATAAGATAAAGTTAATCATTGCTTCCTCCTCATCCTGTGAGGAAATCGAAGGGGTAATGGATTCCCTTCATATAAGACAGTATTTTGAGGGTTATGTATCCGGTAGTAATGTAGCAAATCCCAAACCTGCACCAGATATCTTTTTAAAAGCGGTAGAAAAACTAGGTTTAAGTGTTGATGAATGCATCGTGATAGAGGATTCCTTCCATGGCGTTACTGCCGCAAAAGCTGCGAACATTGCATGTATCGCTTATAGAAATCCCCATTCTGGAAATCAAGATCTAAGAGGAGCCGATATTCTTGTAGAAGGGTTTGACGAGGTTGACTATACCTTTGTAAATGAGTTTTATCAACAATGTCACGGTTTTGCCACCATATTATACACAGAACGTACAGTAATCCGTGAACTAACCATGGAAGACATTCCTCATATGTATCAGATTTATCAACTTCCTGCTATAAATAAATTCGTAGATTACAATTGTGAAAGTGTAGATGTTGAATTCGAGAAACATAAGGCTTACATACAAAATGTCTATCGCTATTACGGTTATGGTTTATGGGGTGTATTTCATAAAGCAGACTGTGTTCTAATTGGTCGGTGTGGGATTGAGTTAAAAACTTTTGACGGAGAGGTTATTTATGAACTCGGATACCTGTTAGATTCAAAATATCATGGACAGGGTTATGCAACTGAATTCGTTAAAGAAGTAATAAAACATTGTTTCGACAACCTCCATATACCTCGCATAATCGCATTAATAAACAAAAATAACATTCAGTCTATTAATCTTGCTACTAGAGTAGGTATGAACAACATTGGAGAATGCAAAATAAAACAAAATGATTGTTACAAATTCGAAATAATAAGGAGTTAATATAAGTATGGCAAATGGAAGGAATACGAAACAAAAACAGTTGATCTTATGCATATTAAAGGAAGCCAATCGTCCTATGTCCATAAATGAAATCTATGCTCAGATTGTACTTAGTTTACCTAGAATTGCAAAATCCACCATTTACCGTAATATTGATCAATTGCTTAGTCAAAATTTGATTGATAAATACCACTTAAACGATAATGAAATATTCTATCGTATTAAGGCTAATAGTAATGAACATAAACATTTTATAATTTGTGATGATTGCAAAAAAGTTTTTGATTTACCGATTTGTCCAATTCATGATCTTGAGCATTCGATGGTAGAGAAAGGTTTCATAATCAGAGATCACCACATACAAATTAATGGTATTTGTCAGTCTTGTGCAAAAAACAAAGTTTCTAATAACGAATTGAAATAGGATGTTGCATCCTTATTGATTGATGCAACATCCTATTTCTTATCTTGCCGTACTGGTTACAGTTGGTTTATTCTTCATGCCGGTCGGAGTTGTTCCCATTTTATTAGCTCCCTTTGTTGGCATCATTGTTGGAACCTTTGTTGGCATCATCGTTGGAACCCTTGTAGGCATCATCGTTGGTGCTGTTGTGTTATAAGCTGGCGAAGTTGTTATTGTTGTAGTTGTCCTACCTGTATTCGTATTTGGTGTTGTGCCAGTTTTATTTTCTGTTTTTGTACATCCAGCAAATACCATCGTCATAGCAAAACAAATGCAAATCAATAATGCTATTCTTCTTTTCATGCTTCTCATGATACTCCTCCTATAAAATAATTTTACGAAGATAGTATCTCTCACTTTCATACAATTATTCAATAATTTGTGTCAAAATTGGAAATCTGCATATAATTAATTTCTAAATTCTGTCATATCAGTTCGAAAACGATGCGGAAGGTTATTCCGCTGTAATGCAGGATTTATTCGTTCCTGAATGGTAATATTTTTATAAAAAATCTTCCACAAATCACGATAATCATCCTCTTGAAACGATATATGATTCATGTTATCCTGATCCAGCTCCGGAACCTCTGCTAATATCCATGGTCTTCCCGGGACATGCAGCGTTGCAACCTTACGATTTCCATCAAATATCAAAAACCTTTCCTGCGGCAAACGATCCACAAAGTGTGGAGTTATAATTGTAAGAACATGATTTTTGGGATGAATAACCGAAGTTAGCAAACCATTCTCTTGCTCAGAAAATCGTACAAAGCCCAAAAAATGATGTGCCTCGTTGCTCACATTCTTGTTAATGCGAAATACCGAATTAACAATTTCATTACTCAAATGTTCGATAATCTTTCTCCCATTAGCAAAGCCAAGAATAAGAAAGCGATAAATCAAATCAGCTTTGCCAAAGTATTCTGACAAAGCAACTCTGCAGACCATCTCGAAAGCTTCTTCAGAGATTTTTTTCTTGATAGAATCTGCCACTTTTGTAGACAAATTATAATCGGTATTAACCGGAATATACTCAGAAAACAATTCAATATTGGAGTATTTACTCCCCACACTTTTTTCTTCAATTTTAATATTGGAATGTCCAAATCTTGAGCTCCAAGCCAGATAGATTGCTGTAAAAATTCCATCAATATTATCATCACATAGATAAATATATTTCATAGTCATACTTCAACTCCGTAGGCTTATATCATAGCTATTTTGTTCGTAACACTAAAATTTTGTCCATAACTCACATCATCAAATAACGATAACTGCTTATAGGTAATATCTTTCTCAATGCCGAGCACTGGTTGATCTTTTAAAGCAATTAATTGTCTTGTTATAAAATTCTCTTCTATATTAATTGAGTACATCATCTTACCACTGCAAGTAATAAAATATACTGCCCGCTTTAAGACTATACCCATTCGCTTTAGGTCAACAAAGTCAAGAACTGCACTCTTCCTAGCCATAATAATTCTCTTGGCTGAATTCACACCTACTCCTGGAACACGTAGTAACGTGTAATAATCAGCACGGTTTATTTCAACCGGGAACATCTCAAGGTGTCGAAGTGCCCAATCACACTTTGGATCCAGTAGAACGTTAAAATTCGGATTATTCTCATCTAATAGTTCCATCGTCTCAAAACCATAGAAACGCAACAACCAATCAGCCTGGTATAAACGATGCTCTCTTAATAATGGTGGCCCACCTTGCGTAGAAGGTAATCTAGAATCCTGATTTACATTCATAAAAGCAGAATAAAACACTCTCTTTAAATCAAAATTCTGATATAACGTTTCAGCCACAGACATAATCTGAAAATCGCTTTCTTGCGTTGCACCAATTATCATTTGCGTACTTTGACCAGCCGGAACATATTTGCGATTGATTGGTCTCTTCTGAAAGGGAATTATTCCGGACTCACCCTGAATTAGGCTTGTTATCTCGTTATCCTTTTGATCCGTAATAATCCTCTTAGGTAGTTGCTTATGATTAGGTAACCCTAGGTATTCCATATTGTTCTGTCTTCTGAGTTGGATTTGACGAATTGGTTTAAGAATGCTCTTCCGACTCTTATGCGGAGCCAGTTCCTTCAAGCTTTCTGCTGTGGGAAGTTCCAAATTCACGCTCATACGGTCAGTATACCAACCAAGCATCTCAATTAATGTGGGATCTGCACCTGGAATCGCCTTACAATGAATATATCCATTAAAATGATGCACTTCCCGAAGAAGTCTTAACGCTTCTAACATTAACTCCATTGTATGATTCGGACTCACCAGAATTCCTGAGCTTAAAAATAACCCTTCTATATAATTTCTACGATAAAACTCCATCGTTAATTCACTGATCTCTTGTGGTGAAAACGAAGCTCGAACCACATCATTTGAAGAACGGTTTGCGCAATATTTGCAATCAAAAACACATTCATTGGTAAATAGAACTTTTAAAAGAGAAATGCACCTGCCATCCGCAGAAAAAGAATGACATATACCACACGCCAAACTATTACCCATTCCAGAACCATTACCACCTCGATCAACCCCACTAGAAGTACAGGCCACATCATACTTGGCAGCATCGGATAATATCTCCAGCTTGCGCTGTACTGACATATTCTCTTGAATAACCACGTCGCTTCCCCCCCCGTTCAAATCCAATACATTATATCGATTATCACTTTCCATTGCATTCAATTGCAAACATTAGTTCTGTTTTAATATTATCAAACTCTAGTTCTTTCGTCAATATATTTTTCAAACATTTGTTCTGTTTTTAGTTTGCTCATTCTACAAAAAAATATGCTATAGCATGTCTTTACCAACAACTCAATATTCGTTGCCTGCTTCACCAATATGTTTTAACGTATGATTTTTGTAAAGAGCTACGATTCATGAAAGGTGTTATAAAGAAAAACTATAGCATAATTATTTATATCTATCAAAACCAAATTTATCAAGCTAATTATAACAATTATAATGTCGTGGCCAAACGGCGTTTCCTACAAGCAAAAGCGTGTTGCAAACAAACTATGTTTCTATCACACAACAATGTACTAATTGTGTCTAGCATATATATCTTATAATACCTCACCCTAGCATCATAATAATAAATTTATTACTTTTGTCTCATAAGTCGTTCAAAAAGTAAATTAATGAAGCAGTGCTCATATAGATGCAAATGCGCGAACCGGCCTCATGCGGTTGTCTTATACCGCATGTGGGTAAGGCAAGTCATTTGTATCTATATGTGCACTGCTTCATTTCTCAACCTAACCCCGACCACACTGTACTCATTATTGCTGCCCTAAAACGCCTGCTGCCTTTTGCGTTTGCTGATAACCAAGGCAATACAGATAATAGCTGCTGCAAAGCCAAGTTGGATACCCATATAGCCAAATACTTCGGCTAATTCCTTATTTTGTAAACTCGTTATATAAACCAAAGTACGGTTCGCTTTAACATACCAATAGGAAGGGAGAAAGCTCGCTACACGAAGAACTGCAGCGCCAAGGTATTGCTGTGGTACAAAGATACCGCTTAGGAATGCAAAGCTTAAGGATATTGCTGTGGAGAGCGCTCCTATCGTTTTTCTGTTCTCAACCGTAATGCCAACCAAATAACTGATACTTAACGCCGTAAGTCCAAATACAAGAGCATTAAGCCACATGAACAAAGTACTTAAATTTATCATTCTGCATTTGTTAAGCATAAATCCTACAACGATAAACATTATTATATAAGCTAACACAAATACTAGATTAGCCAGCAATAAGAAGATATTCATCTTTCTGCTTGTAAGTGGCGCCGCAGTGTGTCTTCTGCGAATATCAATTCCGTTAAAGGAGAACATAATCATACTTACACTAGTGATAAATGCTGCAATCATAATATAGGCAAGTACATTAAAATAAAATTCATTAAATTCATTATTATAAGCAACATCATCTTGCACTTTAACATCAAGTTGTACGCTAGTTTGTTTTTTAAAATTCTCAGCAATGTAGGAATTAAGTTGTTCCACATTAATATTTTTTACATTTTTCAAATAAACCTTACCCATATTAAAGTAGTTATTAATTGCATTATCAACAGACATTGCTTGCGTTGAATTGGGTACTGTCTGCTTTGTTAATTGCACGGTTCCATGATTTAAAAATTCATTTGAAAACTTAGAAGGAATTGTTAATATATATTGGACTTTACCATAGAACAACATATCCTTTCTTGCTTCTTCCCCTTCTTTAGGTTCAACAAAATTAACATAACTGCCCATATATTTCATAAATCCATCCATCAATGCGTCTTTACCATTCTCATTGATTACCATTATATTCACTTTTTGTGTCTCAAACTTTTTATTATTTACATTTTGATTTTCCGTCATTGCAATCGTAAGAAAGAGAAAGATTGAGGCATAAATCAGTATTGCAACCAAGCGTTTTTTTAGTATCTTAAAATAAGTATTAAATACTTGCATAATTCTTCCTCCTAATTCCAATATAAGATGCAACCCCTAGCACAACAGTAATGATGCCAAGAACGAAAGCGTCCAGATAAAAACGATCATACGTATCATAGTAATATAGGCTATACATTGCATCAGCAACCAAGTTAACTGGATTAATGTATGCCAGTAGAGGGAATTTCTCAGCTATTGTGTATTTAATATCTGGAACCATCATTCCTGAGAGAAAACCACCACCCATAACAGCAATTGTTAAAATAGCTTCCTTCACTTCAACCTTCTTCTTTACCCATACGCCAACCGTTCCCCCAAGTGCTAACCCTGCCAGTGAACCGAGTAGACAAATCATAAATAGGTATAACAAGTTATTACCAAAATCCACTTTAATAGCAAAATACATATATGCAAATAACAAACTTATACTTCCCAGGTGTGCGGTAAATGCAGCCAGGAGATTACATAAGAACAACTTCATTTTATTAATAGGAGATACACTTACTCTAGCACCACGATTGGATAAATTCGCTTGAATATTGATTACTTCATCAAGACCCCAGTTTGCTGCATAGATACAAGTAAAGGCCAATAAAGCATAGAAATAAGTAAGTAAGGATTGTGGCTTCTTCCCTTGACTTGCTTCCTTAACAAATTCATTCTGCTGCATACTATCGTTCATAAGACCTTCTTTGATTGCATTCGGATTTACTTTAATAATATCAGCGATTGCATCCGCTCTTTGACGGTAACTATCTAAAAAGGATTTCATAATTGTCTGATTTAGACCATTCTCTTTAATATAAAGTACGGGATCTTCACTTCCAACAACATAAGCCTCAATATTACCATCCTCCAAAAGCTTTTTTGCTTTGGAAATATCACATTGATTTACATCAAACATATTCATGTTATTCATTTTTTGTGAAGTAAGAATCTGATTTAATTTATCCTCTTGCGTCCCCTCGTTCACATAAGCTATTTTAATCGTTGTAAAATCCTCTACCTTCCAAAGATTATTAAAGGCAAAGAAGAAACAAGTAGCAAGAAGGATTGGAAACATATAACACCAAAACAAACTCTCCTTATTGCGGAACAAACATTTTAGCCTAGCTATATATAATTGTATCATTATTTTCCCTCCACTAAATCTCTTAGCTCTTTACCGGTTATTTCTAAGAATACATCATTCAAAGTCGGCATCTCTGTAGTTACCCTACCAAAACCGATATTTTTTTGTCCGAGATACTCTAGAATATGAACTAGATTATTCTTTCCCTTACCTGATTTAATCTCCAATAAGTTATCATGATAATCAACCGAATAAATTCCCGGAAGATTTTTTATCTCCTTACACTGTTCTTCCTCCATATTGTAGGTCTCTACCGTAACCTTCTCCCCAATTGAAATCATTGATTTCAACTCTTCCTTCGTTCCTTTTGCAATCACTCTTCCCTTATCTATAATTGCAATATTGGAACAAAGTTGCTCTACCTCTTCCATGTAATGAGAGGTATATATAATGGTTGCACCCTCTTCATTTAGCTTCTTTATTCCCTCCAAAATCTTATTACGACTCTGAGGATCAACTGCTACCGTCGGTTCATCCAAAATGATCAACTTAGGTTTATGAACGATACCGCATGCAATGTTTAATCTTCTAAGGAGACCACCGCTGAGTTTCTTAGGATAGAATTTCTGAAACTCCTCTAAAGAAACAAATTCGATTGCTTCCTTTGTTAAACGTTTGATTTCCTTCTTATCCTTCACATACAAGCTACAGAAGTATGAAATGTTTTCATACACGGTTAGTTCATCGAAAACCGCTACATTCTGCATAATAATTCCGATATCCTTCTTGATATCATAAGCATCCGGCCCCATTGGCTTATCAAATATCTCAATGCTTCCTTTATCATATTTCAACAAGGATAGTATGCAATTAATCGCTGTAGTTTTACCGGATCCGTTCGGTCCCAGTAACCCGAATATTTCTCCCTCTTGTACCTGCAAATCCAAATAATCCAATGCAACTAATTTGTCATAACGTTTCACTAATGCTTCCACTTTCACTACCATAAAATATATCCTCCATTCAACTTTGTTTATTGTTTTCACATCTCTTGATAATACTATATAAAATTCAACCAGTATTTACTAGTGAACTGCGTCATGATATGGAATGACATTTGTCATGTAGATAAAAAATATCTCCAACCACTTTTGATATGGTTGGAGATACTTAAGTATTAATATTTAGCTTATATATTATTGCAGAACGAATACCTAATTTACTATTAATGGTTCGTTTTATAATGGTACACTCAACGATACTCTTACTTCTAACGAATCAGCTTAGATATCTGTTTAAATACATCTGTTTTAGCAACTCGAGTGAGTTCAAACAGGATTGATTCGTAAGTGGAAGGAATCGCTCCTTCTGCAATTGCTCTTTTAATGCCAACCTGGCGGTCACTCTCTTTTCTAGATCCAACACAATTCTCAACAAGAATTACGTTATAACCCTTCGCAATTAAATCTATAATTGTTTGAAGAACGCAGATATGAGCTTCAATACCACAAACAATAATATTCTTTTTGCCACTCTCCTCAATTTTTGCAGCTATCGTTTCATCCTCTGCACAACTGAAAGAAATTTTTTCATAATACTCATAGCTTTCTCCATAAAGTTCAGAAATCTCACTAACTGTCATCCCGATGCCTTTGGTATATTGTTGAGTAACTACCATCGGAATATTCAAAGCTTGTAATCCTTTTATTAATATTTCATTATTATGAATTAATTGTTCCCGGTTATCAATAACCGGCATCAGCTTCTCTTGAAAATCTATCACCAAAGCCAGGGTATCCTCTGCTAAAATTCTCATTCTTATTCTCCTTTATCTACTTGTTTATCTACTTGTTTATCCTCTTGTGCTTCATTGTTAATCCAAATATAACGCAGTATACAAACTGCAAAGCACTTTGATTATATCATCCAATAATTAGGCTATCAAGTGAAAAAAGATTTATTGTACTAGCATTGACATCCCATGTGAGCCATGCAATACTATTGATAAGTTAAATTATGGTACGGTTTTTAATTACAGTTATATTATTGGTTAGGACACTTGAATCATTATTTTCCATAGAAATGATATGCATACAAACAGTTTACTTGATATAAATAATTAGAGATTTGGTAAGGAGCCCTTATGAATGAAATAATCGATCGACTTATATTATTCCTTTGTTGTACTACCTTGTATTTATTTTATACAGACAACAGTTTTGCTATCGTTCCGATAATTATTAGCATTGTACTCAGTTGCTTATTCCTATATTATGAAGAGTTACATTATAAGCTTTGGGGTAGTCTTGCCTTTGCGCTACTTTGCTTCTTATTTCCTGCATATATTATCTTCTGCCCTTTGTTGTTTTATGATATCTTTCACACCAAGCACCAATATGCAGTGGGAATAATCCCTTTTCTTCTAATATATCATTTAGATTATTACAACATAATTGTTATATCCTTCACCTTATCTTTCTTGGCGTTATCCTATTATATAAAGTATAAAACGGATCGCCTACACAAATTAGTTGTTGATTATAATGACCTAAGGGATAATTCCGTTCAGATGTCACTTCTGATGGAACAGAAAAATCAGAGTTTACTTCAAAACCAGGACTATGAAGTAAATCTTGCTACGCTTAATGAACGTAACCGTATCTCCAAGGAAATTCATGATAATGTTGGTCATCTCTTGTCCAGAGCGTTATTACAGGTAGGAGCTTTACTAGTCGTATCAAAGGATGAAATTATAAAAGAGGGTTTGGCTGATTTAAAAGGATCCCTATCCGTTGGTATGGATCAGATCCGGAGCAGTATCCATAATATGTATGATGAATCAATTGATCTCTATGTACAGATTGAGCATTTGGTCAAGGATTTTACCTTTTGTCAGGTTCATTTTGATTATGATATCAAAAATCCGCCCTCATTAAAACTTAAGCAGAGCATCATTGCAATTACAAAAGAATCCTTAGTTAATATAATACGTCATTCCGATGCAACCAAAGTTAATATAGCTCTTCGTGAACATCCGGCGATGTATCAATTAATTATTCAAGACAACGGAACAATAGATAGCAAGAAAAGAAAATTTATATACAATACCATAGAACGTCAGGAATACAGCGATGGAATGGGTCTTAGAAACATATATGACCGAGTAAAAAATTTTGACGGAAATGTAAATGTTTCATTGGAACATGGATTTAAATTGTTTATATCTATTTCAAAAACATCCGTTTTTCCGAAAACAACACGTTAAAAATCAGGAGGTTTATGATGAATATATTACTTATTGATGACGATAAATTAGTTTGTTCTTCCTTAAAAATCATCCTATCAGCGGATCCTGAAATCACAGTTGTCGGATCAGGCTTCAATGGCTTACAAGGCGTGGAACTATACCGTTCCTTAAAACCTGATGTACTGTTGATGGATATTCGAATGGAACAGATGAGTGGCTTGGATGCAGGTGAAATAATCCTGTCTGAATTCCCCGATGCCAAAATCCTATATTTAACTACCTTTTTAGATGATGATTATATCATTAAAGCGTTACGAATTGGGGCAAAAGGGTATATGATGAAACAGAATTACGAAAGCATTCTTCCGGCACTAAAGGCTGTTTTCATGGGTCAGAATGTTTATGATAACGAAATCATAGTAAAGCTGCCAAAATTAATCGGAAAAGCCTCTGATAGTGAAGCGATCAAGCTTAAAGAATGTGGTATCACAGAGAAAGAATTAGAAATCATAAATAAAATTGCAGAAGGGCTATCCAATAAAGAGATTTCCGAACTTCTCTTCTTAAGTGAGGGAACCATTCGCAATAATATTAGTACCATATTAGAAAAGCTCGATTTAAGAGACCGAACCCAGATTGCAATTTTTTATTACAAAAATCTAAGATAATTATCTTAATGCGAGAATATGTAACCTCTCATTTTCCCCTTCATATAATACTGTATAAGCAAATATGGAGGAGTACTATGGGCGAATTACTTAAAATCGATCACCTCAGTTATACCTATCATACGCTTGAAGGGGAAACACCGGCGCTCATCGATGTTTCCTTTCATGTTAATGAAGGTGAATTTGTTGCAATTGTCGGTCCGAGCGGGTGCGGCAAATCAACCCTTCTCTCTTTGATATCAGGTTTACTCTCACCCACTTGTGGTTCGATATATATCAATGGAAGTGACTTAAAATCCTCAGGTAAAAACATCGGTTATATGTTACAGAAGGATCAATTACTTGATTGGCGCAATACTCTAAAGAATGTTACCCTTGGTCTTGAAATACAGCATAAGCTATCCGATAACAGCTATGTGCAAATAAATGAATTATTAAATACTTATGGTTTAATCACCTTTAAGAACTCCTTTCCCTCCGGACTATCAGGTGGTATGAGACAAAGAGCGGCTTTAATTCGCACACTGCTTTTAGAGCCCGATATCTTACTATTGGATGAACCTTTTTCTGCTCTGGATTATCAAACCCGTCTTGAAGTTGCAGATGATATCTGGAGTATCATTCGTAAAGAAAAGAAAACGGCTATTTTAATCACTCATGACATCTCAGAAGCAATCAGTATGGCGGATCGTGTAATTGTACTATCCTCACGCCCTGGTACTGTCAAACAGGTTATTGATATTAATCTTTCCATTGAGAACCGTACTCCCTTCGCAACACGAAGCGCACCCGAGTTTAGAGAGTATTTCAATCAGATATGGAAGGAGTTAACTGATCATGATAAGGCAGAACAAACAGGTTGAAATTAGTAGTATAGGTATCTCTGCTGCCCAGCAGGCATATATTAACAAACTCAAACTGCAACGAAGATGGGTGCGTTTTTACCAACTAATCATTCTTATTGCCTTTATCTCTACCTGGGAAATCACGACCAGACTTGGCATCCTCAATGTTTTCGTATTCTCCAGTCCTACTCGAGTATGCAAAGCTATCTATGAGATGTCCCTCACTGGGCAGCTCTTTTATCATGTGGGGATTACCTTATTAGAAACTCTTGTTAGTTTCACCCTCGTAAACTTTTTGGGGATACTATTAGCTATCGTGTTATGGTGGAATAATAGTGTATCTAAAATTCTTGAACCGTACCTAATTGTATTAAACAGCCTACCTAAAACTGCCTTGGCACCAATTTTCATCGTGTGGTTGGGGAATAATATGAAAACCATCATTGTCGCCGCGGTTTCGGTTGCAGTATTTGGCACCATCATCAACCTATATTCAGATTTTAAGAATGTTGAGGAGGATAAAATTAAGCTTATCTATACCTTGGGCGGCAAGAAAAAGGATGTTCTCTTTAAAGTCATCATTCCCTCTAACATCCCTTCTATTATCAGTCAGATGAAGGTCAATATTGGACTGTCTCTGGTCGGTGTTATTATCGGAGAGTTTCTTGCGGCGAAAGCTGGGCTTGGATATCTAATCATCTATGGAAGTCAAGTTTTTAAACTGGATTGGGTGGTCATGTCAATCGTCATCCTATGTATTCTTGCCACCGGATTATATAAGCTTCTTACTTATTTTGAAAAGCGATTTTCCAAATAAATAATTATCCTATTCGCTTACTATTTTGATTAAATTCAAAATGTGTAATATAAAGTAGGGGTTACTGCAGAATTTGAGGCAGTAGCCCCTATTTTCATATCTTAATAACATCAATGCTACAGCCAGGGCTTAACAACATCTGAACTACCTAATATTGATTAACATCTAGCGATACTGTACCACTAAATCAACTAATATTAACTAATGGACAATCCACGTCAATTTACGAATATTAACTATTTTTACAGTAAATGAAACTTTTTCATCCATTTTATCTTCTAATAAGTAGAACGATTTCAAATATATAAATATATATCAAGGTAGTGTAAAGTAACGTATGAAAACCTGTAGCCTAAAATAGGCTCACTCAGAACCTTGAAAATTGCTAAATATAGTTTTAGGGTAGACTACCGCCGCTCTTGACAGCATGACAAAACAATGCTCCG
>Ga0302286_10000550_pt1 | contig 30457 bp, 26 predicted proteins | sample III_Fen_E2_3_FD_198765 | JGI IMG/M metagenome (GOLD analysis project Ga0302286, IMG submission 198765) | Peat permafrost microbial communities from Stordalen Mire near Abisko, Sweden - III_Fen_E2_3 | ecosystem: Environmental > Terrestrial > Soil > Wetlands > Permafrost | place: Sweden: Abisko...
CATCAGGGATGAAATCGGTAAAGAGTACACCTTTGATACCATCCTTTTGCACGCGAGCCTCGTGTTGCTGGTAGTTGTAATCTTTTTTGCCTGCTAGTACAAGCAGTAGCTCGGGGTGCGTGGCCTGTAGCTCGACAAATGCATCGATAAGTCGTGCAAGGTTCTTATGAGGTGTAGGGCGACCGACATACATGATAAATTGCTTGCCCTCAAGCCCCATAACGGGCATAGAGTCTTCCGGCATCAGATCGGCTGCCTCGAGTGTGACGGTGATTTTATCTGGTGAAACATGGGCAAAATCGGCAACATCGTGCTTCACGAACTCACTGATGGCGATGAGGAGCTTGCTCTTATGGGCCACTCGGCGGATGAGCCATTTATAGACTTGCTGTTTGGTCCAGAAAACGAGAGGATTTTTGGCAGGGTTACGAAATCGCACGGTCGTGAGGTCTTGGATGGTAGTGACGACGGGACCTGAGTAGAAAGCTGGTTGCTGCGGCATCGGGAAATGTACGAGGTCTGCATGCAGAGCGTTGATCTGCCCAAGTAAACCAAACTGCTCTGACAGGCTAAATTCTTTATGCTTCGTTTCGATAAGCGCAAAAGCAGGAGCAATTGTATGCAAATAGTCTAAGCGGTGTGGCTTTGCCAGTAGCGTGAATTGGTGCTCGGATGGTAGCTTGTGTAAGTATTCGACGAGCTTGTCGACATAGCGGCCACTAGTTGTGCCCGACTCTCGGGCATCAATAACAATGTGGCTCATTGCTGTTTCCCCGTTACTTTTCGCCATTTGGTGCGGATCGATCTGAGGGCATGGGCGTTTGGCGGGAGGTCTTTGATAATGAGCGACCAGATGTATTCGTCACTGACAGTGCGTGTCTTTTGGATACGGCGCCGCTCGGGGATTTTCTTGAGCACGAGCCACTTTGCCATGCCAACACCCTTAACTGCTGGCCAGATGTGACCGCGACTGATGGCACGTCCAAAAAACAGTATGGATGCAAGCCAAAAACGGGGCATAACCCGAAGGAAATAACGGAGTGGAAGGTTCTTCCAGAGTAATAACGGCTGGTTCTTGAGAGTTTGCAGTGTTGTGAAGCCCTTCATGCGGCCACTGGTCATGCCGATCTTGTGATAGACCCGTGCTTCGGGCGCATAGCCAACTTTCCAGCCAGCTAGCTGCATGCGGAAGCTGAGATCGACATCTTCGTAGTAAGCAAAGAAATCTTCGTCGAGCGGCCCAACTTGTGTGAGGGCTGCAACTCGGTACAGGCTGGCTGCGCCGCTGGCCGCAAATATATCAGTCTGGTTGTCGTATTGGCCGCTATCGACCTCACCACGTCCACGAGGATAGGGCAGGCCCCAACTCGTCAGATAGTCGCCGGTACTATCGAGTGTTTTACCATCGGCATGCAGCACTTTGCAGGCAACAGCGCCGTATTCATTGTGATCATCGAGAAAACTCACTAGTTTTTCGAGCCAGTGCTCATCTGCAACGGCGTCGTCGTTAAACGGAGCAACGTATTTGGCACCAAGCTCAATTGCCCGACGTAAGCCTGGGTTCACGCCGCCAGCATAGCCACGGTTTTTGGTTTGGCGGATGAGCTCAATACTCGGGAACCTTGCCAGCGCAGCATCTGCCGAGCCGTCAGCGCTGGCATTGTCGATGATGATGATATGGGCCTCAACTGTCTGCTTTATCAGCGACTCTATAGCCCCCAGCAAATCCTCGCCACCATTGAGGTTTGGGATAACTACTACGGGTTTTTGCGTCGACATAATCATGTGCTTCCTCTATAATACCCTATCAGCAATGGGATTATTTAATAGAGTCTTTTCAAAAAAGAATCGGGCACTGCTTGCGGAGCTGGTGCGGACTGACTTTAAGCTTCGTTACCAAGGCTCTGTACTTGGCTACGCGTGGTCAGTGTTGCGCCCATTATTACTTTTCGGCATCTTATATGTCATTTTTGCCCTCGTTATTAAATCTGGCGATGGCATACCTCATTTTCCAGTCTACTTACTGCTCGGTATTGTGCTTTGGACGTTTTTCACCGACATGACATCACAGAGTTTAGGTTCTATTGTTGGGAGAGGTGATCTGATACGCAAGATCAGTATTCCACGCTGGATTATCGTGTTCAGTAGTAGCATTCTTGCGCTCATTAATCTCGGTCTGAACATGATTGTAGTTGCCATCGTGATGCTCATTAATGGCGTACCGCTTATGCAAACAATTGTATTCATACCGTTGCTTCTAATTGAACTGTATATATTTGCACTCGGTATATCGCTGTTTCTTTCCGCTGCGTTCGTAAAGTTTCGTGATCTAGGATTTATCTGGGAAGTGATCGTTCAGATGGGTTTTTATCTAACCCCAATTCTGTATGCCATGTCGATTATTCCGGTAAGGTTTCAAAAACTACAACTACTCAACCCAGTGGCTCAGGTTATGCAAGATGCACGGTATTCACTCGTAAGTCACCACGAGAAGGTTGTTACTATATGGCGAGTCTTTGGCGGTGATTGGTATGTGCTAATTCCTTTTGTAATCGTCGCCATCACATTTGTGGTCGGCCTTATGTACTTTAGAAATCAACAAGATAGTTTTGCGGAGAATCTATAAATTATGAAGGACACTGGCAAACGACTACAGGCGGAAGATAGTGACAGCAGCGTTGCAATCAAGGTAGAGCATGTCAGTAAGACTTTTCGCCTGCCCCATAATCGACAAAACTCACTCAAGGGAAGTTTCATAAACCTTTTCAGGGGCGGTGATAGGACTTTTGAAAAGCAAGAAGTTCTTAAGAATGTATCCTTCGAGATTAAAAAAGGTGAGTTTTTTGGCATAGTAGGGCGTAACGGTTCCGGTAAAAGTACACTCCTTAAAATGCTTGCTGGCATATACAAGCCAACCAAAGGCATGATCACTGTCAATGGATCCCTCACACCGTTTATTGAGCTTGGTGTCGGTTTCAATCCAGAACTTACCGGACGTGAAAATGTATATCTCAATGGAGCATTATTGGGTTTTAGTAGGCCGGAAATAGACGCCATGTATGACGATATCGTGGCCTTCTCAGAAATTGAACGGTTCATGGATCAAAGGCTCAAGAACTACAGCTCAGGGATGCAGGTTCGGCTTGCGTTCTCGATAGCGATTCGCGCCCGCAGTGACATACTTGTGCTTGATGAAGTACTGGCGGTGGGTGATGAAGCATTCCAGCGCAAATGTTTCAGCTATTTTGATCGACTGAAGCGAGAAAAACGTACGGTTATCTTAGTCACGCATGACATGTCGACCGTAGAGCGATTTTGCACCAAGGCGATGTTTATTGAAGAAGGCAAAATACTCTTGGAGGGTAAACCACATCTTGTTGCAGCCGCATATAGCCGAAGTAATGATAAAACAGATGAGAGTACCTCGTACCAGTCTCCGAAACAGCAGTACCCCTTCGACATATGGGTACGTGACTCTGCAGGAAAAGAGACCAAGTCCTTTGCATATGGCAATAAGATGGTGGTAGAGCTGAGCTGGAAAAAACCAGATGTACGACATATTGGGTTAGCGATATTTCGCGCGAATGGTGAGTACGTCTTCGGTCCCAACACGTACCAGGATTCGTACAGCCTAAAGGACTCCAATAAAGCCACCTACACCGTCGATCTAAACCTGAATGAGGGCGAATACTTCCTGAAGGCAGCGACAATGGGTGAGAACGATAATAACATTATCGAGTTCATTGAAGAGGGGCCACATTTCAAGGTGACAAGAGATTACGATAGTGGAAGATGGGGCGGCGTTACGAAGCTTGACCATGAGTGGCTATAATCTGTTAGAAACCTGGAGACAGCAACGCATATGACGAACATAAGAACTATTATCGAACGTCGCTCATTCCTAGTGAAGATTGCTAAAGTAGTCCATCGCCCGGTGGTTTATCTTCGCAGCGAAAAAGAGACACGACAATCAGACGATTGGGTGCGTCGTCATATGGCTAGTACGGAGACGCTAGAGAGACAAAAAATAGAGGCGGCCAACTTTAAATATCGGCCCCTTATCTCTATAATCGTGCCGGTTTATAACGTGGCTGAGGCATTTTTCAATGAAATGGTGTCTTCGGTTATCACCCAAACATACGAAAACTGGGAACTTGTTCTTGTCGATGATGCTTCGTCAAACCCAGATGTACGCAACTGGATTGCTGAATATAGTGCCAAGAATGGAAAAATCGTGCACAAATTCTTAAAAACGAACCATCGTATTTCTGGTGCGACCAATGAGGGCATACGTATAGCCAGAGGAGAATTTGTTGCATTGCTCGATAATGATGATGTGTTGTTTCCTGACGCGCTTTATGAAATCGTGAAGACGCTGAATGATGATAAAAGCCTTAGTCTCATATATACCGACGAAGTAAAGCTGGACAAGAACAACCGATACTACCACCCATTCTTCAAGACGGCATGGAACCCAGATTTCCTTCGCAGTGCGAACTATATCACGCACTTTGCAGCAATACGCAGGAGTGTACTTGAGCGCGTAGGTTACGAGGACAGCCAATATGATGGTACGCAGGACTGGGAACTTTTTCTCAGGGTGACTCGGAATATTGAGCCAGAGGAGATACGTCACATTCCGCGGATTCTGTATAGCTGGAGAGTGCATGATAACTCAACGGCGAAGAGCCTAGATGCCAAGCCATACGTTATAGTGGCCCAAGAGCGAACTTTACGGGCAGACTGTATTACCAGAGGCTGCAGCAACGCAACGGTCGAGCAGGATCCAACTTTCATTGGCCAATGGCATATTTCGTATGCGCCAAAAATGCCGGCAACGGTCGCGTTGTTCGTTATGGATGGCGGTATTCCAAGCATTGAGAACCTTAATCGTCAGATTACAATCGAGCAATATATCATCGCCAGCAAGTTTGATTTTAAGAACAAATTAGCTACTACCAAAGCAGACTACATTTTGCTTGTAGCTTCTGCAGCAAAGAGAATTGATATGACCGGACTGACTGAAATGATTGGTGATGCTGAACGTGTTGAAACAGGTTTTGTGTTATGCGCTTTTCCATCAGAAAAACAGGCTATTGCTATTGCTGCTAAAACCATAAATCCGGAAGCGGCAGAGCTGGTCTGCTCTATGAGTCATCTTTCCGCCACTAATCACCTCTATACGACCGCAAAATACAATATCGACGAATTTCAAGGTGGCATTGCGTTGATTGAGACAACTAAACTTCGTCGTATCTCGCAGGAGTTACAGCGGCCGGATATGACGTTGCTGAGCATGAGAGCTATACAAATCGGGTATAGGAACGTATATAACCCGTATATCCAAATGGTAAAATAGAAGGTAGCATATGAAAAAAATGATTAAAAGAGTAAGATCGGTCGCGCAAAAAAGCACAATATTGCTTAAGAGTGAGGGGCTGGCACGTTTTTCGAAGCGAGCGACGGTTTTCGCGTATCACCAAGCATTTCCACACACAAAAAAGAAGTACTATAAAGATATATTGATCATTGATGGTTGCACGTTGCCTCATCCGTCGCGCTACCGCGTCTCCCATCAGATTGAGCAACTCAAGGCTGGTGGCTTGTCAGCTGAAAGCGTCTTTTACGACCGTCTCAACATCGATATGTTGAAGTACTACCGTGGCTTTATTTTTTTCCGCTGCCCGGTCACTGAGACAGTCAAAGACTTCATCGCGCAGGCAAAACATTATAATAAAGCCTGTTTCTTTGATATTGACGATCTTGTGATCGACCAGCAGTATACAGACACAATCAAATTTGTGCAGTCGATGAGCGAATCGGACAAGGCCCTTTATGATGACGGTGTTACGAGAATGCGCGAAACTCTTGAGTTGTGTGATTATGCGATTACACCAACGGATACACTCCAGCAAGAGCTTACGAAATACATCAAAGATGTCAGTGTTAATCGTAATGTTGCGTCTGATGAAATGGTGCACTATTCGCTAGACGCTCTCAGCACAGCCAGTCGATCACCCGACAAGGTAGTGATTGGATACTTTAGCGGTAGTATTACCCATAATGAGGACTTCGACCTTGTCTTACCAAGTATTCAGCGGATTCTTGGTGAAAATAAAAACGTTGAGCTAAAGATTGCTGGTATATTAGATATTCCACCTGAACTCATGCCCTACAAAGGGAGGGTTCATACTGTTGGATTCGTCGATTGGCGAACATTGCCAAAAGAAATCGCGAGTTGTGATATCAATCTTGCACCACTGACCACAAGTATCTTTAATGAGGCGAAATCGGAGAACAAATGGATCGAAGCGGCACTCGTAAAAGTCGTGACTGCCGCAAGCGATAAGGGAGCCTTCGGGACTGTCATTAAGAATGGCAAGACGGGTACGCTCATTGCCGATGACGAATGGTATGACAAACTAAGTATTCTTATCTCCGACAAGGATATGCGTACACGGATAGGCCTTGCCGCCCACAATGATGTCATAGAATACCATACGACCATAAACACCTCATACAACCTTTGCAACATCGTACGAGAGCGTTTGACACGAAATATCGCGTTCGTGCTACCATCAACCGATATCTCTGGGGGTGTGAATGTCGCACTCAAACATGCCGACATTCTCCGGAGGAATGGCTGGGATGTTACGCTTATCGATGCGATAGAAAAAAGCTCACTCAAAAGAGCTCAAAAACAGTACGACTACCGACTGGAGCTGCCCGGATACAATGTCATTACTGGATGCAAGACTAAGACGCGGGCGTATTTCGACACCATGGTAGCGACACTTTGGTCTACTGTCAAAGACATCAAAGACTATTCTAACACCTCTAACCGTCTGTACTTGGTGCAGAACCTCGAGACAGATTTCTACCCGTGGGGAGCTACCGCGCCTAAAATTATGGCGAATGCGACCTACAACGATACGACAGGACTACGATATGTCACGATCTCAATATGGTGTAAGAAATGGCTTAAAGATCGGTTTGGCAAGGATTCACGATATGCATCGAATGGAATTGACTTGGTGGACTATCCATATAGGGAGCGGCATTTTGGTGGAAAGATCCACATACTTATTGAGGGAGATAGTCGCAGCGAATATAAGAATACCGATGAGGCATTCAGGATAGTCGAAAAGCTTGATCCCAAAAAATATGAAGTTTCGTACCTATCCTATCGCAGGGAGCCAAAGGCCTGGTACAGAGTGGATCATTTTTATAGCCGGATCGCGCCGGAAGAAGTCGGGAAAGTGTATGCGAAGTGTGATATTCTCATAAAAACAAGTTTGCTTGAAAGCTTCTCATATCCCCCTCTCGAAATGATGGCAACAGGGGGTGTTTCGGTGGTGGTTCCTAATGATGGCAATGTAGAATACCTGCGTGACGGCGTGAACTGCCTGTTCTATGAGCAGGGAAACATAGATGATGGTATTGCGAAGGTTGAGCTCCTCGTGAATGATATAAAACTTCGTGCCTCATTGGTCAAGAATGGTCTCGACACTGCTAGAAAGTATCAGTGGAGCGCCATGGAAGATGATATTGTAGGTCTCTACAAATAGGCTCTAGTACTTTTGGACTAATTTAACGACTATTGCTTCGATTGATTTGCCCGAACCTGGAGTGCCAATCTGCTCGCCGTTCTTGACCCAGTCTTGCCAACCTGCATATGAGAGATGAACTTTATAGTATAGGTCGTATTTGTTTGCCGCATCACCGGTTAGGTTGAGCTTAATTGCCTCAAGTGGTTTGTTTTGTCCTGTTGTGCCACATATGTTACCGGGGGCAACATCATTTATCCAGCTACTGTTCTTTGGTGAGGCAGAGCAGGTAAGTGTTATGCCTCCGAATTGGGAACTCAAAGAAGCGATCTTAATTGCCTCAAGTGGTTTTGACTGTCCGGTGGTGCCTCCGATAGAATTTTGCGTGAAATTATCTACCCAACCAACATAGCTCTCATGTGCTGAATATTTCAGTGAATATGTCTCGGGAATTGTTTGATTGCTGGGATTATATAGACTATTTTGCTGAACGGTTGCTGCTGCATCTTTCGGCCGTATGCGTATTTCAAGTGCCTCAAGCTGCAAACCTGAGCCCACAGAACCAGCCGGTGAACCGTTTTTTGCCCAGTTCAACCATCCCAAGTACTGTACATAGCCTCGGTATGAAACATCGTAAGTATCACCAAGCTGACCAGTCAGGGCAATCCTAATTGCTTCCATCTGCTTAAATTCGCCGGTAGTTCCAGCCATTGAACCGCTCGGTACAAAATCTTGCCAGCCAATGCTTGCAACGTGCGCAGAATACAGTATGTTGCCAGTCAGGCCCGTACTATTATTGAGCGTGATTTTTATCGCCTCAATACGCTTGCTTTGTTCGGTTGTTCCTGTAGTCATCTCGTCACGAACGGCTGCTTGCCACCCAACCCCACCCACATGTGAAGTGATACTCAATGACAATGGAGGGGCATACGTTGTGGTTGCGATATTCTGATATGCCACACCGGCCGATGACGGTACGGAAGGAGAGCCCTTGGGTACGAGCTGGATCTGGATGGCTTCGATATTATTTGATGCACCACCGGTCACGCCAGCAGCTTGTCCATCACTTGTCCAGCCCATCCATCCGACATAACTGACATGTACGCGGTAATAAATATCATATTCAGTGGCTAGTGTGCCTGTGGGGCTTATCTTTATGGCTTGAATGGGCCGGTTTAGACCCGTAGTGCCTGAAATCATACCATTATTGACTGTTGGCTGCCAGCCCTTAGATGAGTCGTAGGATGAGTACTCAACCTCACCGTTAATCTTGAAGGCCTCAATGGTCTTGCTCTGACCTGTAGTCCCCATAACCCCATCATTACTTGTCCAGCCCATCCATCCGACAGAGCTAACATGTGATTTATAGCTAATGGCGACACTCTCTCGTTGAGTAGAGCCGAACCAGTCATTCCACATTCGCCAAAAGTTTCGGTTACCATAGGCACTGCAACTATCGCCGGTTCCATATAGGTCATTGAGGGCTGCTTGATTGGGCTGGTAGGGGGTGTACGTGTACAGACCAGTTGTAGCTTGATTCTGGAGATATACTGATGAGCTACTACAGGATGCTGCTGGATTATAGAGTACGTCGTTATTCTGACCAGCCTTGTAGCGGTAACTCTGGGGATTATTAGCATAACGCTTGAAAGCAGCAGCAGCATTGGTCACCTGATTATAGAAGCCATAATATTCAGCATCGCATGGGGCAGTGTCGGGACAGCCATATCCAGTTGCGCTTTTGTACTGGTTTGACCAAGGCCAATCATCGGTGACTAGGCCTTGTTCCTTTTGCAAAAGAACGATTAATACTTTTGGATTGATTCCGTATGTATCGGCGGCATATTTGATAATCTGTGCTGCGGTCAAACCACCAGATACACTGCCAGCAGTAGAGAGGTTTGTTTCGTGGGTCGTAGGGTTCTCTTGATAGTCTTTTAGGCACACATAGGGAACGTTGTAGCCTCTACTTGCACCCCGCTGTGCTCGAGTCTGAGTGCTTGAATATGCCTTTTGTCCCCATGTGTCACAGGAGCCAAGTTGAGCATTGAGAAACGCTTGGATCTCATCGCTCGTCATTGATGATTTATTAAAGAAAACGGAGTCTTGTATGATTTGACCGGCTTGCCAATCAGAACCTGAAACCGCCGTTGCAATATTGGGGTGCGAAAGGAAATATCCTGTGGCGCAAATGATAACCAATAAACCAATGAATACTCTTTTCATCATTGCACCGAAATGTCCTGTGATGCTGATAGTTTCTGTGTACCGTTATAAACGTTTACGGTAAGCGTATATGTGCCGATCATTTCAAACTCCCCCACTGGTATGGAGACTTCAGAGCAGGAATTGGACACTTCTCGCACAACTGGCTTTGAACCATCTTTCGTGAATGTATAGACACACTGAGTTGTGGCGAAATTACTTACTTGGGCTGCTGCAATGACATAACTACCACTTTGTTTAAGTGTAGATATTGTAACTGAGCCTGCAGCTGAAGCCGGAACTTGCTCGGTGGTGAGGTTGCTTTGAGTGCTTGTCTGCGACGTAGAAGTAGTATCCTTTGCGGTCCCGCCGCCAGTAGTTGAGGATTTTGTTGAGTTCGAGGAAGAGGAAGCTGTATTTTTGGGATCTGCCGGACGCGTAAGTAGCCACACAGCAACACTAGCGCATATGAGTATTATAATCGCTGCAAAGAGTAGATTTTTGTGTGGTGTTTTTTTGGATTGCTTCGTCATGTTTATCTTTGATTAACATAATCAGCATACATCAAAAACGACTATTTTGCAACTTATGCCACCGCGTAAAATACACTATTATCAGTGAAAAATAAGGATATAGCGTAAAATAGATGGTAGCTATGCGAAAAATACGAAAATGGACATGGATCAAGCAGCCGGAGTACATCGGTGGCTTTCTTGTTTTGCTATTTGGCATAATTTTTATGGTAGTGCTGAGGCCATTAAATACTCCTGACGAAGCAAACCATTTTTTGCGCGCGTACCAAATTGCAGAAGGAGACTTTACCGGCCGCCAAAATACGAAGGAAGGCTGTCTTTCTGAATGGAAAGACTCAATGAATACCGATCAGGCGCTCCGAACATTTTTCGTCCCTAAAAGTGTTGCTCTTTTTGCAGTACTCGACAGGTCAAACTATGACGCATCAAAACAATATGCAGTTCCTCTGGATGCGAGAAATCAAATACGCGTCTGTGCAAGGCAGACAAGCTCGAATAATCCTATTGGCTATATTCCTCAAGTAATAGGGATAACACTAGGGCGCATAGTCCATGCTTCCCCAATCGTCATTGACTACCTTGCTCGCATTGCTGTATTGCTATTTTGGGTGGCATGCATTTTCTTTGCAGTCCGCATAAGCCCCGTGAGAAAATGGTCACTTATAGCAATTGCACTATTGCCAATAGCCGTCCAACAAAGCATATCAATCGGCGCAGACGTGATGTCGATTGCGCCCGGGATACTTTTCATGGCAGTCCTGTTGCGTAGCTACTACGACGATCGCTCGCAATATATCAAAAAGGATATTACTATGCTGTGTGCCTTCGCGACGGTTGCTACGTTGGCAAAACCCGTTATGATCTTTCTCGTATTGCTCATTCCATTTTACATAGCGCGAAAGCATCCAATCATGACCGTTCGGCCATGGCGCACCAAACAGAACTTGATTACTATATCTGCAGCGCTGGTACCATTCGTTTTTTACTTTATATGGAATGCGATAGCAAGCATGACGGGAGTCTCGGTCACAGATATTTTCAGCCTTGCCGCGGAAAAAATGACACTCCTTTCACAGCATCCCTTCTCCGTGCTTCATACATTTATGCGTCAGATGTACCACTATGTGGTCAGCGGAGCATCGCTAGATGGATTCGGGTCGTTCGGTTGGTTCACGTATATAATGCCTGCGCTCTGGATGTACGCAGGAATTAGTGTAATGATTATGAGCCTTACTTTAAATTACGAAACAAAGCATACGATCACAGAAAAACAGCGAGTATTACCATACCTAAGGGCTATAATCACCATCGTCGCTATTCTTATAGTGATCGCTAATATTAGCTCACTCTTTCTCATCTGGACTCCATTAAATGCAGTTGCGATACAGGGAATGCAGTTTAGATATTATCTCGCGCCTTTGTTCTTGCTCGCGTTTGTTGCCCTCGGGTCAAGAAAGAATGTTACGGAAGTGTGGTACCGTAATCTTATTCTCGTGAATAGCTTGGTATTATTTATCGTCACCATATTGACGATTGCGAACTAATTATCCAAAAAGATAGAGTATAATCAGCAATAATGAATAAGACTAACGCAGCATATACCACTGCGGTCATCGTTCCGTGTTATAACGAAGAGACCGCGATAGAAACAGTCGTGAAAGACTTCAAGAGAGCATTACCATATGCTGAAATACATGTCTTTGACAACAATTCTAAAGACAGAACATCTGAGATTGCTCAACGAGCTGGAGCAATAGTGCATCATGTTGCGCTGGCAGGAAAGGGCAATGTCGTTCGCCGCATGTTCGCCGATGTTGATGCTGACATCTATATTATGGTTGACGGTGATGCCACGTACGATCCACTCTCTGCGCCAAAATTAATCCAGAAGCTGGTCGATGAGGATTTGGATATGGTAGTTGGGTGCCGGGTTGAAGAGACCAAAGACAACAATAACTACCGGCTCGGTCACAGGTTTGGCAACAAGCTACTTACTAGTTCCGTACAACGCATGTTTGGAGGCAAATTCACAGATATGCTTTCAGGTTATCGCGTTTTTTCTCGACGTTTCGTCAAATCATTTCCAGCCGAATCAAAAGGTTTTGAGATTGAGACTGAACTTACGGTTCATACACTTGAGATGAAGATGCCATATAGTGAAGTATCAACACCATATTTTGAACGCCCTGTGGGTTCCGAGAGTAAGCTCTCGACATACAAAGATGGCATACGCATTCTGAAAATGATCATCCGCTTGTATTCGAATGAAAGACCTTCACGGTTCTGGGGTCTCTTTGGAGGCCTATTCCTTTTGGTCACTACTGCTATTATGATCCCGATTGCATTTGAGTATTTTCGAACGCACGAGGTTCTTCGCTTTCCAACAGTAATCGTTGCAAGTGGCATGGCGGTCATCGGATTCTTGTGTATTACTATAGGCCTCGTGCTAAGAACAGTAACGAAGGGTCGGAACGAGTCAAAGTATCTTGCATATTTACAAATCCCACCGGTTCGCAAATGAAACTAGCCACAAAAATCCTCGCAAAACTTCCTATTCGGCAATTATTTTTCTTTGGTTTATCTGGTGTGATCGGATACTTAGTCGATGCCAGTATCACTACCGCACTAAAACCATCTCTGGGCGTGTACATTGCGCGCATTCCTGCGTTTATAGCTGCCGCTACGGTAACATGGCTCGTAAACCGTAATCTGACATTCGGTGCCCATACCTCAAGGCATTCATCACTGACAAAAGAATATGCACACTATCTTTCACTTATGTTAATCGGAATGACCGTTAACTATGCCGCATACGCAATAAGTATTTCGCTATTTCCAAATATTCCTCACGCCTTACTCATTTGCGTTGCGGTAGGTAGTCTCGCGGGCATGATCGTGAATTTTGTGACGTCAAAACGTTACATTTACCGACAAACGAATGCCAGCTAGGCCCAAAAGAATTGCCATGTTTGGTAGATGAACAGCGTGAGCAATAAGACAGATGTGGTAGAAACGAGTATTGGTACAACGCGGGGGCTTTTGGCTTCAATCCGTATGTATTTCTGAAGATATGCGAACATAGGGAATAGAAGAATTAGAAGCGGCGTAAAGTACCGACCCTGTATTCCATCTGTTACATTTGCGTTTGGTCCTAAACGGACCGGTTGTATTGCCCATGCATAGTACATGCCAACAGATATAATCAAGATCGATCCGAAAAATAATAGTCCCGATATAGCGGCAAATCGTTTTGATACGTTGGGAAACTTTTCATGTAAAAGTGCTATAAAGAGCACGACGAATGCTATGACGACACTCCACATCGGTAAGTGATAATAGAAGTTGCTGAAAAAGCCGATCATACCGTTCACGACCACATCAATGAGCGCGAGGTTATCACCTCTTATATATGTGTTAAGTAATACATCGAAGAGTCTGCGAGGGTGGAATGCTTGTCCGGCGAGCAGCTTTTGTCCCATAATGTAGCCAGCCACAAACACTGAAATGATGAATAGTGTGATGGCAATATTCCTAATGCTGAGCCAGTATTTATGGCCCCTAACCTTTTTGTATATTGTGGTATTTGTGACTAAGGTTGAGGGAAGCACAAGAAGTAGTGCGAGCAAAAATACATTACTTGGTTTTGAAAGCATTAACAATCCAATAAGCCCAAGCCCAAGTATGATCTGACGACGTGTAATTGTGCTTTTCCACGAAAACGTATTTATTATGTATGCGACCCATGCAAAAATAATAAGCAGGTTATTGGAGTCATATGAAAGCGAAGCGGCTTGCTGGATCATCATCGGCAAGCATGCAATGAAGAGAAACGCCCATTTTCCATATTTTACTTTTTTAATAATGAAATAGAGAATGGCTATATACACGGCGAGGTTAAATATCCTACCAGTAAGTACCATGGATCCTATTGATGGATAAATAATTCGGCCCACGGCTATACCAAGCGCTTGGGGCAGCCTAAAAAGGTCCTTAATGCTCGCAGATGTTCTTTTGTCGAATACACGAGAGCCGGTGTTTACTCCGACGCCGTCGTTTTGGGCAGAAGTTTTATTTGTGAACAATCCAGAATAGCCGTTCTTGACATAAGACTGCACGATTGATTCGCTCAATACCAAATCCTGTGAGGCCGCCTTGTGGGAAGAAAATATTGCATATTCAACTTGAAAATGCTGGTTCTCATCAGGCGCTCCGAGGATAGGCATGGAGATTACGGAAAGAATACCAAAGAATGTTGTTATACATAAAAAAACTAGTTCTGGTCGGCGCAGTACTTTCGTAAAGAGGTTCTTCATCTTTCTCGATTATACTCCGCGTTGTATTTTTTTAGGCGCATAGCCATAAATATGCTCATTATTACGATCTGAACTACTAATGCTACGATTAATATGAGGCTTGTTCCATTGATACCAAAGTGAAGAATGAATAAACTGCTCCCAAAATAACAAATTGCCAATGAGGTAACAGATGCAATAATTAAACCCTTAAATTCCCTAAGTACCGTCAACATTAATCCAATAAACCAGCTGAGAGCGGTCAGGGAAGAGATGAAGAGTATGGGCAGGAAAAGATATGTATAGCTACTGATGCCTTGACCGAATAAAATTACTAGCCCAAGTCTTCCGAATATTATTCCCCCAATAATAATTACGACAGAAGCTAGGGAGATATAAAGAATAGTTTTAAATAGTAGGTGATAGAACTTTTTGTAGAGTTTCTGATTTACATGTTCAGCAAAAATAGTGAGCATTGGGGAGAATATGTAACCAGCCAGCACTTGGATAACTGCCGCTGGAATCGCGATTGATGCGTAGATTCCCAATATCTCACTGCCTTTTATACTTTCAAGGCTGATTCTAGGAATGGACATTACGAGACTTGACAGCAGAGTATATACAGCAAGTGGGAGACACTCCAGAAGTAAACTATATATTTTTTTTCTAGATGTACCCTCCGATCTTTCGTAGAAAAGATTAACTTTACGGTAATCATATATAAAAATTAAGGTAAACGAGGATAAGGCTAGTATACCGATTGAAAGCAATAGATTTTTCGTTGAGATCGCTGTGAGTATAAACAGAAGGTTACATACAACACCCCTAAGGATAAAAGATTTACCAATGTAGTCCATTCGCATGCTTCTTTGAATAATTCCATGATAAACATCTACGTAAGCCTCTGACATTTTAAACATCAAGTAGAGGGTAATACAGGATATTGTGTAAAGACCGTAATTATTTAGGGCAAGATATACAGAGCATCCGACAATAGACAAAAGACAAGTTACTAGTCGTGCAATGACGTAGCTCTTATCACTATATTTTTTGCTTGCATCTGATACCTGATAACCGCGTACCCCGTATATTGCAAATGCAAAGGCTGCGCTCGATATAGATATCGCAAGCGAAAATATGCCCGCGTTCTCAAAGCCTAGCAGACGCGCGACAAGGTAGCTAATGAGCCACTGAAAGAAAAGGTATATAAAACTCCCAGCTGAGTTCCATAGAATGTTTTTCTGTAAGCTTAGTGTAGGGTTTTCCAATTAATATACTCTTATCTTTGAACTGACTGGTTCATAGTATTTAAGTATCTTCGCTGTCCGATTTTGTGTAAAGAAATATAGACCGCTCTTGGCAGAACCTGGTAAAGTGCTCGCTGAATTCTGAATATTTTTTTTCTACTAACTTTGACCTTTTTATAATCATGCCATGGTGACATTGCAAGATAATGGTCAAATATTTCATTTTGTGGGTGAATGCTATCTTGTTCCCACGGTCGACCAGTCATTGCCCCCATGCAGTGGTATATAATGGGTGATTCTGCGGCTGTTTTTATCTCTTCTATTGTATTGTAATAATTCGATTTTAGGTCATACATTTTCAACGATTCTTTAATCCCGTAAATATAAAAACCACTATTGAAATTATATTTAAGATCAAGATATTTTATCTTGTTTCTAAACAATACATTAATAATGTCTTGATCAACAGTATAGTATCCCTTGCGAACATTTCTTAAGTGTTCAACAATCTTATTCTGGCATTTATACTTCACCCATTCTTTCTGATTGAATAGCAGGACACCACAATTGTAGTACTTGTCGCTTAACGGGATACCAATCATAGCCTTATAGGAATTCATTGTACAATCGTAAGTTGCTGCGCAAATAGATCCCTTAAGGTCAAAATCGCAGAGTTCTTTAAGGGATCCATTTATGACAGTATCACCGTCAAGTTGCAGGACTATTCCGTTATCAAGATGAATATCATTAAGCGCAAAAAGTTTAAAGTAAGTTGTATAGGTATTTTTGAATGGCGCAACTTTTAGACTCTTGAGAGTCGATAGGATTTTATCGGTATTTATAAACGTAAGTGATCGTTTATATTGTTTGCAAACGGCTTGCATTTTAAGCTTATTTTCTTCGCTGATTTTATCGTCAAGAATGTAGAAGTTAATCTTTTCAATATCTTTATTGTTCTCCATAAGTGAAGCCATGGAAACACCCGTAACTGGACCGTAATAGTCATTGCTTTGGTATAGTATATTAAGTACTCTTGACATACTTATTTTCCAAATTTTCTTGGGCTTTTTCTGAACAATAGCAATCCCCAGTTTAGTTTGCTATAAAGATTTATCAATTGAACTGCAAATCTAGTGCTATAGATTTCTTTCATTCCAAGACTTCTTTTAACTTTACTGTAGTCAACGTCATTATAACCTTTAACACCAATCTCTGACACGACAGCTGCAATGCTGGCTTTTCTAAGCTGCTTACGCTCTGAATAGCCCAGAGCTGCGCACATCGCCCGGGTCTGATAAAAAGAACATTTTATTGAGTCGTCGCAAACTGATTGCTTTAAAGACTCTGATTCGCCGATGCCTTTATTGGTAAGTCGCGCCGGTAGAAAACCGGTCGAATAGTAAAAAGACATCTTTGCAGCAAAAGCAAAGTCTGACGAAGGAAAATATCTGTCATCAAGACCACCCGTTTCGAGTGCCTTCGGCTTATTTATGAACGTGCTGTTCATGACGTAAATATGCTTTACTCCATCCTTAAGCGTCAATGGGATACAGCTTCCATTGCGTGCAGACAAGAAGATATTTGTTAGCAAATTGACTACCTTATGGCCGAAAGATATCTTCATGGTATCCGAACCTTCACGTGTATCATGGACATTTATGTATACGCCAAGAAGACCGAGATCAGTACCACTAACCGCAGCCATAGACTCCTTAAGGTAATTCTTTTCCAAAATATCATCGTCATGGAGTAGGCAATACCAATCAGTGGGTGATAATTCACATGCTCTGTTCCAATTTGCATATTGTCCTAGATTTCTTTCGTGTCGATAGTACAGAATATTATCATGCTCTTTACAGTATCTCTTCATCAGCAAATCGGTGGCCTCATCATAACCGGAATCATCTGCGACTATGATACAGAATGTCCCCAAGTAATCTTGATTAATCGCAGAGTTGATCGCCTCCTTGAGGCCATCGGCGCGCTTGTAGGTTAGGATTACGATCGATACATCATACGACTTGGATTTCTGCGGTGTGCCGTAGATAAGTTTCGACTTTATCTGAGAATACTTTTTAAAATTGTCTTCCTTTGAGTTCCATTTTGACCAGTCAACGTTTAGCATGAGAACTCCTTCTTAAGGCCACTATTACGTATATAATTACCTAATTCTATTTAAAATTATACCTTACCGATCGTGGCTAATGAAGGAATATAGCTTTTTCATAAGAACACTGCGCTCAAGCTTGGTTGTGTAGTATTCAAAAGCACGTTCTCCCATCTTTGCCCGCTCACTGGCAGGCAGGCTGTAGATTATTTCAATATTGGCCGCAAGGGCGGACGCATTTTCGGCAGCACTAGCAAACCCACACTTCACAACATTATTTATGAGTGACTGGACTTCGCCATCCATTGCGAGGACTATAGGTTTTTCAAGCGCAAGGTAAGATACGACTTTCGCCGGGATAGCCGACTCCAGGAGCTCACTTTTCGCAAGGCAGCCTACGAAAAGATCAGCAATGTCTGCATATTTGGGCATATCATCTATAGGGTGCTGACCTTCAAAAACAAATATGTCAGATAGGCCCATTTTTATGACTTGTTTTTCGACATTTTTACGCGACATCCCATCACCAACAATTATCCATTGCATATCTTTGTAACCTTTTTCTTTCAGCAATCGTGCAGCCTCAGTCATTGTCTCAAACGATTGGGCTGGGCTAATATTGCCGGTAAAGACAATATTGAAAGTTTTGCTAAAACGTTTTCGCAAAGCTTCATCATGTGTTCGTTGCTCATAAATCTTTTCGCACGCTTGAGGCAGTACAAGTATTTCCTGGAGTTCTTTATTGCTGACTTGTGAAAGTTTTTCGCGCATTCTTTCGGACAGGGCAATAAGCTTGCCGGCTTTTCTGTAATACCAATGAGAATGTTTTTCAGCTATAGTCCGTAGGACTTTGTTCTTTAAGGGTATGACAGAGTACAGATTTTCTGGCCACAGATCTAGGACGTACATGGTGATTGGTACATGTTTTAATTTACCAACAACAATTCCCGCAACTGACATCATGACCGGTGAAAGTTGGTATATAAACACGTGATCATATCTTCTCACAAGCAATTTTGGGATGTGAAAAAGACTGAAAAAAGGGAAGGAGACATAGTTCAAGAATATGCGAAAGTTAGAATTGTTTCCACGCTTTATTTCTAACACCCGATCAATGTACACCTTATTATGAAGCTCGTGACGCTTTCCCAGATAGCCGTAACCCTCCATAAACTCACCTTTTGGGTAATTTGGAAGGCCGCATAAAACATCTACCTCACATCCTTGCTCGACAAAATAATCCGCTATATCATTGATGCGAAACGACTCAGGCCAAAAGTGTTGACCTACAATTAAGATTCGCTTACTCATTTGCCCCAAGTAGTTTTATTTACGATATCGTAGTAGCTTTGAATAACTTTACATACCTTGATTGATACGTTTGTATCTTCGTAATCAGCAGGCAGGTCGGTTTCTTCCTGGTTGTCCCGCATTGATACTGCGAGATCAATGCCTTGCTCAATACTTTGTTCTTTGATCCCGCCTATTACAATGGTGCCCTTGTCGAGCACCTCAGGACGCTCGGTACTAGTACGTATGAGTACGCCCGCGAATCCAAGCATGGCGCTTTCTTCACTAAGCGTACCACTATCGCTGAGGACACAGTATGCATTTTTCTGCAGCTTGTTGTAGTCCATGAAGCCAAATGGCTTTAGGTTTCTGACTAGTTCATGAAATTTGAAGTTTCGCTGGTCTATAAATTTCTGGCTGCGCGGATGAGTGCTATATATGACGGGCATCTGGTATTTTTCAGCGATAGTATTGATTGCATTCATGAGGCTCATGAAGTTTGATTCGTTATCGATGTTTTCCTCACGATGTGCCGAAACAAGGATATAGTTGTTTGGCTGCAGCTCAAGTTGTGTGAGAATTTCACTTTGCTCAATTTTCTGCGCGTGGTCACGCAATACTTCCCGCATAGGACTTCCAGTTACAAAAATCGTCTTTCCATCTATACCTTCATCAAGTAAGTAACGACGAGAATTTTCGGTATAGGGGAGATTTATATCTGATATATGATCAACAATTTTTCGATTAATCATCTCGCTAACATTCCAATCCCAGCATCTATTGCCCGCCTCCATATGGAATATAGGGATCTTTAAACGCTTGGCACTGATTGCTGCTAGTGCGCTGTTCGTATCCCCAAGTAGAAGCACGGCATCCGGCTTTTCGCTTTCAAGAATACTATAACTTTTTGCGATAATGTTTCCCATTGTTTCGCCGAGATCTTTGCCAACACTTTCAAGATAAAAGTTGGGCTCTCTAAGTTCGAGATCCTTGAAGAATACCTCGTTGAGCGTGTAGTCCCAGTTTTGCCCTGTGTGTACTAGGGTGTGATCAAAATAGGTGTCGGCTTTTTTAATAACCGCGCTGAGCCGAATAATTTCCGGCCTCGTACCAAGGATCGTCATAAGTTTCAGTTTTTGCATCATACCTCCTTATAATTTGTATCTGGTTTGTCTGGGTTAAATGCCTCGCTTGCCCACATAAGCGTAACTAGGTCATCATCACCGACATTCTGAATGTTGTGAACGTAACCCGCAGGGATATCAACACATGTAAGACTTTCACCACTTACGCTGTACTCAATTATCTCGTCCGAGAAAACATCACGAAATCGGATAATACCATTACCATGGACAACCATAAATTTTTCGATTTTTGTTGAGTGCCAGTGCTGTCCCTTGACTACACCAGGCTTTGCGATGTTTATGCTAATTTGCCCGTTTTTTTTGTCTCGAAAAACTTCTGTGAAAGATCCGCGCTCGTCGGATTTTGAGTGCAGGGGGTACGAAAAGTCATTTTTATCAAGATATGATAAATACGTAGCATAAAGTTTCTTTTTAAATGGAGTTGATTGGTCGGGGTATGCTAGGTTTTCACGGCTTGCATGAAATGATAGCAGACTAGCGTATAAGTCTTGGAGAGTAACCATATTAACTTCATCAACCTCGCAATAGCCTGAAGAAACATTCCCGTCCAGTACTGAGATCATGGCATCAACAGCGTCGTCGACATAACAGAGCTTTATCTCCGTGGTTGGATTGTCGATTTGCACAGTAAGGCCGCGGGCGATGTTGTAGCACCATGTTGCGACAACGCTATTGTAGTTTGGGCGAGACCATTTACCATACAAATTCTTGAATCGAAATATGTATACGAGACTCTGCATTTCTTTCCCATGTGCCAATACGATATTTTCAGCTTTCTTTTTGCTCATGCCATAGTCATTGTCACGCTCGGCCTGAACACTTGAGCTAAGAATCAAAGGAGCTTTGTTGCTATGTTTGTGCAGAAGCGTACAAATCTGTTCCGTAAGTTCAGTATTGCCTGTATAAAAATCGGTAGGATTTTCTGGTCGGTTTACCCCGGCGAGGTGTATTATGAAGTCGCATTTTATTAGTAATGCCTCAAGCTCATCAAGGCTATTCTCTTTATCAAATGTCAGTATTTCGTGGTCAAGTTTTTCTAAAATACTTCTAACATTTTTGCCAAGAAATCCGTTCGCACCTGTGATGAGAACTGTTGACATATTATTTATCTGCCGTCTTTCTGGCCAATTCGTCTTGTACGAATTCAGTGGTGAGCACTTTTTCAACAGTGCTTTTTACGTCAAGGCGTTCGGTATTTTCCGAGTTGTATTCTACGACTGCTTCAACTTTCTTATCACCATCAACAAAGAATTTATCGTAGTTAAGATCTCTTGTGTCAGCGGGCACTCGGTAATATCCGCCCATGTCTTCTGATTTCGATTTTTCTTCGCGGGTCATGAGTGTTTCGTGAGCTTTCTCACCATGTCTGGTCCCGATGATCCTAATCTCAGCTTTTGGATTGAAGAGTTGACGAACTGCTTCGGCGAGATCACCTATAGTACTGGCAGGGGATTTTTGTACAAAAAGGTCACCTTGGTTTGCATGCTCAAAAGCAAAAATGACAAGCTCAACGGCTTCATCAAGGTTCATAAGGAACCTAGTCATATTTGGATCGGTAATCGTAATAGGCTTACCGGCTTTTATCTGCTCAACGAAAAGAGGAATTACCGACCCGCGCGATGCCATGACATTACCATAGCGCGTGCAGCAAATCGTAGTTGCCTTCGGATCGACGTTGCGTGATTTTGCAATAGTTACCTTTTCCATCATCGCCTTTGAAGTACCCATAGCATTAATTGGGTAGGCAGCTTTATCTGTTGAGAGCACGACAACCTTCTTAACGCCCTGATCAATGGCTGCGGTCAGAACATTGTCTGTCCCAATCACATTTGTGCGCACTGCTTCCATTGGAAAGAATTCACAGGAGGGAACTTGCTTAAGGGCTGCTGCATGAAAGATATAGTCTACGCCCTTAACGGCATCGCGTATGCTCTCAATGTTTCTGACATCGCCGATGTAGAATTTAATCTTATCGTTTGCGTACTTTTTGCGCATATCGTCTTGCTTTTTTTCGTCTCTCGAAAAAATGCGGATTTCTTTTATGTCAGTATCAAGAAATCGTTTTAATACTGCGTTGCCAAATGAACCAGTTCCACCTGTTATGAGCAATACTTTGTCTTTGAACACGTTGTCTCCCTCTATCATCAAGTAATCTGGCATTATTATAACAGAGAACTACTGCTTTGGGCTGGGTTCGGTGAGGCTCATGAACTCCGCCGCCGAATAGGTGTCATGAGTATCGGGGTTGTCGGGAAAGAAAATGGTATTTGCCAGTGCACCAATGGTTGAATCATTCTCTAACGCAACATAGGTATGAAGCAGATGATGAGGCGTGAGAATAGCGGTTGATTTATCGAGGGTAAATTCTTGGGTCTGGCCGTAACTATCGGTACACGTCCAGCTAAACGAACCCTTTAGCGCAAAAACAATCTCATTACGCACGCGGTGCCATTCATTCGCGCCGATTGAGCCTACAGGAATGTGCTCTACCATGTAGGACCGTAGGCCACGAATGTCGGTAGAAAGTTTTGATAATTCTTGCTCGTCATAGCTTAAAAAGTTTGTTAGGACATCGTGACCAATCTTATACAAAACACTCAATGTTCCGCCAGACTTTGTTTGCCACTCTCTGTCGGTACTGATAACTAAAATGTCATTAATGCTTGGAAGTTTTCTCAATGTTTACCTCGGAAAGTTTAATGGATAACTCTTGGTGTAAATCGCGAAGCGTTCGCTCGCTCCATTCAATTTTTTGACGTTGGTTATTTGCAACATAAAACAGCAGTATTATTGCTGTCGTTTGGACGATATCAAACATACTAAGTTCACCAGAATCGAAGGTGGGTCTACCTGATAATACGTTGAAGACGGGGAAGGAACCAATCATAACAGTTAAGACAATGAGCCATAGAGAAATTTGTATACGAAACCGCTGCTTAGACATTCTGCCGAGCTTGTAGCGTGTAACGAGGTTAGTTATTGCCAGTAGTATTACGGGCAGATTAAGGAGAACTAAAAGTATATATCTCATTCAAACATCTCCGCGACACGTCTTTTGATAAGGCTTTTAACGATATTAATACCATTCCAGTTATTCTGGCCCTTAGCTTTTGAATACTCTGAGTAGATAACTTTGATAGGATATTCATCAATCTTTAGTCCAATTTGGTTGGCACGCCAGAGCATCTCACTGCAGAATTCATAGCCGCTTGTCTTCCACCTGAGTGACTCAAGCGCCTTGCGTGAAAATATGCGCAGTCCTGACTGCGAGTCGGTTACTTGGATGCCAAACAATACACTCGTTATGAAGCTTAAGCCCTTATTGCCAATAATTTTAACTCGTGACATGCCCTTACTATTGATAAGCCTACTGCCAATAAGCAAATCGGCTTCTTTCTTCACCAGGATGTTTACGCCCTTCAAGACATCTTCTGCGTAGTGTTGACCATCTCCATCGGAAGTTGTTGCGATATCAAAACCCTGTTGCTGGGCATAGCTTAGCCCTGTGGCGGTAGCACTTCCTGCACCGCTGTTAAGAATGTGTTTGATGACAACCGCTCCCGCAGTTTTCGCTTCGGACGCAGTCGCATCTCGTGAGCCATCATCTACGATAATGATAGCGTAGTCATATCGACTTTTTGAGAATACAACATCAAGATCTCGGACTACATCAGCAATAACCCGCGCTTCATTATAGGCAGGGACGATAAGGGCAACTCGCTTTTTAGACTCTTTTGTCATTATAGCTATTTTAACAGATATTCATGCGGGTAGTCTCATTGGTGCTCGTGAGAATAGCCTTGTCGGTCTTTTGGCCAAAGAGCTAATAGGAAATTTTCTCTGTCTAAAGATATACAATCCATTTTTCATCTCCCTAAAATAGTGAAGCTCCCCTACAAAGGGGGCCTAGAGTATGTGAAAGATATAACATTGACAAATATACATCACTGTTATAATATATACTTCACAACAACTTCGTAAAGGTTTAAAAATGTCTTCAAAAGAGATTGATCCGCAACAAATTGATCAACACACTTCTGAAACGCATATAGCGGGCAGAGAGCTTGCTCGCATGCCAAGAATAGTATTCTTTGGAAATCGTTCAGCAGGTAGGGGTAGTGCAATCGAATTTATAGAAGACACTATTAGGGGCGTGCCTAATGCCGAAGTCGGAGCCGCAAGATTTGAGGACCGCATTGAGGAAACATTCTACGGAAGGTTTAAACTTGTTGAAGAGAATGCAATTGAATCAAGCAAGCATATGCAAAAGCATGGACGTTTAAAACGACTTACCGACCTGTTGCTTAGACGTACGGTCGAGAAAACGGTTACGTCGGGATTTAGATTTGAATATATAGAAAGGGAAGACACGATACCTTTAGGCGTAGTCATCTTTCCAAAAATGCGACGGTATGATTCTCGTACGAATAGCAATATGACCATAAAGACGCCAGTCGAGACTATTGCGGCACTTTGTAGGAAGCACGGAGTCCCGATGGTTTTTGTGAGTGAAGATGGGAACGGAAATATCAGCGAGCTCAAACAATTAACACAAGGTTTACGAGACTAGGGGACGATAGCTCATTCTTTGAATATCAACAGAAAGATTTTTGAGACTTAAGAATCAAACGCCAGCAATAGCCCAACCATCTTTGAGGGCCGGTATGATTAGGGCTACCCGTGCGGGCTTACTCCTGCCCTAATTTTAACTGATTTCTCTTATACCAGGCTGTGAAAGTGTGTTAAAAAGTATTACACTTTGAGTGAATGAGGGTAAGAGCAATACTTGATAGAATACGGCGATACGCGCGCCGACATCCTGATGTGGTAGCCATGGTGATCATGATGCTATTCGTCGTTGGGTGTAATTCCATATATCTTACCATCACTAACCAGGATCCACTCATTGGGCGCTCTGGTTTATCGATTGTCGGCAAGGAGCATGTACTACCCGGACAGAATACGATAGATCCAAATGACGGATTTACCTCACAGGCGCTCGGCGTTGGAGCTGTCGACCAGATCACGAGCGGAACCATACCGTACTGGAACCATTATGAGGGCATTGGTTTTCCGCTTCTTGGCGGTATGCAATCTGCGGCTTTATTTCCATTTACATTTCTACTAAAGCTCTCAGGGGGGTCGCTTTTGTTTCATATGTCACTCGAGTTGGTCGCTGCTCTTGGCGTATATTTTTTAATTAAGCAACTAGGTTTTCGGCGTCGTATTGCGGTTGTCGCTGGCTGTCTTTTTGCGGTCAACGGAACGTTTGTTTGGCTGACGAATGCAGCATTCAATCCGGTGCCGTTTTTGCCATGGCTTCTTTTCGGAATTGAGAAAGTTAGAACTGAAAGCAAAAATGCTACCAAACGTTGCAGGGGCTGGTTTATTATTGCCTTCGCGCTCGCGCTTTCGCTCTATGCTGGATTCCCCGAGACTGCATATCTGGATGCATTGCTGGCAGTGGTTTGGGCACTCGTAAGGCTGAAGGGCTTAGAAAGGAATTCTATCAAATGCTACGCAACATCTCTCACGAGGGGTGGAGTGATAGGGGTATTATTGGCTTTGCCGGTGCTTGTAGCTTTCATAACATACCTACCAAACGCATATGTTGGTTCGCACGACAGTACTACTTTCGGCAACGCCTATCTTCCGTTTGCTACACTTCCCGCGCTCGTGATGCCGTATGTCTACGGCCCTATTTTCACTTTCGCACAATATGATACGTCACATGTGATTTCTGCGTTCTGGTCGAACGTTGGTGGATATGTAGGAACCGGAACGGCTGTACTTGCGTGCATAGGCCTTATCTGGGGAAAGAAGTATAAGGGACTCAAGATAACCCTTGCGGTGTGGATCGGAATATTCCTTGCTCGGTCATATGGAATGCCAGGAATAAAAAATATCGTAAACATGGTGCCAGGAATGAGCCAAACCGCTGTTTTTCGTTACATCATGCCATCTGTGGAGTTAGCGATACTTGTGCTTGCGTGTTTTGGGGCGGAAGCATTGCTAAATAACCAGATAAAGGGGAATCGTCGAAAAGTGATTACTGCAGGTTGTGTATTTGTGGGAATATGGCTCATCTGGATGAGTAGCAAGCAATTAGCATTAATGCCTGGTGCGCCTCGCCATAGCCTTATCGCTGCGCTATCAATACTCATGGCGATCGGCGTGACCACTACGATTATCGCCGCGATGTACATGCGAACTAAGTGGGTGACATACGCAGCAATCTCATTTGCAGTGATTGAAGGTGCTCTATTATTCGTTTTACCTCAGCTCTCTGCACCGGCTCATACCGCAAAAGTAGACCTAGCACCGGTTCAATTCCTTAAGACCCATCTCGGAAATGAGAGATTTTTTACGCTCGGTCCAATTGCGCCAAATTATGGTACATATTTTAAAATCGCTTCTATCAATAATAATGACCTTCCAATTCCGAAGCTCTGGGCGGAGTACGTCACGAGAAAACTTGATCCAGGGACTGAACCGATCCTATTTATGGGCAGTTTTACAGACGATCCAAGCAAATCGTCGAAAGCTGAATTCTTTGAGCATCTGAGCGCATATGAAAATGTGTCAGTGAAATACATCGTTTCATCAAAAGATCAAATTACGGCCGAAGAGTCTCTAAAGTATAGTCTAAGGCTCGTATATAAAGACACAGGAATAGAAATATATTCTTTGCCAAAAACAATCCCATACATCACCACAGAACACCCATGCGAGCTATCTTCATTGACAAGAGACACAGTTCATTTGCGGTGCTCGGAAGCAACACTACTTACTAGACGTGAGCTATATTTTCCGGGCTGGAAGGTGAGTGTTAATGGCAAAACACAGCAAATAACAAAAGATGATATTTTTCAGCGCGTGGAAGTTCCGAAGGGAGAATCTACGATTCAATTTGATTTCAGGCCACCGTATATTGAATGGGCTTGGGGTGGATTTTGGATAGGCGTCGCCAGCATGACCCTTTTATTGGTTTTGCAGCCGATTCGTCCAAAGCAAAAGCACAAAGTACAGAAACACTAGGCACCTAAGAGATATTTGCCATAACCGGACTTTTTCAGAGGAGTGGCGAGGGCTGCAAGCTCTTCGGCGGTGATGAAACCTTGCTCATATGCGACCTTTTCTGGACTGCCGATGATTATTCCGGTGCGCTTCTGCATAACACGCACAAAGTCACTGGCATCGGTTAGACTATCGATAGTACCCGTGTCGAGCCAGACATCGCCTGAGGCGAGCTTCTGCACCTTTAACTTACCACGGCGCAGGTATTCGGCATTCACAGTCGTAATCTCAAGCTCGCCACGATCACTCGGGGTGATATTTTTAGCAATCTCAACGACATCGTTATCGTAGTAATACAGGCCGACGACAGCGTAGCTAGACTTAGGCTCGGTAGGCTTTTCCTCGATCGATATGGCCCGGTTCTCGTCGTCAAATTTCACGACGCCGTAGCGTTCTGGGTCAGAAACCTCATAGGCAAAGACGATACCGCCATCAGAGTCGGTGCAGGCTTTGAGTGATGCATCGAGCTCGTTGCCGTAGAAGATGTTGTCGCCCAGCACCAGTGCAACTTTGTCGCTACCGATGAACTTCTCGCCGATAATAAATGCCTGTGCTAGACCATCTGGTGACGGCTGCACAGCGTACTCAATGCGAATGCCCCACTGAGAACCATCGCCGAGTAATCGCTGGAAGAACGATTGCTCTTCGGGCGTGTTGATAATAAGGATTTCTCGAATACCTGACTGCATGAGCGTTGTCAGGGGGTAGTAGATCATCGGCTTGTCATAGATTGGCATGAGCTGTTTGCTGATGCCCTTCGTAATCGGCCATAGTCGCGTACCTGAACCACCAGCTAGAATGATACCTTTCATAGTGCAGAAGTACTCCGTTTACGTGTCTCTCTATTGTACTGCTAACGGCCATCTGTGTGTAGGATGATTTCTTAGGGTGCTATCGGGCGCGTTAGTTGTCGCTTTTAAACCGGAGCGGCAGGTGTATCCTTTTTGGCTCTTCGTCATCATCATCCAGCCCCAGGAATTCCTCTGGGTCCCACCATAGTTCCCTCGTATCACCATGGAGCATGCGCTCCATGGTAGTAGTGTAAAAACTAAAATCGTTGTACCTTTCTTCAGTCAGTTTGACGATACGTTTCTCGGTATTGTTATTCCCGGCAATGAAAAGCACGTGGGGGTAATTTTGCTCAGAATCTTCGGCGAATTCCTCGTGTTGGGTAATGCGCCTACGAATAATCCAGGTGAGTAGCCCAGCCGGAATTATATCTACGACGTAACTCGGGATTGTATCGGTTTTACCCCGAACAAACAGCACCGGCGTAGGTCGAATGAACATGTCCCGGGTGAGTTGGTATTTTGTGTAGCAGTCGAAGTACTCGTCATAGTGACGGCGGAAGTGAAGATAGATCTGAGCGACTCGCAAACAGTCGTCAATCTGTTCTTCTGTGAAGCTCTTGTTCTTGTAGCTTTGTCTAAGTGATACCTGTTCAACAAGGAGACCATCCTTGAGTATCTTGATGCCAAGCGGTGCCAGGCAGTACGTTGCAGGGCGCCGCCTCAAGCGGTAGCTACTGTCATACTGCTTTAAGACGTACCCTTGCTTCTCAAGTACGGACATTCGTTCGTAGATAGTCGATCTATCCTTCCCAAATATCTCCGCCACCACATCCGTCGTAACAAACCGAAACTTATGTATGTAGATTAGTATAGTCTTCTGTTGTTCTGATAGGTTCCATCTATATGTAGGCTGATAGTTTTTCATGATAGTACACACGTATAGCTTTCCGTGCCCACCACACTACTTTTTTATCACTATATGTATATATAAAGAAAGAGAAAGTAAAAAGCAAGAAACAACAGAGGTAAAAACGAAAGAATTATATACTATCGTTAGTGGGGATAGTGACTATTTACAGAGGTGACGCAATGAATGAACATATAAAGAGAGAGTAAACAGACAAACTAACAGATAGAATACCGACATAAGTATGGTATATCGTTAGTGGGGATACTACGCAGTAGATTACAGCCGAAAATGGGTAGTAATTACTTGTCAGATTCTGTTTGGATATACATTCTTAAGTCGTCTTGCCAGTTGTGGCTCGTAAAACCGGTAGCGTGGAGTTTTGTAAGATCCATTTCGCTGCCGAGCGGGCGAGGGGCGATGCCAGGCTTGCCAGCAAAATACGCTGCAGTTGTGGTGTCGGTAACGGTCAATTCACTGTAGCCAGCAATCGAGAATATTTGCCGCGTGATCTCTGCCCAACTAGCTAGGGGCCCGTCATTCGTGACGTTGTATGTGCCGAAGGGGGCCTGGCTTGTCAGCAAATGGTCGATGGCTCGTACGAGCTCGCTCGTGAAGGTAAGCCGACCAATCTGATCAGCAACCACAGTTGGGGAAATACCCCGACCAGCGAGATCAAGCATGGTGCGGACGAAGTTTTTGCCTTCGCCGATCACCCAGGTTGTGCGGAGCAGGTAGTTTTTGGGCAATAGTGAGACAACGAGATCGCCGGCGGCTTTGCTCTGACCATAGACACCAAGGGGGCTGAACAACTCATCTTCGGTGTGAGGCACAGTGGTGCCGTCAAACACGTAGTCACTCGAGATATGAAGGATGGTCATTTCATACATTTCAGCAACGCGGACGAGGTTGGCGACGGCACTAGCGTTAACGTTCCACGCAGCAACGCGCCCCTCGGACGTCTCGGCGCCATCGACATTGGTATACGCTGCGGCATTAAGGATTATTTTTATACCTGACCAGTCAAATGACTCAACCGATGCTCGATTGGTAATGTCGAGTTCTGCCTGATCAGCAAATTGTGAACCCGGATACTTTGCACACAGAGCAGTGCCAAGCTGACCATTAGAGCCAACAATAAATATTTTGCTGTCGTCCATCTAGACCTCCATGGGTGTTACGTCTTTGAGCAGTGGGTGCGCGAGATCTTTGTCGGACACAACGGCTTCTGCTTGGGGGATCGGCCAGTTGATGCCGAGGGCTGGGTCAAAGAGGTTTACGAACGTGTACTGAGCCTCTGGTGACCAGTGGGCGTT
>Ga0302286_10000552_pt1 | contig 30427 bp, 24 predicted proteins | sample III_Fen_E2_3_FD_198765 | JGI IMG/M metagenome (GOLD analysis project Ga0302286, IMG submission 198765) | Peat permafrost microbial communities from Stordalen Mire near Abisko, Sweden - III_Fen_E2_3 | ecosystem: Environmental > Terrestrial > Soil > Wetlands > Permafrost | place: Sweden: Abisko...
TTACTGATTTTTCGTACAATCGGAATCGCCCTCAGGATGATAAAATGCCCCAATTACTAGCTTCCTATTATCGATTCCCGTACTATTTCATGAATATAATTCAAACCGGAGGAAATTACATGACCGATGGCTATGGTGTTGCCGCAGCATCACAATTGGTTTATAATGAAAATACAATTACCAAAGAACAGGTCTGCCAGCAAATGAAAGATTATCTGGGAATACAAACCTACCATGTACTCGCTGATCCCAACAACACTTACATCGATCACATTGATTGCTGGGGAAAATTTTTGGATGTGGATAAAGTATTAATTCGTTCAGTTCCAATAACTCATCCACAATACAGCAAGATTGAACAGGTTGCCGATTATTTTAAAACCCAAAAATCATCGTGGGGAACCAACTATCAGATAATTAGAGTCAATACTCCCAACAATGAACCCTATACCAATTCATTTATTCTAAACAAAAAAGTATATGTTCCAATCATGGGGACAGAATGGGACAATCCGGCATTGGAAGTGTACCGAAAAGCCCTGCCTGGCTATGAAGTTTTTGGGTATAAAGGAGACTGGTATTCAACCGATGCAATTCATTGCCGGGTACATGAAATGGCTGACAGGCACATGGTGCGCATCAAACATACCCCAATCAGAGGAGCCCAGGGAAATAAAACACTTTTCAGCATTGAAGCTACCATCAAAGCATACAGCGGGAAACCATTAAACAGCGATTCGCTACTGGTCTATTACAAGGTGAATTTTGGGCAATGGAATACGGTAAAACTAAGTCACAGCACCGAAAACACATATATTGCGCAACTTCCACTGTTTGAGAAAGATCAAACCATCGAGTATTACATTTATGCTACCGACCAGACTGGGAAGCGAGCCACACAACCGCTGGTTGGCGCTATTGCTCCTTATGTATTTTCAACCGGAGATATTTTTACCGAAAGTCAGTTGCTACAACGCGAAACCGAGATTAAAATATATCCAAACCCGGTTAGTGATTGGCTATCAATAACTACAGACGAAAATTTTCAGGATGAAAACCTATCGATTGAAATTTATTCCGGCAACGGACAGCTTCTGAAACGATTTAGCAAGCTTAATACAGGAAATACGTTGATTGATTGTAGAAATTTAGCCACCGGAATTTATCACCTTCGTGTAAGCACCTCAAGCCGATGCGAAACGTTTAAAGTAATAAAGAAATAGCTCAACGAAATCGTAAAATACAATTCCATTGAGCCATTCCTGAAAAAATCCATATTATATTCTTACAACTTTGGTTCCCAGCCTTTTTGGTATTCACGATCCCAAAGTTTCATTCCATCTTTATCCAAAATATGACCATCAGCAGAGTTTACTTTGTATGGTTTATTTATCCGATAAGCGATGTTGGCATAATGGCACATCATCTGGCTGATAGCACCTTCCTCAATCGGAGAATTCAGTTTGCTTTCTTTTCCTCGAATTACATTGAAGAAATTTGCAACATGCGTATCTGTCATATCACCTCCGCCGCCTAAAGCAGTTCCGGCTTCACTTCCTGATGATTTACTGTCTTTCACCTTTTTGCCCATACGATCGAAAAGCGTATAACCATCCCGATTAACAAAAACAGAACCTTCTGTTCCGTAGATAATCGTACCGCGATCAGCTCCGTAGGTCAGATGCCCATTTCGACTTTTTCCGTCCCATTTAATGATCTTATTTCCGGGGAAACGGAATGTTGCATCCATGGTATCGTACATCACCCATCCGTCGTTCAAAAAGTGACGTTTGGCTGCTTCCACATCAACATATTCGGGATATTTAACCTGCAAAGCCCAACGAGCTACATCCAACTCATGAGTAGCATTATTCCCGGCTTCTGCTGTTCCCCAGTTCCAACCGTACCAATGCCAGTTATAATCCCAAATATCGTGCATATATTCAACACGAGGAGCTGGTCCCTGAAATAACTCCCAATCCAAACCTTCCGGAACCGGAGCTTTTTTAGGAACCGGACATTCACCACGGGTATTGGCATAAAAAGCAACTGCTTTATACACATCGCCAATGGCACCTTTATGAATTTCATTAATGATTTCAATAGTTTCTTTAGCCGAACGTTGCTGATTTCCCATTTGTACGACTTTGCCATATTTCTTCTGAAACGCAACCAGCAACTCGCCTTCACGCGGATTATGACTGCATGGTTTTTCGATGTACACGTGTTTTCCGGCCTGCATAGCCATCCAGGTTCCAGGAGCATGCCAATGATCCGGAGTTGCATTGAAGATCGCATCAACCTTCTGATCGTTCCATACCTCATGAATATCGTTGACCTGTTTTGCATTGCCAGTCACTTTTCCGGCCAGATCCTTCCCTACTTTCTCCCGCTGTTTTTTCATAACATCGCAGATATAGGCAACATCTACGTTGTTATTTTTATCTTTTAACGCAGCATAGTAAGCACCAACCCGCCGACCACAGCCCATCAGAGCAACACTCAACCGATCATTAGCACCGACAATCCGCGAATAACTTTTTGCACTAAAACCGGAAGCAACGCCTCCTACAGTAATTCCGGCTGCACCAACAGCCACATTTCGAATAAATTCTCTGCGATTCGTACTCATACTTAATTCTTATAATTTTCTGATTTTAATACTTCTGAATTTGACCTGATCCTGATGGTATTGCAACATGATCGGAGCTTCTTTCACCATTCCAAAACCTTCGAAAGCAGCAAATTTACTACGGGCAACCAACGCTTTATAAATATTCGAACCACGAACATATTCAACAACCTTTATTCCATTCAACCAATGTTCAACCCGATTGTCAGGATATACAACTATTCTTCCGATATTCCATTCGCCAAACGATTTTGTAAAACGAGGTTGTTTATCCGAAGGAATCAAATCATAAAGCGAAGACATGGTGCGGTTTCCAACAGCCCCAAGTTTAGCATCAGGATGGTTTTTATCATCAAGTACCTGATATTCGAGACCTACATTTATGCCACCATTTCCGGTAAAATACTTAACTCCACTATTAGCTCCTTCTGCAAAATTAAACTCAAACTGTAACTCAAAGGCTGAATACTTTTCATCGGTAACAATATCAGTTCCTTTTACCGGAGTTTCCGGACGATTAGGCATTGCCATCAATGTTCCATCAACAACCGTCCAACCTTCCGAAGGAAAAGTTTCCTGTCCGGCAGCCTTCCATCCGTTGGTCGTTTTTCCATCAAAAAGTAGCTTCCAGCCCTGTTCCTTTTCTGCCTGAGAAAGGGTATTTGGCAACAAATTCACCACAAAGACATCCGGAGTCTCGGTCGCTTTCAAATCAGTAGTTTTAATTCGGATATTTTTCCAGCGTATTTGTCTTCCAACCTCATCTTCCGAACCAATCGAATGAACCTGAAGAGCAATCAATCCACTGGCAGTCATATCATCCAAAAGATAAGCTACCGGAACTTCATTTATCCAGGTGCGAATGCTATTACCTACACATTCAATGCGGTAATGATTCCACGCCCCAAGTTTAAATGCAGATTTGGCTGTAGGATTTAATTCTCCAGGGTAAAGCCATCCACGACGAGATTCATCATAGATTCCACCACTCCAGGCGCGGGCTGAAGGATCAACTTCACACTGATACCCGTGAACACGCCCGTTGTTGATTTCAGGCTTACTTATACTTCGGAATTGAATTCCTGAATTCATTCCATTGGCAACCTTCAAATCAAGTTCAAGGATAAAATCACCATAATCTTTATCTGTAGCTAAAAAGGAATTGGGGGTATTTAGGACCGTCGTTCCAACAATCTCCCCATTGTCAACCCGATAGTCAGCCTTCCCGTTGAGCTGATGCCAGCCACTTAAATCTTTTCCATTAAAAAGCGATTGCCAACCATCACTTTTCTTTGCATAAGCTGCTGATACAAGCAGAACTAATGCAGCAAAAATCTGAAGCTTTTTCATGTGTTTTATTGGTTTAAATTTGGGTTAAGTCTTTCCGTGTACGGTAACGGAAAACAAAAATAGGAATTTATATGTATTCTGGTGCCATGTTTTTGAACACAACTGATAAAAAAGAAAAAACACAGGCTTACGATCCATGCCCGAAAAAACGAAAAACAGTTTCACTACATCAAAAAAATAGCAACTTTGCAAAATGAACCCTTGGTACAAAGACCTATGAAGATTGCTATTCTCATCGTTTATGGGATTATCCTGCTGCTAATCGGGATATACTCACAACTGAAAGTAAAAACCCCTTCCGACTATTTTTTGGCCGGAAAAAAAACCGGAGTTTGGCAAATTTCCGGTTCTCTGCTGGCAACCATCCTCGGAGGATCGGCTATTTTAGGAACAATCGGGCTAAGTGAAAGCCAATCCTGGGCTTCATCCTGGTATATTTTGTCGGCTAGTCTGGGATTATTGGGTTTGCTTCCGATTGTCAAAAAAGTCTATGCAAAAGGTAAATTCACTTTACCTGAACTCATTGGTCAATACTACGGAGAATCGGCACGAAAAGTCACTTCTGTAATTATCCCCATTGCCTGGCTAGGTATTGTAGCTGCTCAGATTATTGCCGGAGCTCAAATTCTGGTTAGTTTCTTCGGCATGGGGTATTCTGCCGGAGTTCTTACTACCGGTATCATTTTCATTGTTTACACTTACATTGGCGGTCAGGTATCCATCATGAAAACCGATCTATTTCAGTCTTTCTTTATACTTGCCGGCATTGTCCTTACCGCCTTCATGATTCCGGCTAGCCAATTACCTGCATTGCCTGCATTTTCAGGTAAATTCCCATTTAACGAGCATTTTTCGCCATTCGATTTGTTTATCATGATCCTCACATTTTCCAGCACTTTTGTCGTTGGCCCTGATATTTATTCACGTGTTTTCTGCTCAAAAGACACCAAAACAGCTTTTCGTAGTGTTTTAGTTGTTGCATTAATTCTTATTCCATTCGCCTTTGTGCTTTCGTATGTGGGAATTTATGCCGCCACCTTACCGTCAGGAACTCAGCATAGTTCGGCTCTGGTGAATCTGGCTAATACCTATTTGCCCGAATGGGCTACCGGAATTTTAGTTGCTGCTCTGATCTCAGCCGTTCTTTCAACGGCTGCTACTACCCTTTTAACAACAGCGATGATTATCAGCGAACTCTCACGTAAAGACATCAACAATCCAAAATCATTTAAGCAAACAAAGCTATATCTCATCGTCATCGGAATTTTAAGTATGCTCATTTCACTAAAAGTGACTTCCATCGTTTCTTCACTTTTACTGGCTCTTTCGTTCTATTCCGGAGCATTTATCATTCCAATGGTCGCTGCACTTTTCAACCTGCCTTATAACAAACGTTTCAGCATTTTGGCAATGATTTCAGGAGGTATTTTAGCCTTAACAGGCAAACTAATCATGACCTTTGGCAATCCTGAAACCGGACAATATATTTTGATTTCAGGCTTTGTTGTTAATTTAGTGCTTCTTTTTCTACCTTTCGGAAAAGAAAAAAATGTCATTGATAGTCATTGATAGTCATTGATAGTCATTGATAGTCATTGATAGTCATTGATAGTCATTGATAGTCATTGATAGTCATTGATAGTCATTGATAGTCATTGATAGTCATTGATAGTCATTGATAAAGCAAAAAATGTTCTTTCCTTACAAATATTTTGGCAACTTTATTTCAATAAATGACAACCCAATGACGCGAAGCAAATGACAATAAATGACCACTCACTGACGTGAAACAAATGACTACAAATGACCACTCACTGACGTGAAACAAATGACTACAAATGACCATTAACTGACGCGAAGCAAATAACAATGAATAACTACAAAAACATAACCATCTAAAGCCATGACCTCATTAAACGTTGCAATTATCGGCTGCTCAAAAATCGCTCATTTACATGCCAAAGCCATCTTACAACTACCGGAATTGAAATTTAAAGCTGTATGGAGCCGTACTCCGGAATCAGCACAAAAATTTGTTGATGAATACGATGTAAAATCATATTCATCCATTTCGGAAATGATAAAAGCAGAAAATATACAGATTGCTATCATCTGTACAGCCCACCCTTACCATGCTGATCCGGCAATTCAGGCCATGGAAGCCGGAGCTCATGTGCTAATCGAAAAACCATTGGCATCGACTTTGCAGGATTGCGACCAAATTATTGAAGCATCTCAAAAAACAGGACAAATCGCCGGAGTCGTAAGTCAGAAACGATGGTTTCAGCCAATTCAACGCATGAAAAAAGCCATTGATGAAGGTAAAATAGGAATTCCGGCTCTTGGTACCATCCAAATGCTCGGATGGCGCGACCGCTCTTATTTCGACAGTGATGCCTGGCGTGGATCCTGGAAACAGGAAGGTGGCGGCGTTTTGGTTAATCAATCTCCTCACCAGCTCGATCTGTTGCAATGGATGATGGGCGAAATCGACGAAGTTTTCGGCTATTGGAGCAACATTAACCATCCGTACATCGAAGTGGAAGATACTGCTGTGGCTCTGGTTCGCTTTAAAAACGGAGGATTGGGAAATATTCTGGTAAGCAATTCGCAAAAACCCGGCATCTATGGAAAAGTTCACATTCATGGCAGCAACGGAGCTTCAGTTGGCTCCCAACCTGATGGCGGTGCAATGTTCCTACCCGGGAAAACTATCATGAACAATGCTCCAAAACTCGACCTTTGGACCATTCCGGGAGAAGAACATTTAATCGAAGAGTGGAACAATGCCGACAGTGATGAATTCCATGCTGTTGATTCAATGACCTGGTATTTCAAACAGCAATTGGCAGATTTTACCGATGCGGTTTTGAACAATCGCCCCCCTTTGGTTACCGCCGAAGAAGGCCGAAAAACAGTCGAATTATTCACGGCTATTTACCGTTCACAACGCGATGGGAAACCAGTTAAATTCCCGGTAATGCCCGAATATGACCGGGAGGATATGGACGGACGAATCCGGAATGACCAGTAGCAGTAATCAGTTGGAATAAAACTACTCGAATTTCACCTTGAATACCACCACTTCGGGTCGGTTTCCGGTTCTGACCGGCGGGCCCCAGGTTCCGTAACCCGACGACACATAGAAATGGGTATTCCCTTTTTTCAGGCATCCCCAGCTCAGTTCAAACATGGCTTCAGTAATGTAATTAAGTGGCCAAAGCTGACCATTATGCGTGTGACCCGAAAGATGTAAATCGACACCAAGATCCGATGCTTCTTCCAGATGAAAAGGCTGGTGATTCATTACCATTACAGGTTTGGCCGGATCTAATCCTTTAAGCAATTCTGCCAAGGATTTTCGGGCGTTAACACCGCTTTCGGAAGAATAATCATTACGACCAACCAACTGAACTCCATTGGGTAAAGTAACCACCTCATCAAGCAGCATCCGGATATTTATACTTTTCAGATACGGCAGCGTTTTATCAATTCCACCAATGTATTCGTGATTCCCTGAAATAGCGTAAACCCCATACGGAGTATTGATTTCCTGAATATGTCGTCCGAGGTTCTTTCGTAAAACCGGAGCAATTTCACCATCCACCAAGTCACCGCAAAGCAAAACCAGATCAGGCTTCTGTTCCCTGACGATATCAAGCAATTTCTTTTCCCGACGTTCACCAATCAATGCCCCCAGGTGAATATCCGAAGCCATCAGTATTTTCATTTCTGCAGGACCGGAAACCTTCTTATGAATCGTCAACGGAATTTCTTTCACATTAATACATAACGCATTGATATGACCGCCAATTACCACCAATGAAGCCAGCACAAAAACCACGACTCCCAGACTGAATTTCAGGATTGGCGAAAAAGAAGGCAGAAAGTGGAAGAAGTGATCGAATAAACGGACAATATCAATAAAAACTACCGCAAGAACTAAATACAACATATAGGCAAGCCAAAAAGAACCGATGCGGTAAATCCACTCACTAAAAGCAGATGTGGCAGTCCGCTCAAGTATATTACCCAGAATAAACATGGAAACGATAGTCCAGAAAATAACAATGAACGAACGTTTGGATACCAGATTCAATGAAAAAGCCTGCAATCCACGGACAAAAAGATAATAATTAACTGATCCATAGATGGTCAGTACGATACTAAAGAAAATTAAAAAATAGATACTTCGCATAATTCAGGCTAATAATGGGAACCGACAAATACCGAAAACCGGTGTTTATATAGTTTGGTTAGACGAATAAGTCGATCGAATATTTTAGTTGAGCTGGTTTTAGAAGCTTTGCCTTATGGCTAAAAAACAAAAGGATTACCACGAAGTGATAATCCTTTATCCAAATTTAGTTTAGTTCGATTGTAAATAGATATTGGTTAAAAGAGAAAAGGTTTCTTTGTTTTTAAATACGATGCTAATATAATAGTTATTTGGCAACAATTTTTATGATTTTTTAAGAATTTAATAATGTTGATCGCATTGTAATTTTATTGCTTTTGTAAGTGTCTGTATTTCAGTTTGAAATTTTTCTGTATATGTTTTATAATATCAACTGCCGGGATATTTCCTTTTTTTATTGAATTGGATTCATTGTGCGTATTCGTTATGTATTATTTGCATGTTAGGTTCATTTCGTTTTATTTTGATGAGATTTGAATTTACAAATATGAATATTAGGAGAATATTACGATCGTTACACCGTGATTTTGGATATCTGGTGGTGGGTATTACGTTCATTTATACAGTCTCAGGAGTTGCGATGAACCATCGCCGCGATTGGAATCCACATTATTCGGTTGTGTCTGAGGAAATAAAAGCTCCAGTGTCTGATACTTCTAAAATTTCGGAATCAGATGTTGTTACTTTGTTGAAAAGTTTTCAATATCATCCGGTTTATAAAAAGTATTTTATAACAAGAGAAGGAGAGGTGAAGATATTTGTGGAAGAGGGAACGGTAGTTTATAATCCGCAGGAAGGAAAAGCTGTTTTGGAAGTGCTTAAACGGAGGCCTTTCTTTTTTCAGATAAATAAGATACATCTGGCACAAACAGGCCGTTTGTGGATCTGGATTTCGGATACCATGGCTGCATTTCTGCTTTTTGTTGCTATTTCGGGCATATTCCTGCTTAAAGGTAAATATGGTTTGAAAGGACGCGGTTGGTGGCTTCTGGCGATTGGAATTGCCATTCCTCTGACTGCAATTTTTCTATATGTGATCTGATATTTTATTTCTTAAATTATAACAACTATGAAAAAAACGATGATGTTGCTTTTGGGCTTCGCTCTGCTTGTTTCGTGTTCAAATCAAACAAGTCAGAAGAAAGAGAATAAATCCAATGGAATCATCCTGACTGTTGATGAACTGCAGCAAAAAGGAGGTGACTTTGTTGGTAAAGAGGTTATTGTAAAAGGAACAGTGACCCACGTTTGTAAAGAGGATGGAGGTCGTTGTTTTTTAATGGGAAGTACCGAAGATGCCAGTGTTCGGATTGAAGCAGGGAAAATAGGTTCTTTTACACAGGATCAGGTTGGCAATGAGTTAACGGTGAAGGGAATTGTACAGAAAGTTGAATTGGATGAAGAGGATATGGCAGCGTTGACCCAAACCTCTGAAAAAGAACATACTTCTGGCGAAAAGGCTCCTGCAATGCATGATATTGATGGTGGTCGGCACGATAGTTTGAACCAGACAAAGAAACTGGAACAGATGAATAAAAAAATAGCAGAAAGTAAAGATGGTGTTGTTCCTGTTTACTATTTAGAAGGAATCGAACTGATTCAGAAGAATTGATTATTCTATAGGTCTTATCTTAATTAGCATACTAAGCCAGCTGATCGATGATTAGCTGGCTTATTTCATCTGTATAGGAACAAAATTCAGCGAAATGGAATTTACACAATGTCGAATATTCTTTGGTGTGAAACCTTCTCCGGAGAAAACATGTCCCAGATGGGCTCCACATTTGGAACAACTGATTTCTGTTCTTTGACCATCATCGTCTTTTTTGTATGTTATTGCTCCTTTTATCTCTTCATCAAAAGCTGGCCATCCGCAGCCAGAGTCAAACTTATCAGCTGAACGATAAAGAGGCACATTACATTTTTTACACAAATAAGTGCCAGTCTCTTTGTGTTTGTAATAGATGCCTGTAAATGGGCGTTCTGTACCTTTCTCTTCGATAACGAGTTTCTCAAAATCTGTTAACTTATTGAATTTAATAGTGTTATTCATTTGGTTTTTGTTTTGAGCGTTAATTGTAACTGATATGGTCATTAATAGGATTAATCCAATTCGTTTCATCTTTTCCCGTTTATTGGAATAATACAATCTGGCGCCCCAATTGTTTAGCTGAATTCGAATGTTTGTAGGATAAAAAAACGACGAGTAGTAATTAGAACTGTTCGCCGTTTTAGTATATTTTGAAGATCTGCTGATCAGAATACTTTACTTTACTTTTTTTAATTCGGCATCCAGTTGCTGATAGGTCGAGGCCGAAACCGAAACTAATGGCAGACGAAGCTGATTACTTAATTTTCCAAGTATTTCCATTAACGCCTTTACCCCGGCAGGGTTGCCTTCCTTGAAAAGAAGCTTTAGCATCTCGTTAAGTTGGAGGTGAAGCTGTGTGGCTGTTTCCATATCTCCTTTTAGCGCGGCATGAGTCAATTGACTTAGTTTCTCAGGCAAAGCATTGGCAAGTACAGAAATAACTCCAATAGTGCCAATGGCGATTGAAGGAAGGGTTAATCCATCATCACCAGAAATGACTTTAAAATAGTCAGGTGCTTCTTTAATGATTTTTGCAAATTGTCCAAGGTCTCCGGATGCTTCTTTAATTGCAATAACTTTTTCCGATAGGTTAGCGATTCGAAGAGTTGTTTCCGCTTCCATATTAATGCCGGTTCTGCCTGGTATGTTGTAAAGAATAACAGGGATTGGACATGCATCAACAACTGCTTTGAAATGTTGAAATATACCTTCCTGTGTTGGTTTGTTGTAATATGGGGTTACTGATAAAATTGCATCAATGCCTTTAAAATCGGTTTTTTCAATGGTTTGAACTAATCCAAGAGTGTTATTTCCTCCCATTCCTAAGACCAACTTTAATCTTCCTGCATTTTTTTCTATGGTAAAGCGAATAATTTCCTTTTTTTCTTCTTCTGAAAGAGCAGGAGTTTCGCCTGTCGTTCCAAGAGATACCAGATAGTCGATTCCTCCATTGATTTGATCTTCAATTAACTTCTCCAAAGCATGGTAGTCTATACTTTGATCTTTATTAAATGGAGTGATAAGTGCAACTCCTGCTCCTGAAAATGGATGTGTCATTCTATCGCTGTTTTGTTTATTCTTTTTAGAAAATATAAAATTTCTTCAACCAGATGGCTGGCTTCCGGGTGATTTTCAAATTCAATGTTTAAGTCTAAATAGTTCTCTGGTTCGTTTGAGTGACCGATTTTAAATGCTGCCGATGAAAGTGCTGTCAGATAGACTATCGGAAAGTATTTTTGTCCAGTCAAATCAATCAAAATATCAAATTTTTTATGAAGAAAACTATTTGCATCTTCTGACTTAGGAATCTCAGTCCAACTAAGTTGTTTACGCGTGAAGCCAATTATTCCTCTTGGTATTACGGCATTCTTGTTGGGAAAATAACACAAGCTTGATGTTTCAATTCCCATATTTCGAAGTTCCTTATCCAAACTGAGAAATGTTCCTTGTTGATCATACTCCCAGAGAATACCAATAGAACTGGCAGAATCTAAATTGAAAACCTTTTTCTTTCTTGTAACTGATACCAGTTTTGCTTTCAGCTCACGGTTGGCAATTATTGATTTTAAATTCATAATATTTGTGCAAAAATAACAATTTGTTTGTTTTGTGGTGTTTAAAAATGCTAAAAGTTTTAGATTGATATTTAAATGCTGTATAAATTAACAATTTATTACTTTTAGTCGATCATCTTCAGAAATTCATCTTCGGAAATGATCGGGATGTTGAGTTTCTCTACTTTTTCCAATTTGCTCGGTCCAATGTTATTTCCGGCAAGCAGGTAGTTCGTGTTTTTGGAGATTGAGCTCACATTTTTACCTCCGTTTAATTCAATCATTTTCTTTAAATCATCCCTGGAGTTTTTCTCAAATGTTCCTGAAATGATGATGGATAGTCCATTAAGTTTTTCTGATCGGAGGGCTTGACTTACTTCATCCAGCTGCATTTGCAGACCTTTTCCTTTTAATCGTTCAACGAGTTGAACATTTTCCGGATTAGAAAAATGCAAGCGAAGGCTTTCTGCTATTCTTTCGCCAATTTCGTCGATGGTGATTAGCTCATCAAAGGTGGCGTTCATGATGTTTTCGATGTTTGTCAGCCGGCTTGCAAGGATCTTAGCAACGGTTTCGCCAATATAACGAATTCCAAGTGCAAATAGTACCCTTGGAAATGGTATCTGTAACGAATCGTTGAGTCCTTTTAGAATTCGTTCAGCTGATTTGTCGCCTAAACGGTTGAGTTGGCTAATTTCTTCTTTTTGGAGTTCATATAAATCCGCAATATTCTTTATATGACCTTCATTGTACAGCAGATCAATGGTTTCTTGTCCCATGCCATCGATGTTCATCGCTTTTCGACTGGTGAAATGAGCAATCTTTGATTTAATCTGAGGAGGACATTGGTCTTCATTTGGACAGTAATGTGCGGCTTCACCCTCCTTGCGGATTAGAGAGGAGCCACACTCCGGACAGTCTTTGATAAAATTAATGGCCTGTGCCATTGGGTGTCTTTGGCTGGGATCAACACCAACGATTTTGGGAATAATTTCGCCTCCTTTTTCAACAAAAACGGTGTCGCCTAAATGTAGATCGAGGTTTTTGATGATGTCGGCATTGTGTAATGATGCCCGCTTTACTGTGGTTCCAGCGAGTAAAACAGGATCGAGGTTGGCTACCGGGGTAATTGCGCCGGTACGACCTACCTGATAGGTAACTGAATGTAATATTGTACTGACTCGCTCTGCCTTGTACTTGTAGGCAATAGCCCATCTTGGGGATTTTGCTGTAGAACCAAGATATTGCTGAAGGCTAAGCGAGTTTACTTTAATGACAATGCCATCGGTTGCAACCGGCAACTCGTGTCGTTTTATATTCCATTTTCGAATAAATTCGATAACTTCTTCGATGGTCGAAAATTTTCCGGTGTTCGGAGAAATCTTAAATCCCCATTCTTTGGCTGCCTGCAGGTTTTCCAGATGGCCATCAGAAGGGAGATTTTCTCCTAATAAATAGTAAAAATAGGCATCCAGCTTACGTTCTGCAACGACCGATGATTTTTGCGATTTTAGTGTTCCTGAAGCAGCATTTCGGGGATTGGCGAACGGTGGGTCTCCTTCTTCTGCTCGTTCTTCATTGATCTGATCAAAAACAGAAAAAGGTAAAAGTATTTCACCCCTGATTTCAAATTCTTCCGGGAAACCTTGATGTTTTAGTTTAAGTGGAATGCTTTTGATGGTTCTTACATTGGCTGTTACATCGTCGCCAAAAGTTCCGTCGCCACGGGTGATGGCTTTATCCAGCATCCCATTTTTATATCGAAGGCTTATTGAAGTTCCGTCATATTTTAGTTCACAAACGTATTCAAATGATTGACTGGTAAGCTTCCTGATTTTTTGGTCGAAATCGCGTAATTCCTCTTCCGAGTAAGAATTCGACAATGATAGCATTGGATATTGATGGCGGACTTGTTCAAATTCTTTGTTCAAATCACTTCCGATGCGCTGGGTTGGTGAATTTACGTCAAAGAATTCCGGATTTTCCAATTCAAGTTTTTCCAGCTCCTTTAATAAAAAGTCAAATTCCTGATCGGATATAACAGGTTGTGAAAGAATATAATAGTTGTAATTATGTTCTTCCAGCGTGGATCGAAGTGCTGCTATGCGTTGCTGTATATTATCTTTGGTCATTTTCCTTCAAAATTTCTACTAAAATACAAAAAAGAAAATGTAAAAAAGCTTTTTGAATTCATTTGGTTTAAAAGCCTTTAAAAATGATTTTTTATTTAATTTTAAATATCAATTGTATAGTTGTTTAAATTCATCTATTTGAATAATAACTTTAGCACGACGTTCACTTCGTTTTTTCGATTAGGGGGCTAATCGTCGGATTACCCAATGTTGATTTTGGTAGCTGAATTCGATTCGGTCGTGAAGTCGGTTTGACCGTCCCTGCCAGAATTCAAAACATTCCGGACGAATGAGAAAACCACCCCAATGTGGAGGTTTATCTATTTCATGATCCTGAAAATAGGTTTGGTAGTGCAGGAAGCTATTTTCAAGATCTTCATGAGATTGGATGACCTGGCTTTGCGGAGAAGTCCAGGCTCCAATCTGACTGTCTCTGGGCCTGGACCGGAAATAATCGATGGAAGCGCTTTCTGAAATTTTTTCAGCATACCCTTTTATCCGAACTTGTCTTTCAGTCTCAGACCAGAAGAAAACAACGGAAACATTTGGATTATGCGATATTTGCAGCCCTTTTTTACTATGGTAGTTGGTGAAAAAGATCAATCCTTCGGGGGTTAATTCTTTTAAAAGTACGACTCTGGATTCTGGATTTCCCAATTGATCAACGGTTGAAAGAACCATAGCTGTTGGTTCGGGAGTTTGGTTTGCAATTGCTTCATTTAACCAAATCGCTAGTTGATCAAATGGATTTTCCTTGATTGCTTGCTCGAAAAGTTCTGATTTCTGGTAATTTGTTCGGATATCACGAAGCATTCTGTCGGTGTTTATAGTTCTCTGATACAAACAAATATGTTGTATTTTTGTTGCTTTTCCGTCTATTTATTGACTGTTGAAAGTTCCAAAAGATTAAAATCGCGGAATCTAAAATTCCTTTGTACTTTTGCGCATCTAATAAAATGCTATGACTCTGGTTTATCCTGATAATTTTGAATCTAAAATAGGTTTCGATAAAATACGTGAATTACTCCATGAGCGATGCCTGAGTAATCTTGGACGGGAGCTGATTGACGAAATTCATTTCACCAGTGATTTCGATCAATTGACCGAAAGCTTATCACTGGTCAGAGAGTTTGTGACGATCATACAGGAAATGGAAAATTTTCCGACCAGTTATTACTTTGATCTTCGCGAAGCTTTGTCAAAAATTCGGATTGAGGGTCGTTTTTTGGAGGCACAGGAACTGTTTGATTTAAAGCGTTCTCTGGATACTATTTCAGGAATTGTACGATTTCTGAAACAGACCAAAGAGGAACAGTTTCCTTGTTTGAAGCGCTTACTCTCTGGTGTTCAGGTTTATCCGTATGTGATTGACCGTATTGATTCCATTTTAAATAAATATGGAAAAATTAAAGACAATGCGTCACCGGAATTAGCCCGTATCCGGAAAGAACTGTTGAGCAAGCAGTCAGGCGTTTCGAAACGATTGCAGTCAATCCTGAAAAAAGCGCAGGATGATGGACTGGTTGAAGAAGATGCTTCTGTGGCAATCCGTGATGGCCGGGCTGTAATTCCTGTAGCTTCAGCGCTAAAGCGTCGGTTAAACGGGATTGTGCATGATGAGTCTGCAACCGGTAAGACAGCCTACATTGAACCTGCCGAAGTCGTTGAAATGAATAATGAAATCAGGGAACTGGAGTATGCTGAATTGCGTGAAATTGTAAAGATACTGACTGTATTCTCGAATGATATTCGTCCGTATTTGCCCGATTTGGTGATGGCGTATGAGTTTCTGGGTAGGATCGACTTCATACGGGCTAAAGCTATTTATGCCATTGACATACAAGGAATAAAACCTTATTTGGAGAATGTTTGCCAGTTGGAGTGGGATGGTGCAGTTCATCCGCTACTGATGCTGGCTTTGCGCCGGGAGAACCGGAAAGTGGTTCCTTTGAATATCCGGCTTACTCCACAGAAACATATTTTGCTGATTTCCGGCCCGAATGCCGGAGGAAAATCGGTTTGCCTGAAAACGGTTGGTTTACTTCAATATATGCTTCAGTGTGGATTGTTGATTCCGGTAAAGGAAAGTAGTGCAACAGGTGTGTTTGAAAAGTTGTTTATCGATATTGGCGATGAACAGTCGATTGATAACGATCTGAGTACCTACAGTTCACATTTGATGAACATGAAGTTTTTTCTGAAAAATTCCAACGAAAAAACGTTGGTACTGATCGATGAATTTGGAACCGGAACGGAGCCAATGCTGGGTGGTGCTATTGCTGAATCGATTTTAGCTCAGTTGACAGAGGCTAAAACTTTCGGGGTAATTACCACGCACTATACGAATTTGAAACATTTTGCCTCGTCAGCCGAAGGGATTGAAAATGCGGCAATGATGTATGACTCGTCGAAGATGGAACCTTTGTTTCAGCTTGATATTGGGAAGCCCGGCAGTTCATTTGCATTTGAAATAGCACGAAAAATTGGACTTCCGGAGAGTATTCTTCAGGCGGCAACGGAGAAAATCGGAAAGGATCATATTAATTTCGACAAGCATTTACGCGATATTGTCCGTGATAAACGTTATTGGGAAACCAAGCGGGAGCGGATTCGAAAGGTGGAGCGTTCGCTTGATGAATTAGCGGAGAAGTATGAAACAGATTTGTCGCAACTTGATAAACAACGCAAGGAAATTTTATTAAAAGCACGTCAGGAAGCTGATCAGATTTTGGCTGAATCGAATAAACGAATTGAAAATACCATTCGGGAAATTCGGGAAAATCAAGCTGATAAGGAAAAGACGAAAGTGATTCGGGCCAAACTTACCGAATTTAAGCAGGAAGTGGTTGATAACTCACAGGTTCAGGATGAATTGATTAACCAGAAAATCCAAAAATTAAAAGAAAAAGAAACGAATCGGAATCAACGGAGATCTGTTAAAAAAACTGTTACCGAGCCTGAAAAAGAAGTTGAATCGGATGAGTGGAAGGCAGGTGATAAAGTGGTGATGGTTGGGAATCAGAATATTGGAGAGATTTTAGAGCTGAACGAAAAAAATGCAGTTGTTGCTTTTGGTCAATTACGGACATCTGTCAGCCGTGATAAACTACAGAAGATTTCGGGAAATGAAGCAAAGAAAATTCAGCGAAGTTACAATCAGACTATGCCTAATATTAACAAAGGTCTGACCGAGAAACGGTTGAATTTTAAAACTGAAGTGGATGTTCGTGGAAACCGGGCAGAAGAGGCACTCCAAACGATTCAGACGTTTATTGACGATGCTATTATGCTTAACTTTGGTGAATTACGGATTTTGCATGGGAAAGGGAATGGTATCCTGAAAGAAATGATCCGGAATTACCTAAAAACAGAACCTGCCGTAAAATCGTTCCGGGACGAACATGTTCAGTTTGGGGGCGCCGGAATTACGGTAGTGGAGATTGGATAGTTTAGCCGTTAGTCTCGGTTTTCAGGAAAACGGGATGGCGATTGATGAAAAATGGTAGTTTTTTAATTTACAAACAAATACGATGGTTAACGAAAAATTAGATAAAGAACTTCTGGAATCGCTTGAAGAATGCGGATTTACAGAATCAACAGAATTGGAACATATTTGTATTCCTAAAATTAAAAGTGGGCGCGATTTGCTTTGTATAGCTGGAGAAAAAGCAGGAAAAACAACTACGATCGTAGTGAGTGTACTTCATAAGCTGAAAGCTTCATTAAATGATGTTCCCCGTGCTATTATTGTTGTCCCGGATAAGGAACGTGCAGATCAAATGAGCGAAGAGTTTGCCCGTCTGGGGAGTTACACCGATTTGCGTGTTCGCACTGCCTGCAACGAAGGGAAAATCGATGTTCAAAAGGATGAAATTTATATGGGATCGGATGTGGTTATTGGAACTGCCAAACGATTGACTCAGATTTATTCGTTGTATGCGTTAAATCTGGGAGATGTGAAAATTTTCGCGATTGATGATGCGAGCCAAGTTATAAAAAGCCTTAATTATCAGCAGATTGATCGTCTTTCGGAGAGTATGCCTAAAGCTCAGCGTGTGGTTTTTGCAGATCAGCTGACTGAATGGCTTGACCGCTTCTCTCAGGAATTTATGAATACTCAGGAAATTATTGAGATTGAAGATTCTGAAGATGAGGTAATTGAATCGGAGGAGTAATTCGTTTTAATGATTGTCCGTTTGCATACCTAATTGGTATTTTTGGTCAGTCAGTTGTCGTCAGATGTAGTCATTTATTGTCATTAATAGTCATTAAGTTGCCGGAAAATGACTACCAAATGGCTATTGATTGACTTTTATGACATTGGATAATGTTACGGATATTCAGTTCTTCTTTGATATTTCTGCAAGCTGAATTTTTGGTAAGAAAGTGCAAAATGGTTTCTTTTAAATTCGTTTAAAATTTAAACAAAAAAACGACCAGATTTCAAAACCCAGTCGTTATTTATCGCAAAAATAACTGCTTATAAATTTTCAAAGTCTAGCTTGGTGAAATCTTTATCTCCCTCTATACCAACTTCTTCAAGAACCGCGTCCTCTTCTTCTGCAAGTACAGGTTCTTCATAAATCGATTTTATATCAAAATCATCTTGCTGATTTTGATCAATAAAGGAAACGACCTCCTGAAGTCCTTCGAAAAATTTCTCAAAATCTTCCTTATACAGAAAAATCTTATGCTTTTCGAAGTGAAAACTTCCATCTTGCTCAAATCTTTTTTTACTCTCGGTAATGGTTAGGTAAAACTCCTCTCTTCTGGTCGATTTTACATCGAAAAAATAGGTTCTTTTCCCTGCTCTAACGGCTTTCGAATATATCTCTTCTCTAAAATTGATATCTTCTCCCGATTGATCCTCATTTTTTTCAAAAACTTCCATCTTGGTAATGTTAGGTTTATTCCATTCTTATTCACCAAATATAAAAAAAAAACAATACATATTAAAAATTTAAGACAAACTTGCTAACATAAATTCTGAAAAATAGCTACTAGACTTATCAATCCTGAAAACTATCTTTGCAAAATGGGAAAAATTAAGGTTCATTATTTTAATCCAACCTGCGAATTAGCTGTTGCAAATGGCTCATTTAGCTACATGCCTCCTCTTCTTTTACAGGAAATGGAGCGAGATTTATCCATTCTCCCATTTATTTTTGGTACAAGTTCAGATATTGTATTGACAGAAAATCCTCCAACCGAAAAATTCAAAGATTTTCTGATCAGCTTTGGATTTGAGCTTCCACGGTTTTGTAAAATTTCTGATTTTGACACCATTACTTCGGATACGATTGACGAACTATGCCCCTGGGGCTGGAGTCCTGCGGTAGATTTCAAACTAAAAGAGCTAAAAGAAAGATGTACTGCCAGTTTTAAGCAAAGTCCAATATACAACTGGAACGAAAATCATCAATTACTCTACGAACGATCTTCCGCACTAAACCTGCTGTCGGATATCCTAAAATTCAATAGTTCAAGTTACTTTATTGACCAATCGATGAAAGGAATCATTGCCACAAACAGTAACGAAATTGAAGCATTTCAGAAAAAGCATAAGGCCATCGTTCTGAAAGCCCCAATGAGCTCATCCGGACGAGGAATTCAAATCCTTCGGAATCAACATTTAAATACCTCGAACATACAATGGATTTCAGGAGTTCTAAAACAACAGAAATACCTCATTGTCGAACCATTTCTTGAAAAAATAATCGATTTGTCATTTCAATTTCAAATTCAGGATGATTCCGGCATTAACTATCTGGGAAACTCATTTTTCGAAACAAGCTCAACCGGACAATACAAAGGAACTCTAATCCATCCGGAATTGAACCAATTGCTTCCGGATGAAGATCCGTTAAAAATCAAGGAGATAATTCAAATTACAGCAAATGCAATTTGCCAGTCATTAAAAGATTCTGTTTACCCGAAGTATTATCGTGGATTATTAGGCATTGATGCCATGTTTTTTAAATCTTCAGGACAAACACTGATACAACCCTGTATTGAGGTAAATTGCCGAAAAAATATGGGAATACTAACGATGCTTCTGGAACAAAGGATTCATTCTGATGCAAAGGGTAAGTTTCAGCTATTTTACGGTTCTTCAGGCGAATACCTTAAGTTTTCTGAAGAACAACTTAAGCTAAATCCGCCAAAACAAATTGAAGGGAAATTTCACTCCGGGTTCCTACCGTTGGTTGAACCAGATCGGTTTAAGAAATTTGGAGCTTATATCAATTGTTATTCCAGGTAGAACTATTCCGGAATCTTTTAAACCGCTACCCTTTTATTCGTTTTAGTGTACCAAATATATCCGGATACATTTTTGAAGCCACATTTTCGCAACTCATTCAGGTAAGACCGAACCTGAAATTTATATTTCTCCGACTCAGTATCTCCCGATTTATAATCGATAACAACTACCTTTTCGTCTCCAATCATGATTCGATCCGGTCGTTTAAGTCCATTAGCACCCGTCAGAATATTTCGTTCATTCACCACCCGATAGGTTCCATCAAACCATGACTTAATCTCCGCATCATTCAGCAAATCGGCAAGTTCCGACAACATATCCAAAGAATCCTGCGAGCCTATTTTCCCTTCTGTTTCAACTTGCTTTATGGCCTTTGGTAAATCGCTGACCGTATCGACCAATGAAAGGATTTCATGAATCAATTTTCCCTTATTGATGCCACTTTGCTTTTTATTTTCATGCGTAAAGAAGTCTTCTCCCCGCTGGCGTATTTGCAAAAATTTCCGAAAATCGGCAAACTTAAACTCCGACAAACGCACATCTTTTATAAACTGAGCATCATCATGTTTCGCATTCGTTGTTTCTTCCAACACGCCAAATTCCAGGATCAGCTTTTCTGGATCGTACACTTCTGCAAACGAAACAGACTCCTCTTCCCGCAAACCAACAGACCCCATAAACGTTTGTTTTTCAACCGCATTTTTCAATAAATCGCCCACGGTGCTGAGTTTTCCTGAAAATGTTGCCCACACCCACAAAGCAGCCTTTGCCCGGGTAAAAACCACATACATCAGATTCAGATTGTCGATATACGTATTAAACTTCTCAGAAAAGTATTCACGGTAAAAAATAGAGTTTGCCAAATCGGACTTATATCTGACAGGGACCAGTTCCATTTCATTAAATGGCTCCACATCAGGCCTGCACCAAAGCAAAGGAGCAAATTCAGGCGACGACTGCGGCTGAATTGACCAATCGAAAAACGGCACAAAAACATGCGTAAACTCCAGACCTTTAGACTTATGAATGGTTAACACATTGATTGCATCAATACTATCCGAAACAGGAATCGTAAACCGGGCTCCATTCTCATCCCACCAGTTCAGAAAACTGGTTAATTCAGAAGCATGATTACGCTCAAAAACCGAAATCTGATCGACAAAAGCCTGTAGATAGGCCAATTCATCGGGTAAACTAAAGAGATTGAACTTTTCACAAATACTGTAGATAATCTCCAGAATTGGCTTCCCGGCAATCAGTTCTTCAAAATTTTTACTGCACAGGTATTGCAATAAATCGTTCTCCAAACTCGCAGTTTCTTCGAGTTGCTGATTGATATCCGGCTCGTAAACAGGTTCTGCCGGTTCTGCTGATGAAAAATCCAAAGCAAACTGTTGATCTGCCTCCGCCTCCATTTTCCCATCTCCATTCTCCAACGAAAAATCGGGAACTTTCCCCGTTCCCTTGAGTCTCGGATAAATCTTTTGATAAAACAAATAATTGGTTTCTGCTTTGACAACCTGATCGTCCGGAGCTAAAAAGCCGGTCAGAATGGAAATTATAAAACCTATTACTTCAGAATTAGCTATATATAGCGATTCTCCGGAAAGTACATCAAAATTGTACCTGCTATTTTCAGGGAGGCTTTTTTGCTCCAGGAATAAGTCTGCAACCAAACGTGCATCCTTTCGATCTCGAACTAAAATGGCCATTTCAATCGCACGAACACCTTTATCCTGAAGTAATTTTATTGAATCAACTAACTCCGAAAGAATCAGCTTTTCATTTTCAGTTTTCAGATCGGCCTTCGATTCCAGAAATTTTACCCGAACGTAACCTAAATCCGTCACTTTCGAATTGGATACTTCCTGAACACTGTCGGCATAAACCTCCGGAATGGTGATTTGCACCGGATTTTCGCCGATTCCTGCACTGTTAAGCTCTTCCTCAATATTCTGCTGAAGTATTTCCGGAATCAATCGAAATATGGCGTTATTAAACCGAATTACCTTTCCGAAACTTCGCCAATTGCTGTTCAAAACTTCATTTTCGAGACCAAAAGCAGGAAAACTATCGCCTAATTTGCCAGCCAGCAAACGCCAGTCACCACTTCGCCAACGATAAATTGCCTGTTTCACATCGCCAACCACCAGACTCATGTTATCTTCCGACAATGAATTTCCAATCAACGGTCGAAAATTATCCCACTGCAATCCGGACGTATCCTGAAATTCATCGATCATGAAATGCGAATACACCGAGCCTGTTTTCTCATACACAAATGGAGTTTCAGAATCAGCAATCACATTTTTCAATAAATGTCCTGAATCAGAAATCAGCACTATGCCTTTTTCGCGACACAACTCTTTGACAGACTTCCGTAAATCGACCAAAATACCTAAGGTATAGAGCTGACTGATGATCAGCTTTGCCGAAATATATGAACGCGACTGCGATTCGACCAGATTCACCGAAGTCTGCATCTTTGGCATCAGTTTACTTTCCACAAATCCTTCAAGCCGCGACTTTTGGGGTTCCTTCGTCGAAACAGTAACCCATGCTGACAACTCTGTTGCTGCAAGTAAAGTGGTATTATTCAAGGCAAAACTCAAATCTTTCATTTTTTGAAAACCTGCAGCAGGGCCACGCCCCTTCGATTTAAAATCGTCAACCGAAAAACCTTCCATTGCCATCAGATTCAATCCTTCCTGCCCCAGCGATTTCAATGTATTCTCATATTGGGCAATGATTTTACTAAGTTTTCCCCGATATTCTCTCAAATATGCACGATCATTAAGCTTTTCGTACAAATCTTCGTTCAGCGATTTAAAGGTCTCGTTGTAGATTTCATTTCCCAACCGAAGAATATCTTTTTTTAAGTTCCAGCCTTTACCATCGCGCATTTTGTCGGAAGCAAACGCATCAAGCCATTCAAGTAATTTGGGATCATCTTCCACCGACTGGACCATTCGATCGACAGCCTCTTCAAGAATATTCTTTTCATCGAGCTCTACATTGTAAGCCGCATTGATGCCCAGTTCACGGTTAAAAGCCTTAATAACCCGCTGAAAGAAGCTATCGATGGTACTAATTGAAAAGCGCGAGTAATCGTGCAAAATCCGCTTTAAAGCCAATGCAGCCTGCCGTTCTACCATCATTGGCTGCCAACCCAACTCTTTGGTAAGAACATCCATATACACCGAATGCTGACCATTCGCCAGGCAATAAAGCTCACCGATAATACGCGACTTCATCTCTGCTGTAGCCTTATTGGTAAAGGTTACTGCCAGAATATGCCGGTAGTTCGATTCGTTCGACAATGCCAGCTTCATGTATTCGATGGCCAGACGAAACGTTTTCCCGGAACCTGCGGATGCTTTATATACTTTGAGTTGAGACATAAGCTAAAATTCAAAAACTAAAAGTAAGCATATCTGCAATACGGCAGACATGCCGGAGTTTAGATAAATCGCAGATTGTTGATAAGTAATTGGGAAGAAACAAACACACTATATGATTTACATATAAAAAACCCCTAGATTTAGGGGAAAATAACCAAACAATTAACCACTTAAAACTTACACGATGGGGCTCATTAATTTTTTTCCATTCTTTATCATCATCTTTGTGTATCTGGCAATTATCGCAGGAATTTTCTATTTAATTTACACCTGGGTTACCAAATTTATCAGGCTAAAACAAGAGCACAACGACCTGTTAAGGGAAATCATCAAACGGATGGACAATAAGCAAGGATAAAGCATCGGGAATAATTTCTGAAGAAAGTTTCACTCAACACATTGAAGGTTACCTTGCAAACGATATTTTCCTCATTAATTGATTTAAAATAGCCAGGATCAGGTTACATTTGTCCGGTTAAAAAATCAGGCTATGATTCTAAAGATATTATTTGTAATCACCATCATACTGCAATTTTTTGCAGTTGGTGTTGCCGTCAAGCTTACCCGCGTTACCAAATACAATGCATCGTGGATGTTGCTGACTATTGGCTTTATTCTGATGGCCATCATGCGTCTGTTCGAATTTCTGCCCTACATCAGCGACATCAAACTTCGGGACTACCGCGAAATATACGTCTGGGGAGGAGTAATCACCTCGCTGGCTTTTGCTATCGGTGTTTTTCTGATTCAGCACATTTTCAAATATATGAAACGTGTTGAAGATTCGCGGCGTTTGACCGAAAAGATGTTCCTGAATACCATTATCCAAACTGAAGAAAAAGAACGGAAACGTTTCGCCAAAGACCTGCACGATGGACTTGGGCCTCTGCTTTCGAGCGTAAAAATGGCTGTCTCATCGCTGTCTCAAATGAAACACAACGAAACCTCACGTGAGATTGTTGAGAATACCGAGATTGTGATCGATGAAGCCATTAAAAGTCTCAAAGAAATATCGGACAACCTAAGCCCTCACGTACTTAACAACTTCGGTCTGGTAAGGGCATTAAACAATTTTGCCAATAAGATCAACATTACCAAAACAATCCGGATCAATCTGGATTCAGATCTTAAAGATGAACGTTTTGACAATAACGTAGAAGTTGTTCTCTACCGGGTTATCTGTGAGTTGATAAATAATACCATAAAACACGCCAAGGCTAAAAAGATCAATATATCTTTGACCAAAGAGGACTTATACTTATACATCGTTTACAAAGACGATGGAAAAGGTTTTGATGTAAGTAAGATTATTGAACAATCGGCCAGCAGCGGCATGGGATTTTCGAACATCTACTCGCGAATTAACTCACTGAAAGGAGAAATAAACATTGAAAGTGAGCAAAAGAAAGGAACTCTGGTAACTATTAAAGTACTGATGCATGACGAATAATCAATCCAAACGAAAGGTCATTATTGTGGATGACCATACCCTTTTCCGTAATGGTTTACGGATTCTGATCAACAGCATGGAAAATTACCGTGTTGAAGCAGAAGCTGCCAACGGTAAATTATTTCTTGAACTTCTGAAAACAAGCATTCCGGATCTGGTTTTACTGGACATTAATATGCCAATAATGGATGGCATTGAAGCAGCAACTATCGCCCACGAACTTTATCCCGACCTGAAAATCATTACCTTGTCGATGTACGGCGAAGAAGACTATTACTACAAAATGGTAAACGCCGGAGTAAAGGGGTTTGTTCTTAAAAATTCAGACATCAAAGAGGTGAAAGCAGCTCTGGATGTGGTTTACGAGGGGGGATCATTCTTCTCTTCAGAGCTACTCCAAAATCTGGTAAACAGCCTGAAATCATCAGCCAGAAGCAAAGAATTGTATGCCGAACTCTCGGAACGCGAAATGGAAATCCTTATCCTGATTTGTCAGGGACTCTCAAACCAGGAAATTGCAGATAAATTGTTCATCAGCAAACGTACAGTTGACAAGCACAGGGCAAATATTCTTGAAAAAAGTGAAAGTAAAAACACAGCCCAACTGGTTGTTTATGCAATTAAAAACAGATTGGTAGAACTGTAGATGCAACCACCAAGAGAAATCATAACACTTTAAATACAAAAAAGTTAACCGATGCTTTCGGAAGTATTATTTCAAGTCCTTTTTGGGCGTTTGGGGCCATTTTGGTGTTGGTTTCCTTTACCGTATTTAGTCCAAAACTGTTAACCGATTTTAGCGATGGTGCTGTATAACAAACATGTTCGGACAACTGTATTTGTTTATTCTGAATCAGATTATTAAAATTAAGACCGGTGGTAATATTTTCCTTTTCAGACAGATTAAGTACCGTAAGAACAATTTCCTTTTGATCGTCAGAAATACTTGCAACAGCGTCCAATGCCTTTAGTTGCCCTTCCAGTAAAGGAGAACTGACATCAAGCGGTAAATTATTCCGAAGTGTATAATGCCGATATGCCTGTAAAGGAGTATAAACAGTCTGACAGAATGATCCATCTTTACTGGTCATAATCGGAGCAAGAACATTCACCGTTTGAGCCCAGGTTGCCAATCCGACCAGATCAGCATTCCGCTGAAATAAATTCAGAAACTTACCAACCGCCAGCGCATGAGCCCAGTTGTAAGAATATTCCATATTATAATCGCCAAGTCCCTTCCCTGAATTCAGATCCCATATTCCCCATTCATCCACTGCAATTTTAAGGGGTTCCTTACGAGGTAGAAAACGATACCAGGAAGAAAAGTTCTGAACAGTTTTCGGAACTTCGTTAATCAAAGCCCTCATATCATTAAAGTCTGTGTTGAAAGCCTCAACACTTTTAAGTAGCGACAAATAAGAGGAGTCGGAAGGAATAGAATACAGATGAATAGCCAAAAAATCGCATACGGGGTGCAGCTCCCCAATAACCTTTCTACTCCATTCCAGATCACTTGAATTGCCGACCAAAGTTAGTTTTACCGAAGAATCCTGCAACTTCATTAACTTGATATACTGCCAGCTATCTTCAATGTATTTTTCTACATGCTGATGTTTCCCTGCATCCGTTACTGCATATTCTTCATTTCCTATTCCCCAATATTTCACATTAAATGGTTTCTCATAACCATGAGAACGCCTGAGATTTGCATAATAGGTATCAGCTGTTCCATTGCAATATTCCACCCAATTTGCAGCTTCCTCCGGAGTTCCGGTAGCCATATTCACCACTAAAAAAGGCTCTGCTCCTATCTTCCTACAATATTCGACAAACTCAGCAGTACCAAAATGATTATCATTGATCCCTCCCCAGATTAAATTCTTTCGTTTGGGCCGATCTGCCTTGGGACCAATCCCATCCTGCCAATGATAAATTTTCACGACTGTTCCTCCAGGGAACCGTAAAAGAGGAACCTTCAAATCCTGTACTTTACTTAGCACATCTTTTCTGAACCCATTTTCATCAGATAAAGCTGAACCTTCTTCGTATATTCCTCCGGAAATACACCTTCCCAGATATTCAATAAACTGGCCATAAACCATCGGAGAAATCGTTGCTTGCTGCCGGTTTAAATCGATGGAAATTGTTGCCCGTTTGCCATCCTGAGCGAAAATATTCAGGACGACCATCTGAAGACAAAAAAGCAATACTATTCTTTGCACTTTCATTTTTTATTTTTTAATGAATTCCTTTGATATCATCTAAAACCCATTTCAACTCTGGGTCATTCCCTTTAATCCGGTCATCCAAACCTGGTTTTATCGCTACATCAGGAAAAATACCGCGGCCATCCTTATTGTCGCTGAATGGTGTGTTTATAAGCATCAACCCAAATTTAATTTTGAGCTTTGATTTTGGAAGCGTACGAATAGGCATAAAACCAGCAACGGTACCGTTGTATGCGCCCCCAGTCTCTTCACCAACAAAAACCGACCGCTGCGATCCCATCAGATTTGAAGACAATATACACGAAGCAGAAAAACTGCCACCATTAATTAACGTATAGATTTTCCCACTGAATTTACTAGGTTCTGGCCTCGGAGATTTTGAAGCGGATAACGAATGGTAAAATTTATCCTGATCTCCTTTGTGTGTACTCAGAAAAAAGTAAGCCATAAACGGTAAACGCACTGGAGTAAAGGCGACATAGAATACTTTATCAAACAGCGACTTTCCTCTAAAATCGGATAAATGCCAGAGACTTGTCTTTGAAGTAAGCTCAGATTTACTCACAAACAGAGAATTATCACTAGCCAAATATCCATATAAATCGGCAGCATCAGCTAACCGACCTCCCGGATTATCACGAAGATCCAAAATCAAGGTTTTTGTTTTTGCTGCTCCCAATTGTTTAAAAGCCAATGTATAGAATTTCTTGTATTGTCCTTTCGTAAAATCTCTGATTCTCATCAAAGCAACACTACTATCCGGAACAAGAAACTGTAAATCTTTACTATAAGCTTCTGTCAGTTTGGTGTACCCTTGAATTCTCCGTTTTTGACTATCCAACCTAGCTTTTTCTTTTTGCTCAAGAGTCTGTTTCCCTGCTTTCTGATTTTTGATTGGAATAACAGCAGGCTTTCTTTTAAGAGAAACGGTGCGAATGGTATCGTTGTATCGGAATTGACAGGAAACACTATCCTGAATGCCATTCTGCCAATAATAATAGCTCGGAAAATCCCTTCCAAACCGTCTATTGAAAAAGGTTTTGTTGTAACCGTCCGATGTAAAAGTCTTTCGATATTTGGCAATCAGGTCTTCCGGGCTTGTTCCATTAACCGAAAGCAGCTCTGTCCCTGGTCGTATTGACTTTTCTGCCGAATGATTTCTCTCCACATAAAGGCTCTGTCCAAATCTTTCGAATTCAAACAGAGAAAGAGGTGTAGCCCCAAACTTTTTAGCAACCAGCTCATCCTTGGTCTTCAATCGCTTAATCATCGGCAGCAATCGTGCATGACCTTCCTTTATTGACGAAATAACCGGACTTAGCTTTAGGTAAAACTCAGGACTGGTCATTGGAGTATGGATTGAAGCCTTCAGACTATCAAATTTAAAATCCAATTCTGCTTTACTAATGTACCAATAAAGCCGTGGATGAAGCTGTTGTAGTTTCCGATAGACAAAGTCAACATCCGACTTTAACTGATTCACCGTTCGTTGTTTTTCAAGGTTTCGGTTATACTTATTCACCGACACACAGCTTGCCAGTAACGCAAATACTACAACTATCAGAAATATCTTTTTCATTCGTATATATTGTTTTATTGAACGTTAGGCACGTACTCATGGAATAGCCATTTATTCATTTTCGGTTTGCATGAGCTTTTGCTCTTATGGCTATTTCATCTGTTAGGATTAAGAATCTAATGTTGACAAGATAAACAGATTATTTTTCAACAAAAAGCCGTTCCTGATAAATTCAGAAACGGCTCTCTCTTACCTTGATATCGGTCGCGGCTATGAGCAGTAGACCTATTTTCTGCATTAAATTTAAACATCAATGGTATCACTTTCCGCTAATGATTTTTCCAAATTGAATAGTTCTGTAACAAGTTTATATACTGTAGTACAAGGATTCTTATTAGCAAAATCCTTTGCATCGCTATAAAATGATTCAAGGCTTTTCGAATGTTTAATAGCAAGATCTTGATTCCCATACTTTGCTAACAAATCAAACATGTCCGTTCTATTTTTTGCATATACAAAGTCCGCTAACCCCTTATTTCTAAAATTGGCTTGAATTCTTTGTTTATAAGAGTCTCTTGTAATTCCTGTATTATAAAATTCAAAGTGTAACAAGTACCAAATTTCAAAGGCTTCATTACTCCATGCAGCCTCAGTTTTGGGAGTGTTTTCACAAAGTTGTATGGCATTATTAAAAACAACAGGTAAAAAACTATCCTTGTCAAAAACCACCCAAAGTTTATCTATTTCTCTCCCAGATTCTGATTCCCAATTTGTCCTAAGTGCAATTGCCTGCTGAACTAAGCTCTCTGTATTAAATCCCTCTCCAATTATTCTAAAGTCGACAACCTCCAAAACACCTTTAGGCAATGCTAATTTGAGTGATTCAAAATAATTTGGCTCTGTCTTTTCTCCTTCACAAACGATTAGGTATCGCTTCCTTTTAGGTTTAAAGTTAATTTGTCTTTTAGCCTCCTGCCTTTCTCGTCTTTTTAATATGGCAGGTTCAATTTTTATTTTTCTTGCCATTTATTCAATAGAGTTTTAATGTTACCAATGTAAGGAATTGCTCCATAACGACCTTGAATATAATCCTTTTCAAATGAACGATCATTTCTGATTTTTTTGCCATTTTCACTATAATCAACTAGTGAATATAAATCAGATGCTCCAAATTCATCTTTCTCAACAAAGAATACTTGGTCTCTGCGATAATTTCCATAACATAATAGATTCGTGTCATGGGTTGAAAAAATTAATTGAGCATTCTTTGGGTTATTTTTTTGTGAATTAAAAAGTTTAGTAACAGCCAAAGTTAATAATGGATGTAAGCTAGCATCCAGCTCGTCAATAATTAATACGCCACCGTCTGAAAGAACATCAAATACAGGCCCTGAAATATTAAAAATTTTATTCGTTCCTGATGATTCTTGACTTCTCATGTCAAACTCTTCAAGCTTTTCAACTTCATTATTATCATTGAACTTCTTATGGATAGTCTTTACACCAATCAAAGTTTTTCCTTCTAAGTCAGTGACCATTTGTTTTACCAAAGATTCGGGCAAATCTTTAGGAAGTTCATTGGGATCAAAAGTTTTCTTTACAATTTTTAT
>Ga0302286_10000554_pt1 | contig 30367 bp, 18 predicted proteins | sample III_Fen_E2_3_FD_198765 | JGI IMG/M metagenome (GOLD analysis project Ga0302286, IMG submission 198765) | Peat permafrost microbial communities from Stordalen Mire near Abisko, Sweden - III_Fen_E2_3 | ecosystem: Environmental > Terrestrial > Soil > Wetlands > Permafrost | place: Sweden: Abisko...
ATTTGGATCAATTAAATACGCCCTACAATCGAGTAGACTGCTCCGCCAGTAGTTCGCTGGTGGGGAGAAGCCTCTCACACCATCCGCCAGTTGGCGGATACGGGTCGCGTACACAGCCCTGCCCGTCCGTCAAGCGGGGGTTCATTAAGATGTAAGGCAACTTTCTCAGAATACGACAGCAACGATTTATAACCTCTTTTTCTTAATCGTTCCAAGGTGATGGTCGTAACCAAAATCAAGCTTTGGGCAATGCTCCAGCTTACCATTCGGGTTCTACTCCGGAGTCAAGGTGGTAGATAAACAAAAGAGCGGTTGCAGTCCAGAATATTTTTTTTGAGACTATCTGTCGGCATTGCTGATCCCAAAATATTTTTTTTGGACTTTCTAAGGCCAATGATCAACCCAAAACTTTTTTTTGAACCGTCATTCAGCACAGATTATCCCAAAATATTTTTTTTGAAGCAGCAATCCGGAAAGAACGATCCAAAATATTTTTTTTGGATTATTCAACGATTCCAGCTCTGCAAAAGCGGCTTTAGCGCGTAGATTCGCCTTAAAAATTTACTAAACAATGTCGAACTAGAGAACTTAATTCATCAAATAATCACCCGATGGAAGTTTTTAGACTTATAATACGAAAAATAGCTGGTCAATATGAACTTTATTGATTTATATCAATGAAAACTTTAAGACGAAGGTTAGTTTAAATTATAAAAACACCATCCTTCGGAAGGTCAGCCAGATCAAATCATTCGCACAACATTTTTGTAGAATAAATATGTTATATTTGATTAGCTCATTCGAGGTAAAAATCTTAAAACATCAGAAAACTAATTTTAAAACTAAGAATCATGACAACAGCATTACTCGTAACCGCTTCTGTTATTTTGCTCATTTTCTTATCCGGTTTTGTTTCTGTTAATCAAGGGAACATTGCCGTTACCACTATTTTCGGTAAATACAATCGAATACTCTCTCCGGGATTAAGCTATCGTATCCCTTTATTTGAGGTGATTTATAAGAAAATTTCCATTCAAAATCGTTCTGTAGAGCTCGAATTTCAAGCCATCACACAAGATCAGGCCAATGTGCATTTCAAAGCCATGTTGCTTTATGCCGTGATTAACCAGAGCGAAGAAACCATTAAAAATGTAGCCTTTAAATTCGTCGACCAGAACAATTTTAATCAGGCATTGATCCGCACGATTGAAGGTACAATCCGGAGCTTCGTAGCTACTAAAAAACAAGCTGAGATCCTTGAACTTCGAACTGAAATTGTTCTGGAGGTAAAAAAACACCTGGATGGTACCCTGGAAGCATGGGGCTACCATATGATCGACATTCAGCTAAACGATATCTCTTTCGACGACGAAATCATTAAATCGATGGCTAAAGTGGTTGCATCTAACAATCTGAAAGCAGCCGCCGAAAACGAAGGACAGGCTTTATTAATTACGAAAACAAAATCGGCTGAAGCTGAAGGTAATGCTATTAAAATTTCAGCAATAGCTGAAAAAGAAGCAGCCATGCAACGTGGACAGGGTATTGCACTGTTTCGTCAGGAAGTAGCAAAGGGTATGGCTGCCGCAGCTAAAGAAATGACCGATGCCGATTTGGATTCATCGTATCTGCTCTTCTCGATGTGGACTGAAGCTATCAAACATTTTGCAGAACAGGGAAAAGGAAATGTAATCTTCCTGGATGGTTCAACCGATGGAATGCAAAAAACCATGAACCAGATGATGGCAACGATGAAATTAAATGAGAAGAAATAAATCGATATCAACTATTGAAAGAATGACGATAATAAATCGGTCAATTCAACCCTTTTAAGTAATTTTCAGAAGGATTCAAATCGAGCTTTGAATCCTTCTGTCTTTTTCATTTGTACAAAACACCTAACCCGTTTCCTGTGAAAAAATATACCTTATTTATCATTCGCTTCCTGTTTTTCCTGATTTGTATTAATTCTCATGCGCAGGGAAAAAATCCATATGGACTGAAAATCACTTCAGAAACAAAGGAATACCAAAGACTTATACAAAAAGACGGTAACCAGCAGCTTATAGATATTCAAAAAGCAGTTCCCGGAATCGTATTGGATATTCGTTATGCAACTACGAATAATTTCACTGGTCAGGCTGTCTATCCGCAAGCCAGAGCTTTTGCCCGAAAACCAGTGGTCATGCAATTAAAAGCCATTCAGGAAGAATTGAAAAGTCAACATATCGGTTTGAAAATATTTGATGCCTACCGACCTTATGCAGTCACGCTCAGGTTCTTTGAAGTTTATCCTGATTCAACCTTCGTGGCTAATCCAAAGAAAGGATCGCGGCACAACCGCGGTGCGGCGATTGATCTGACCTTAATAGACCTGAAAACCGGAAAAGAACTGGAAATGCCCAGTAAATACGATGAATTTACAGAACGGGCAATTCCGGGCTATCAGGGAGCTTCTCCAATTGAAAAAAAGAACCGAAAATTATTGACCGATATCATGACCAGACATGGATTCACTATCTATTCATCAGAATGGTGGCACTACGATTTCAACGGCTGGCAACAATTTGGATTGATGGATCTTTCATTTGAACAACTGGATCAATTAGATAAGAAGAAATCAAACTCTCTTTCAAAAGGAATATTCTGAAGATTAAATTCAAAAGTCAGAACTCGTTGATAAATGACTTCCTGTCGGATCATTTTCGGTTTGTATGAGCATTCACTCTTATGGCTATTTCACTCCATCATTTAATCAAAGTTCAAGACTTATTCATACCGCAGCGCTTCTACCGGATTCCGGGACGCAACTTTCCAGCTTTGCCAACTTACGGTGAGCAAGGCAACAAAATAGGCAATGAAAGGGCCAACCAGAAATGCCACGTATGGCATATTGGCATGAAAATGATAACGTCCAAGGAAGAATTTTCCTAACAAAAATGCCACTGGTAAAGCAACAAAATAGGCTATCGTAAGCCACTTCGTGTAATTCTTCAACAATAAGTGCATAACAGAAGTAGTTGTGGCTCCGTTTGATTTCCGAATACCTATTTCTTTGGTGCGACTTTCAGCAGTAAACGATGCCAGACCAAACAAGCCCATACTAGCCAGCAAAAGAGCAATAATAAATGCGAGTCCAACCAGATTCGAAGGCAAACTTAAGTTCGAAAAAGAAGGCAAATCACGAACAATCGACCGATATGGAATCGTATGTTCATAATGAGCATATACCGATTTTATTTTTCCGTTAATGGAAGCAAACGAACCAGCAGAATATTTAATCAGCAAAACAGGACAGTTATTCGGTTGGATGCGAATAATGACTGGCACCAGTGGACCAGCCAGATCAATTGCATGAAAACCTTTAACGACACCTATAACGGTCCCCTTTTTACCTTCGACGGATAGTATGGAACCAAGCGGATTTTTATTTTTCATAACCCTTGCTGCTACATCGTTAATGACATAACTGGATGAATCGGAAGAAAAAGCAGGATTGAAAAAGCGACCTTCAACAAAATCTAATTTTACGACTTTGTTGTAATCAAAATCTGAATTAACACACCAGAAATGTAATTTTTCGGAGGCATCCTTTCCTTCCCAGCTCACCTCATTCGAGACTTTTGCTCCCCGCGACGGAATACAGTTGGTAAAACTTGCAGCTTCTACTTCAGGAATTGATCGTAATTCAGCCTTAACACTTTCAGCATGACTCTGAATATTTGCCGAATTATCTAAAACAATTAGCTTATCCTGATCGACCCCGATATCATAATTCCGCAGGTAGCTATCTTGTGTTCTGATCACCATCATGCAAATTATCAACACAATAGGAATCGAAAACTGAAAAACAATCAGACTTTGACGAAGTTTACTATAGCTGTGGCTAACAACCAGCTTCCCCTTTAACACACTAATTGGGTTCGATGATGATAAATACAACGCAGGCAGTAACCCGGAGACTAATCCAGCAAATACAACAACTGAAGTTAAAAACAGGATCATTCGAGGTTCGAGCAAATTCAAATACATATCGTTATGAAAGACCATATTAAATAGTGGAAGTAACAGACCAACCAAGAGAATTGCACAAAACAAACTCAACAGTACAATAATAAACGTCTCGCCTAAAAACTGGAGTACGATCATCGATTTACCCGAGCCCGAAACTTTTTTAATCCCGGCTTCACGATACCTTCGGATGTTGAGTGCAATCGCCAGATTAATGAAGTTGAAACAGGCAATCAACAAAATAGCAAAGCCAATGGAACCTACAATAACTACTCTCTGCATCTCACGCCAAACACGCTTCCCCGAGGCATACGAATACAAAATTTTATCTTTTAGCGGAAACATAAAAAGTTCCTGATTTAGATTTGCCTCTTGATTCTTTATCAGATTTTTGATTTTAGCTTCTACTTTTCTCCAATTAGCTCCTTCTTTCAGCAAAACCCAGGTTTGGTTCGAAGATGCACTGGTTGACATTGCCCAGCTATTATCGGCCTGAAATTTCGAAAAAGGAAGAATAAAGTCGAACTGTAATAGCGATTGTTTGGGAACTCGACGGAATACCCCGGAAACTTTAAAGACCTGCTGCTTCTCCCCTTCTTTTAAAGCCAGAGTTTTCCCAATACAGTCGGTATTCTCAAAGAATTTTAAAGCCATGAGTTCCGAAATTACGATTGAATTCGGATCATTCAGAATCAATGTTTTTTTTTGAATAAGCGGAAAAGAAAACACATCGAAGAAGTTTTCGTCGGCATAATATCCTTTTTCGGTAAAGCTTTTATCCGCACTAACAAATTCAAAATCACGACTTGTAATTCGGGTTATTTGCTCCATTTCCGGTGCTTGAGTCTTTAATTCATCAGCAAGAGAGGCAGAAAGGTAATCTTTAGGAAACCGGTCTCCATTAAAATAAGTGACATAGGCATCAACAGAATACAGCCGATTATAATTTTTATGAAACTTATCGTAGCTGAGTGTATTCATGATGTGTAGAAAAGCAATCATAGCGCAAGTCAGCCCAAAAGTCAGGCATGCAAAATTGAGAATACTATACGTCTTGTTTCGCCACAAGTAACGCAATGCGATTTTGAAAAAATTTTTGTACATCTTTTTAGGTTTTTAGTTAATTAACTCAGATTGCTAATCAGGACCTCACTAACCGTAAAGCCCTGAAAATTATATTTACTCATACCTAAGTACTTCCATCCTCACTTGTTTTGTCAGGGTTTCACTTGAAGTGAAGCCCTGACTACTCGTACCTCAGTGCTTCCACAGGATTCTCCTATTTGCTCTCCTTTATAAAAGAGTGGCATTTCAAACTCTCTTTCAAAAGGAATATTCTGAAGATTAAATTCAAAAGCCAGAGCTCGTTGATAAATGACTTCCTGAAAACCGTTTCCAAGATGCCTATGAACCTCAATGGCGCACTTTATAATTTTAGCGGTCAAATCCGAAAGCGGATACTTTTCATTGGTATAGTTATTTTCGTCCATATCTTTTTAAAATCAAAGTTTTCAATCAATCATTTAATCAAAGTTCAAGACTTACTCATACCTCAGTGCTTCCACCGGATTCCGCGTTGCGGCTTTCCAGCTTTGCCAGCTAACAGTTAATAGTGCGATTCCCAGAGCCAGTAAGCCTGCCAACGCAAAAATCCACCAGTCGATGCTGGTTTTTGCTGCATAATTGGTTAACCACAATGTCATAACGTACCAGGCTATAGGAGACGCAAACACGATAGACAGCAGTACCAGTTTGACAAAATCAAAGTTCAGCATATACAAGATCTGGGGAACTGTAGCCCCGTTTACTTTTCTTACACCAATTTCTTTTATTCTTTGTTGAGCTGTATTTATGGTCAATCCCAGTAATCCAAGCATGGAAATAAAGATTGAGATAATGCTCAAAAAGCTAAAAAGCATTCCAAACCGTACATCTCCGGCATATTGATGGTTATACTCATCTGTCAGGAAGTAATAATCGAATGAGCTGTTGGGAAATACTTTTTCCCAGGAAGTAGAAACTTCGGACAAAACAGCCCGACGATTTCCATTGTAACAAATAACAAAGTAATTGAATCGGTTCCAGTTATTCTGCTTACATTCAAAAAACACAGGTTTATAGGTATATGAAGGTGATTGTTGCCTGTAGTTTTTCAACACACCCAAAATCGTAACAGGCTCCTGACTATAAATTTCGGGCATAGTAACCTGTTTTCCAACGGCATCCTGGTTGTCCTTAAAATTTAGCAGATGTACCATTTCTTCATTTATCAATACTTTTCGATCGAAGTTTGTTCCCCGGCAAAAATCTTCACCTGCTACAATTTGCAGGTTTAAAGCCTTGACATAATCAGGATCAACCCTGCCACCATCGGTAATCTGATAAATAGGCGGGTTTATGTTTGTCCGATTCACCATAAACCCCATGTCCATGAATTGTCCGGGAATATCGGTTCCTGCAGTTATGTATTCGAAGCCTGCCCGACCAGAAAGTGCATTTCGTAACTGGTCGATGCCTGAATTTGTGGTATTCGAAATTGGTGGAGCTTTGATGACCAGTATATGATTTTGGTCGAACCCTAATTCCTGAGACCTGAGGTAATTGATTTGTTTGAGAATAACCAGGGTTCCAATAATTAAGATAATTCCCGTTGAAAACTGCAGAACAACCAGAGTTCGACGGAAAGTGGCCTTCACGTTGCCTTTTGGGTTTCTCACGGTAACTTGCTGGTTGTTTAGCCAAAAAATTATGGCAGAAGCCGTTCCTGTAATAAATGTTCCTGAGAAAAGAATCAAAGGTAAAAGCAGGACGATGAAGCGATATCCAAAAATCATCTCAAAAGCATTGCATCCGAAGAAAGAACTAATGGGAAACTGAGCTACCGTTATAACCAGCAATGCAAGAATCAACGACAATAAGTTTACAATAAATGTTTCGACCAGATACTGGGCAACAAACAAAAAGCGACCTGAGCCCAAAATAGTTTTGATACGCAGAGTAGCAGCCCTTTGGCTTTCCTGCGAAGTAGTAATGTTGATGTAATTGATCCAGGAGACAACGACCGTTAAAATAGCGATAAATAATAGGTATCTGGTTTCGGTCCTGTTACCTTTCTTTTCGAGTTCCCACTGCAAGGATGGATTCAAATGAATGTTAGGCATGGCAACCAGTTGCATCCTAAAGTTCATGTTTTCGGGTATTACAAAACCACTTCGATTTCTGAACACATCCATGATTCGTTTTTCTAACCGGGCAATATCGGTATGCCCGGCAACCCGAATGTAGGTATATGAAATTCCGTAATTCCAGGAATGATCTATTTTTGGCCAAGTGGCACGGATTGTCTCAAGCGAAACCAAAAAGTCGAATTGCAGGTTTGAGTTTGACGGAAGCCGGTAAAACACCCCTGTTACCTCGCATTGAAAAGGTTTCCCGTGATTGCTGACGCACAATGTTTTTCCAACCGGAGTTTCATTGCCAAAATATTTTTTTGCGGCATCCTCCGAAATAACAATAGTATTTGGCTTCTCTAAAACTGTACTTTTATCCCCAGCCTTTAGCCGATAATTGAAAAACGAAAAGAAATTTGAATCGACAAAAAAAACGCGGGGTTCACGATACTGTATTTTCTCCGTCCCCTGATTTTCGTTTGTAATTATTCGTTCAGACTGGTAGGCCATCATCCGTACAAAATCTTTGACCTCAGGGAGGTCCTGTTTTAGAGCAGGCCCGTATCCATTGTCCGAGGTGGCATACTGACTAGTAAACCCTCCTGTTTGTCCAAAAATGGGATGCAAGCGGTAAATATTCTTTGCGTCAGGTTGAAAATTGTCATAACTGTGCTCATAACGAGTGTGCATAACTATAGTCACAAACACTGCATACCCCATGCTTAAGCCAAATAAACAGAGAATAAACATTAACTTATTTCTCAGGAATACACGGAATACTGATTTGAGAAAAATTGCATACATTATTAAGATCTTTAAATAGTTAGACAATTTACAACCTAAAATTTACTCATACCTCAGTGCCTCCACCGGGTTTCTCGTTGCGGCTTTCCAGCTTTGCCAGCTTACAGTTAATAGTGCTATTCCCAGAGCTACCAAGCCAGCTAAGGCAAAAATCCACCAGCTTAACGGGGTTTTGTAAGCAAAGTTTTCGAGCCATTTGTTCATGGTATAATATGCAATTGGCATAGCAATTAAAAAGGCAATGGTCACCCATTTTACAAAGTCGCGGTTGAGCATGGCCATTACTTCACTTATTCTGGCTCCATTTACTTTTCGGATACCGATTTCTTTAGTACGACGTTCCATGATGAAAAATGTCAGGCCAGTAAGTCCAAGGCATGAAAGGATCAGTGAGATAAGTGTTGTAAAAATCAGGATTTGCTGAAACTGCTTTTCTTTAGCATACAATGCATTCCACGAAGCATCCAGGAATTGTGCTTCGAACGGGAAATTGGGCGAAAGTTTGTCCCATGTTTGTTTGATTATTTCCAGCGTTTTATGAATGGCGTTGTAGTCTGAGGCATTCATTTTCAGGTAAATCACATCACTGCATTCGTTGGCACACTTGAAAGCGGCAGCTCGTAACGGAACATGCATTGATTCGAAATTAAAGTTTCCGGACACACCAACAACAGCCCCTTTAGCTGGGTTTGACGTTGCAATGCGAACGTCGGCAAAATTTGAAATATTGAATTCATTCGCAGCCTTTTCATTAAAAATCCATTCCTGTTTCTGAACAGAGTTTTCTGTGAAAGAATGGCCTTCTTTAATGGGAATTCCGAAGAAATTAAAGAAATTGGGCGAAACCGTAAACTTTGCAAACGCAATTTTACTTTTTTCACCTTTATTGAAGAAACTTACTGACCAGTTTTCTTTCATCTGCCCGATGGGTTCGCCCGAAAAAGTAATGTCAGTAATTGCTGGTATTTTTCCTAATTCATTTTTAAATGCCTGAATGTTTTTTTCAATATCGGCATTAGTGTTGGCAAACACAATGTTTTCTTTCTGAAACCCGGGATTGACCGAATTCATGTAACAGTTCTGCCTGTTAATCACAATTATTCCTGAAATAAGCGCAATAGAAATCACAAACTGGAAGACCAGCAAGCCATTTCGCAACACATTATCCGATCTATTGCCAGACTGTTTTTTCAGAAGCAAAACAGCCTGTTGTTTGCTGAAAATAAATCCCGGAATCAATCCTGATACAATAACAGTTCCCAGAAATAAGAAAAATAAGATCAGCAGATTATCAATAGAAAGAAATGAACTAGTAGTAAATTGGGATTGAGTCAGATTATTAAACGAATTGAGTAGCAAAACGGAAACAGCCAACGAGAGCAATATAGCACACGTTACCACCAACACCGACTCAGTAATAAGCAAACTGATGATATTACCTCTTCCACTACCGAGCGTTTTGAAAATTCCCATATTTTTGAAGCGTTTCTCTCGCTGTGCCGTAACCAAATTGATGTAATTCGTGCAGGCCAGCAACAAAATCAGGATTCCTACAGTTTTCATTACTAATAAAGCAAACTGGTTGCCATGCTTTAGAAAATCAAGGTCTGGTTGATGAAAATAAACCTTTTCGAAAGGCATTGCACCCAAACCAATATGCGAACGAAAATCATCAGGAGCTTCATTCAACGGAATCTCAGACAACATTTTATTAAGTTTATCGCTGGTCATCATTTCATTGGCACAGCAGAAGGCACTATAGTTTTGCATTCCCCATTCCTCAAAATTCGACAGGTAGTATTTCTGTTTGAGGTTGGTTTGAATGGAAACCACCGCATCAAAATCCCATGAAGAGTTGTGTGGTAAATCGTTTATAACCGCAGCTACTTCAACAGTCTCACCATTTAGTTCTGTGGTGTTATAACCAACAACCTTTCCAACTGGATTTTCATCGCCAAACATCTTCCTTGCAAACGATTGAGTTATCACCACCTTGTTAGCAGAGTTCAGTGCATTGGCTGGGTTTCCCCACAATGACTTAAACGCAAAAACCCTAAAAAAACAAGAATCGGCTACTAAAAGTTTTTTGACCTGATAACTAGTGTTGTTAGCTTTGAAAAAAATTTGTGGAGACCATTCTTCGCTGCAAAAAGTTACTTCTTTCAATGCCGGAATGTGTTCCCGCACCAGATTCACCATCTTGATTGACAAATGAGTGTCTTTTTGATTGGTGAGTGCATAAATATTCTGATAATTAGGGATAAACTTATCGGTTGTATTTTCTTTTCTCACATACATAAAGCACAACAGGCTGACTGTTATTCCAGCGGTGAGTCCTAAAATATTAATCCCTGTAACCAGCTTATTCTTTGACAGGTTCCTGAAAGCGATTTTTATATTTTGCATATTTATCTAATTATAAAAACAATTACGAAACCTTATTCATACCTCAGTGCCTCCACCGGATTTCGTGTTGCGGCTTTCCAGCTTTGCCAGCTTACAGTTAATAGTGCTATTCCCAGAGCCAACAAGCCTGCAAGCGCAAAAATCCACCAGCTCAACGGGGTTTTGTAGGCAAATGATTCGAGCCAAAGATTCATGCTATACCAGCTTAATGGAATGGCAATCACAAATGCGACCAATACCCATTTCACAAAATCTTTATTTAACAGCACCAAAATTTCTCCGATTTCAGCCCCATTTACTTTACGAACGCCAATCTCTTTTGTACGACGAGAAATTGTGTAGGACGATAGTCCCAACAAGCCCAGACAAGCAATAAGAATGGCGAGTAATGAGAATAGTTGAAAGAATTTTCCAAATTTACGATCTGCCTGATATTGATTATTGAAATAGTCATCCAGAAAAAAATACCGAATTGGATTGCCTGGAAACTGTTGGTTCCAGCGTTTTTCAAGTAAGGGTATCAGTCGATCGATATTGGCATGATTTACTTTAATGGAATAATATTCATTCCATGGGCGGTTTGAAAAAGCGATAGGTTGTGGTAATTCTTTCAGCGAACGTTGGTTGAAATCGCGCACCACTCCAATGATGTGAGCATTTCCGTTATCGCTACTCGTAAGCTCTTTTCCAATTGCGTCTTCGGGATTCGAAAAACCAAGATATTTTACTGCAGATTCATTAATAACCAATTGATTAATTTTCTCTTGATAAGACTGATCGAAATTACGACCGGCCAGCAATTTCAAACCGTAGGTTTTTATGAAATCCTGATCAATACCAATCATATCAATTTTCTTTTCCGTATTTGTTCCACTCACAAGCTTGCCATATACCGGATTCCAGGTAATTTCCTTTCCGGGGATACAGCTCGAAACAGTCATACTTTTCACTTCCGACTGTTGTAATAATTCTGTTTTGAATGCCTGTAACTGATCAGAGTATAAACCTTTTTCTATCGCGGGTGGCCCTTCAACAACAAGGGTTTTATCAATATCAATACCTAAATTTTGGTTCTGAACAAAGCTCAATTGACGGTTTATCAGTAAAGTTCCTGAAATCAGAAGAACTGAAATAGTAAACTGAAAAACAACCATACAATTCTTGAACAACGCAATTTTACGGGATCCCGTTTGTCCTTTCCCTTTCAGTACTGCTGTCGGCACAAAACGGGAAAGATAAATGGCCGGAAGTAAACCGGTAAAAAAAACAGCCAATAAAAATAATATTCCGACTAATATCACCAGAGTCGATACGTGTAGATGAATTAAACTACCGAAAAAACGGTTAAACAATGGAGAAAGTAAAAAAACGGCAACTAAACTTACAATTAAGGCAACGATATTTAGCAGCATGGCTTCAGTAACAAACTGACTGATTAGCTGTTTTTTCAAGGCTCCAAGTACTTTTCGGACACCAACTTCAGCAGCTCGCTCAACCGAACGCGAGGTTGTAAGATTGATGTAATTGAAATAGGCTATAACCAAAACAAGGATGGCAATAATGCCCAAAAAAGTTACACTCCGATAACTACCATTAACCAGCAATTCGTTGCTAAGGGCTGAATGTAAATGAATATCACTTAATTTCCGAAGCTTAAACTCAACCAGAAAATAGGCTCGTTTCATGAAATCACCAATAAACTTCTGCGGAAGCTGTGGTATCTTTTCTTCCAGCATTTTTACATTCGTTCCCGGAGCTACGCGGATATAAGTGTAAAAATTAGCTCCAAGCCACCCCGAGTTAAACCATTCGTTTTGTTTGATCAGGTTTTGATATGAAAACAAAACATCGAATTTAAAATGCGAGTTTGCAGGTGCATCTTTGGCAACACCACACACCTCATATTTATCTTTCCCATTGTAAGTGATAAGCTTCCCAACCGGATCAGCATCACCAAAATAACGACGAGCTGCGGATTCAGATAAAATAGCGGTATTGACCGCCAATAAAGAAGTATCAGCGGTCCCTTTTAGTAGTGGAAAAGAAAATATGGAAAAGAACGAAGGCTCAGCATAAAACATGTCACTTTCTTTAAAGTGGATCTCTCCAAAAGAAACCACACCTTCTACTTTTGAAAATCGGGTGTATTCTTTTACTTCCGGAAAATTTCGTTTCATTTCAGGTCCAACGGCAGGAACTGCAGCAGCTGAGTAAAGTTCCAGCTTATCTTCTTCATAAAGTTTAAAATCGACCCGATAAATATTCTCCTTGTCCTGATGAAATGAATCGTACGAAAGCTCCGATTGAATCCAGCAAGCAATCAGCATAAAAGCAGTGATTCCAATTACCAGCCCCAGCAGGTTTATCATCGAATAAGCTTTTTGTCCCAACAAGTTTCGAAAGGCAAGTTTTAAGTAGTTTTTAAACATGGTTTAGTTAGATATATATTTGTTACATTCTCTGAACTAGTGTTGTGTTAACTCCCTTAATAGGCAACGTCATGCCGAACTTGTTTCGGCATCTCGTCATTAGTGAGACCCTGAAACAAGTTCAGGGTGACATGCTCCCTACATAAAGATCTTAACACAACACTAGACTTTGTTCCCAGAATCATGGTTCTCCTTTAATCACAAAAATCACAGTTCAAGACTTTTATCTTTTCTTATAATTCCATCTTCCAAGCGAATGATCCGTTTGCCATATTCTGCAAACTTTTCGTTGTGTGTAACCTGTATGATGGTCATTCCTTCATCGTTCAGGGCTTTCAGTGTTTCCATGATCATTTCACCCTGTGTTGAATGCAGGTTTCCTGTTGGTTCATCTGCCAGAAGAAGTTTTGGCTTTCCAACAATGGCACGGGCAATACCAACCAATTGTTGCTGTCCGCCTGAGAGTTGTTGTGGAAACAAGTCTTTTTTAGCAACCATATTAAACCGATCGAGTAAATCGGCGACCATTGCCTGACGGTCTTTACTTTTCACTCCTTTGTAGATAAGAGGTGTTTCGATGTTTTCGTACACCGTCATTTCTTCAATCAGGTGATAAGCCTGAAAGATGAAACCCATAAAATTCCGGTGGTAATCCACTTTCATTTTTTCTTTCAGGTCAAGAACAGATTTGTCGTAAAGTGAATATTCTCCAGCTGACGGTTCATCGAGCAAACCAATGATATTGAGTAAAGTTGATTTGCCTGAGCCGCTGGGTCCCATAATACTCAGGAATTCGCCTTCTTTCACTTCCATGTTGACGGCTTTCAGCACAAAAGTCCGTTGAAATTTCGAATCGTAATACTTGTCAATGTTGTTTAAGTGTATCATATTTTGAGTTTTTAATTTATTTTATCCATGAAAATTTAAAGTTTGATTTTAATATTTCATGGATAAAATGGTATACTTGTCCATAAAAATTTAAATTACTCCATATTCTGATGATTATCTTTTCAAAGAACGAATCAGGATTTGCTCCCTAAAAGCTTTTATTGCTAATTATTTACATATATTGTCAGAACCTTGATTCATCTAATTTATTAATGGACTTTGATTATTTCGGTTCTTAGAATCAGCATAATCATTTAATCAGCTTAATCACAGTTCAAGACTCATTCATACCTCAGCGCCTCTACGGGATTCCGTGTGGCGGCTCTCCAGCTTTGCCAGCTAACTGTTAACAGCGCAATTCCCAAAGCCAGCAAACCCGACAGGGCAAAAATCCACCAGCTTAGTTCTGTTTTATAGGCAAAGTCTTCAAGCCATTTATTCATCATATACCAGGCAACAGGAGTGGCAATGACAAACGCAATGACGACCCATTGAACAATGTCGCGATTAAGCATGGAAACAACTTCGGCAATGGTAGCTCCATTTACTTTTCGGATACCAATTTCTTTGATCCTGTCGCGGCAAATAAAAATGAACAATCCAAGCAAGCCAATAATGGACAACAACATACACCATAATGCAACAAACTCAATAAAATGTGCAATACACTCTTCTTTTTCGTACAATTTGTTTAGTGTATCATCAAGGAACTTAACTTCAATTGGATTTTTCGGATCGAATTTTTTCGCTGTATCCTTAATGTAGGCAATTGTCTGGGTATAGTTTCCAGATTTCAATCGAAGTATCAGGTTGTTTTTGCGGGTTTCAGTTCTCCAGAATTGCATAGGCTCAATTTCTTCTTTAAGTGAGGAAAAGTTAATATTTTCAGCTACACCAACAACTTGCCCGGAAAATCCAAATCCATCAATCTTACGTTCGAGCGGATTCGACCAACCAAATTTTTCGACAGCTTTTTTATTCAGGATAAATGTGTTTACATCTGCCTGCGATCCTTTAGGAAACCCTCTTCCTTCAGAAATTTTTATTCCAAAAAAATCAAGAAACCTGTCATCAACAGGCCAGCATATTAGCTGAATGTATTGTCCGTCGACCTCACGCCCCCAACCCATATCGACCTGTCCTGGAACAAATTGCGTATAGGTATAGTCAGAAATATTGTCCCCCTTCATCAATTCGTCAGCAAACGCTTGATAATGAACACATAGCGCATTTGTAGTATTTAAGTAAACGACGTGCTCTTTGTTGATTCCCAAATCAAAACTCCGCCAATAATTCAACTGCTTTTCAATAATGAAAGCCGATGCAAGTAAGACAATTGTAAAAATGAACTGAACGGTTATCAGTCCATTGCGAAACACCTTCCCTTTTCCTGTGAAATGAATATTCCCTTTGACAGTTTGAGCAATCGGCGGAGAAATAATGTATTTTGAAGGGTACAAACCAGCAATGACACCAAAAAGCAACGCAAATAATCCGAAAAACAACAAAAAAATATATCTTCCATTCATCGCCAGCCCATGAATATCAAACAAGGACTCAATAACCCGATAGCTTAACCAATAAATGGCAAGTGAAAGCAACATAGCAAACAACGACAAAAAAACCGATTCGGCAATAATTTGCCCGATTGAAGAAATGCGCTTTCCTCCCAATATTCTATTAATTGCAAGAGCCTTTGCCCGCAATGGAGCCTGTGATGTGGAAAAATTGATAAAGTTAACGGCTCCCATTACGGTAAGAATAAAAATGAGCAAAATGAGTACTTTTAGAACTACAGGATTGGTATAACCCGATAAAAAACCATCGTTAGAAAAATGCAATTCTTTCAAAGAGCGCAGGTAGATGAATGTTTCGGTTCCTTTATATCCTAACTTTTCCTCTTTAATTTGCTCCCCGATCTCATGGAGCTTTTCAATTTTTGCGGCAACGACATTAGGGTCGCTCCCCGGTTGTAATAGCATGACATTATTGAAACTCCACTCACTCCATAAGTCAAAATAATTGTATTGTTTTTCGGCAGTGTAAACCGAGAAAGCAAGGATACAATCGGCCTGAATACTGGAGTTTTTCGGAAAATCCTTCATTAGCCCGGTTACTTTGTAAGTAATATTTTCTGCTAATATATTTTGCCCGACAGGATTTTTGTCTCCAAATAATTTATGTGAAAGTGCTTCAGAAATCACAGCCGCATGCGACTCATTTAAAACCGAAGTTTTATCTCCAATAATCAGCGGAAAGGAAAACATTTCGAAAAATGTAGAATCAGCAAAATAATAGTTCGTGAAAAACTTGGTGTTTGTTTCTTTCAATTCCGGTGTAGTAATGAAGTCACGTCTATTTGATAAACGGGTAATCGACTTTACCTCTGGAATGTTTTGTTTAATAATAGAGCTCATTTTTGCAGGGAGCAAACTGCCTTCGCCACGAAGTTCGAGACGATAAATCGAACCTACATTCGTATGAAACTGATCAAAACTCTTTTCATATGAGATATAAAGCGTAAGGATGATAATCCCTGTAAAAGAAATAATCAAACTAATTAATGTTAAAATAGAAGATATCCGATATTTAAAAATAGCTGCTAAAATTCGCTTTAGTAAAATCATAATTAACCACAGTTTTATTGTTTATTCATACCTCAGAGCCTCTACCGGATTGCGTGTTGCGGCTCTCCAGCTTTGCCACAAAATTGTTAGTATAGCAATGCATAAGGTTACTACTCCTCCTACCAGATAAATCCACCAGCTGATATTCGTGCGAAATGCATAGTTCAACAACCAGTTTTTCATAACCAGAACCGAAATTGGCGTTGCAATAGCCAATGCGATCAGAATGAGTAGGATGATTTCTTTTGAAAAGAGGTAAATAATATTGCTTGTTTGGGCTCCTAGAACCTTGAGTACGCCAACTTCTTTTGTCTTTTTCGATGCGGTAAATGCAGCTAAGGCCCACAACCCAAGACCTGAAATAAAAAAAGCCAGAGCCGTAAAAACACCTACAATGTGTCCAAAGCGTCGATCTGTTTGATACTGATTATCGAAGAAACTATCCAGAAAGAAATAATCAAAACTTGCTTCCGGGAAATAGGAAAGCCAGTTACTCCGAACTAAATCCAATACCGCATCCACATGATTACCTGCTACTTTTACTGCAACAAACCGGGGTGGTATCCACCCGATTCGATCGCTTGGAATAAACATAACCGGAGTGTAAGGATTACCAAGTCCGCGCTGATGCCAGTTTTTAACAACTCCAATAATGGTTGCAGGAATAGCTTCACCCTCAAGCATTACTTTTTTTCCTAAAGCAGCTTCCGGATTCGAAATTCCCAAAGAAACCAATGCAGCTTCATTCACCAATAACTGTTCCCGTTCATTTCCAAAACCTTTCTGAAATGAACGTCCAGCCATTAATTTAAACCCAAAAGTTTCAATAAAACGATCATCAACAGGAAGCATCTCATACAAACGTTGTAGCTCCTGTCCATCACCTTGCATACGGTTCGATGCAAACATAGCAACTTCCATTCCCGGAACAGCTCCTGCAATTGTAACCGAACTAATCAGATTTTCCTGTTTCAATTTTTCGGCAAACATGGCAACCTGTTTATTTAAATCAACGCGACTAACAGGAAATCTCATCACAATAGTCCGGTCGATATTAACCCCCAAATTCTGATTCTGCATAAACTTCACCTGTTTATAAACAATGAAAGTTCCGCAAATCAAAAACAAGGACGCAGCAAACTGGAAAACGACCAGAATTCGTCGGGTTGTTCCTGCCGATCCTGAATTAAAATAATTCCCTTTTAAAATAATGGCAGGCTTTACTTTTGTCATTACAAATGCAGGATAAAATCCGGAAAGCAAGATTCCAACAGACAGTATAACAATCGAGAACCCCCAGAATACTGGTTGCATCACTACCAAAAGTCCAATATTATCGCCTAAAATCTGATTAAATACAGGTTTGAGTACGATCACCAAAATAACAGCAAAAAAAACAGCAACTACGTTTATCAAACAAGACTCAATCAGGTATTGTCGAATTAACTGATGACGAAAAGCACCGGCTACCTTCCGAACGCCAACATCTTTGGCTCGTTCCATTGCCCGGGCTGTTGTTAGGTTTATATAATTTATCCATGCAGTTATCAAAATCACTAAAGCAATAATAATCAAAGTTATAAGTGATTTTTTGTTTCCTTTTATCTCTCGTTCATATTGTTTTTGTGGATTCAGGTGGATTTCATCAAGTGGTACAAGTTTAACAGCCCATTTTTTATTCTTTAAAGCATCACCTGTTTTGTATTTCTCGGCCATCAAAGGAAACTGTGCTTCAATGTCTTCAGGATGTTTTTCTGGAGTTAAAAGCAGATAAGTATAAACTTCATGGATATACCAGAAGTCCTTTTGCCAATTAGGCAAAGTTTCATAAGATATAAGATAGTTGAACCTCACATGCGAATTCTTCGGAAAATCTTCCAGAATACCGGTTACTTCAAAATCTGAGAAAGTTGTTCCTTTTGCGAAAGTCAGAAGTTTTCCGATAGGATTCTCATTTCCAAAAAAACGTTTGGCTGCTGATTCTGTAATTACAACCGTATTGGGTCGTTTCAACTGATCGTTAAGAACACCTTCTTTCAGTTTATAATTAAAGACTGAGAAAAATGAAGACCCGGTATAGGCAATGCCAGTTTCCCTGCTACGTTGATCTTTATATGAAACTGTTTGTTCTGTATTATGAACAGCTATCCGCACAAAATCCTCAACACCAGTCATTTCTTTACTAATGGCACTTCCATAACCAAAGGAACTGGTTGCCCAATCATCTGTTAACCGATCGCCTTCATAGAACTGACTTTCAACCCGATAAATACGATCATGTTTTTGATGCATCTTATCAAAACTAAACTCGAACCACACATAGTTGATAATTAACACCGAAACCGCCAGTCCTACGGATAATCCAAGAATATTAATTACCGAGAAAAACTTGTTCTTGACCTGATTTCTCAGTGCCATTTTGATGTAATACTTCAGCATTTTGTATTTAATTTTTTACTTTACTATTGTCTGAACTTTAATTCATCTGATTCTTATGATTGACTTTGATTATTTCGTTTCTTCTAATCAGGATTGTCACAGTTCAAGACTCATTCGTATCTCAGCGCCTCCACCGGATTATCATTCGCAATTCTCAGGTAATTGAAAACAGCTGTAAAGGCAATCATTGCAAACATAAACAAGCTGCAAACAGCAAAAAGTTCCCAACTGAGTACAATCCTGGAAGCAAAATTCTGCATCCATCGGCCAGCAGTAAACCAAGCCAATCCAAGTCCAAGTATGACTGCTGGAATTGCAATATATTCCAAATCGTAAATAAACATGCGAAGGATGTCGCTAAAATGAGCTCCGCTGATACGACGGATGGCCAATTCTTTTCGCCGACGGGTAACTTCACTGGCCGTATATCCAAGCAATCCAATACCCGAAATCAAAAGCATAATGAGATTCCCAGCCATCATTGAATTTCTGAAGCCCTTCTCCTGTGAATAACATTGCTGACGAACATCAGCCAAACTGTAAACGATCGCATCCGGATGAGGCATCGCCATATTAAAAATAGTTGTGATCCTGGATAGCATTCCGGATTGAACTCCTTCGTGAACTTTAATCAGAATATTAAATGAAAAAGACGGTCGTTCAAGCTTACGTGCTATAAATTTTTCTTCCGGGAGGAAATAAAAGATGGAAGGTCTTACATCCGGATCAGCCACCGAACCAACGACAAAATCGGAGAAAACGCCCTCAATGGTACCCGCGTTATGTTCCGACGCCTCAATTTGTTTTCCGACTACCCCATCAGCCCAGCCATTATTCATCTTCAACATCTCCGCACCTTTACGACTAATCATCAGGTTATTGGCAACCGAATTCTTCGAAGAAAAAGATTGTCCTTCGGCAACCTGAATTCCAAGTACAGCAAGGTAATTATCATCAACCCAATAGAAATCTGCTACATTGAAAAGCTCCTTTTTACCATCCGGTGAATAAACGTTGTTTCCGGAAGCACCATCTGTAGGAACACCACATCCAAGTCCGACCAGTTTTACTTCGGGCAGAGCCCGGAGTTCGTTCAACACAGTTCCAATTTTCCGGACATCCATCCCGCTGGATGAGCCATAAAATACTTTTTCTGCACGATAACCATGGTCAGCCCTGGTCATTTTATTGTATTGAAGGGTAATAATAACCATCAGTGTCAGAATAAATGTAGCTCCGACAAATTGAAGCGACAATAAAGCCAGTTTCCATTTATTTCCTTTCTGGCGGTAGCTGCGAAATGCAGATGCAACCGGAATCATGGAGTAAAATCTTCCCGGGAGATAACTGATCACGAAAACGACGACCACCAGCAACAATAGTATCGGGAAAACAACATGCACATTCAAAACCGAAAGCAATTGATGCCCCACCTGAGCCTCAGCCAAAGGCTTAAACAACAGAATAATTACAAAAGCACCAATCAGAGAAATCAGGAATGTTAATAATGTCTCTGAAAAAACAAGTTGTAACAAATGTCTGGACTGTGCTCCGCAACATTTATGGATTGCTGATGTTTTTCCCCGATTGGACAAAACAGTCAATGTCAATAATATGTAGTTTAGGAGAGATACAAATAAAACCGCGAAAGCAATAAGGCTTAAAATCAGTATCATGTTTTTTGCTTCCCCTGCATGAATTTCACGAATAGGTTCAAACGAATATTTCAAAACAAGTCCTTGTTGGGTCTGTTCCAGTTTCTGAATATCCTGATGTTTTTCCTGCATTTTTCTCACTGCTGGAGCCAGATTTGCCGAAGAAACTCCCGAGGCCAGTTTCACACAAGTATAGTAGCGATCATTTCCCATCCAGTTGTTAGTTCCATCCCAGGTAAACTGGCTGGTCGACACCATAGAAATCAGGATGTCGTATTTATAATTGGTATTTTCAGGCAATGCCTCAAAAACTCCGGAGATGGTCAGTTTCCGATTCGGATATTCCTTTAACTCAATAAACTTTCCAATAACATTACCTCCAATCGCATTGGCGATTTTATCCGAAACCATACAATTCATCGGGCTTTTTAATATATCACGAGGATTTCCGCTAATCATTGGACGAGGAAGAACATCGAACAAGTTCTCATCAGCCAGCACAAACTCAGCTTTATAACTTTTTTTATCCTCAGTATAAAATATCGATGAACCAATCGAATTCAATCGGGAAGTAGCTTCGATCCCCGGAACTTCACTTTTTAATCCGGGAGCAATGGCTCCACTGACTTTATCATTCACTTCTAGTTTTTCCGATGACCTATCCATCCTGAAATTTTCGCAAACGACATAAATTCGGTCGGCATCAGGATAAAAACTATCAAAACTATAGAGGTACAAAACTTCCAACAAAAGGAAAATACTAAAAGCAAGCCCTGCTGCCAGAGAAATAATTCGGGTAGCCGTATGCTCTCCTTTTCGGAAAACCCGCCGACATGTTAGTTTTAAAAAGGTCATATATTCACGTATTTTCTGTTGTTTTTATCTTCAACTATTGTTCTTATTCAACAGGCCTATTCCCAATATGCAACTTGCAACCGTTTTACCTCTTCAGCAAGACATTCCGTTAGTCAGGGTTTCACTTCAAGTGAAGCCCTGACTAATCGTTACTCGTATCTCAGTGCCTCCACTGGATTCCTCGAAGCAGCCTTCCAGCTTTGCCAACAATTATCTGAACCTTGATTCATCTGATTTATTGATGTACTTTAATTCTTTCAATTTTTAGAATCAGGAGAATCATCAAATCAGCTTAATCACAGTTCAGACTAATTACTCCAGCACCTCTCCCATCCTATTTTTCACCTCTTCGGTAATCACTTGTCCATCAAACAAATTAATTACCCGATGTGCAAATTCAGAGTCATGCATCGAGTGAGTTACCATCACTATGGTTGTTCCTTCGCGGTTGAGTTCGGTGAGTAGGTTCATCACCTCAAGTCCGTTTTTAGAGTCAAGATTACCGGTTGGCTCATCGGCGAGGATCAGCTTCGGATTAGCCACTACTGCACGGGCAATAGCAACACGCTGCTGCTGACCTCCGGAAAGTTGCTGTGGAAAATGTTTCTTGCGGTGACTTATCTTCATTCGATCCAGCACTTTTTCAACCATTTCCTTACGTTCTTTGGCACTCAGTTTCAGGTAAATAAGCGGAAGCTCTACATTTTCGTACACATTGAGTTCATCAATCAGGTTAAAACTCTGAAATACGAAGCCAATGTTGCCTTTGCGAAGCAAGGTCCGGTTGCGCTCTTTAAAAGCACCAACTTCCTGATTGTCGAAATAATACTCGCCTGAAGAAGGATTATCCAACAGACCAATGATGTTTAGCAAAGTTGACTTACCACAGCCTGAAGGCCCCATGATGGCTACAAATTCGCCCTTCTTAATATGAATATTCACGTTATTCAACGCACTGGTTTCGATCTCTTCGGTGCGAAATACTTTGTTTAAGTTTACTGTTCTGATCATGATATAAAATGCTTAGGGCATGGGGCAAGGAGCATGGATTGCGCTTTGCACCAGCCGCAAATGGTTAATAAAAAGCTTGGGGCATGGTGTATGAGGCTGAAATGCTCCATGCCCTTTGCTCCGTGCTATTCTAAAAGTGATTTTCTGAAATTTGTTATTTTCTTGCTTAATAATTCCAAATCGTTTAGTATTTGATTCAATTTCTCTTTTTCAATGAAATTCCGGCGATAGGCAACAAAAGAAATATTCGCAGTTTCAAAAACTGATCTTCGGGCAATATTTAAAAAGTTGGCAAAGTCTTTTGATGAGAATGAACCCGAGCCTTCAGCAATATTGTTTGAAATGCTCAAGGATGCACTACGCAACTGTTCTGCAACGCGATAACTCCTCGCATCAGACATTGCATCTGCCAAATCAAAAAGCTGATCGTTTATGTTGATAGCCTCTTTCCAAATGTCTAAGTCCATAAATCTAAATTGTACCATGATTTTATAATTTAAGTTTTACATGCCCCAAGTTATAAATTTCAAACTTAACCTCACTCCCGTGCCCATGCCCTCTGCCCCATGCTCCGTGCTACTTCAGCACTATCCGGTCATTCGTTCCAAACATCTCGTATCCTGAGGTAATTACCTTTTCGCCGGTTTTGAGGCCTTCCAAGACTTCATAATACTGAGGATTCTGTTTACCAATCCGAATATTTCGTTTGGTAGCTTCTGTCCCGTCTTCGTTCAGTACATACACCCATTGTCCACCGGTACTTTGAAAAAATCCACCACGTGAAAGCAAGACGGCTTTTCCGGATTCGCCAAGCTCAAGCTTGATGTGGTAGGTCTGTCCGGTACGAATATTATCCGGGCTAGTACTTCCAAAAACCATATCAATTTCAAACTGGCCGTTGCGCACTTCCGGATACACTTTTCTTACCCGAAGATCGAAATTTGTACCATTTCGTTCTAAACCGGCAGGAAGGTCTCTCACCACCCGATCAATGTAATGCTCATCGATCAACGCTTTAATTTTAAAATTATCCAGAACATTGATTTGTCCAATGCGTTGTCCTTCATTAATTCGTTGTCCTATTTCAGCATCAAGCATTCCCAATTGGCCATCAACCGGAGCTTTTACATTCAGGTTATCCAGTCTTTCGCGCACCAGAACAAGCATTTGCCGCATTTTACCCAAATCGGTTTCCAGTGTCTGCATCGAAGTTAAGCGAATCAACGAATCGTTCTTCGATTTTTGTTTGTTAATTTCAAGCATGTTCTTTTCGTACTCAAAATCTTCCTTTGCCTGAAGATAATCTTCTTTCGAAATTAGCTGATCGTCATATAATGTTTTGTTTTGTTCAAACGAACGTTTTTTTCGAACCAGCCGATAATAGCTGTCTAAAATATTCTTTCTCGACTGAATCAGTTCTGATTCAAAGCTTATTCGGGTATTCCGTAAATAATTTTCCTTCTCAGCCAAAGCAGCTTCACTATTTAGAATGGTCTGATACAATTGTCTGTTTTGAAGTCGAAGAATAACATCTCCTTTTTTTACCATCGATCCTTCTTCGATTAAGCGTTCTTCTACCTGCCCTCCTTCAATCGCATCCAAAAATATGGTTGTAATAGGTTCGACCTGTCCAACAACTGTAATGTAATCATTGAACAATCCATCTTCAACAGTACTAATCGTAATCTTTTCCTTTTCTGTTCTGAAAGCGGAGCCTTTGTTATCAAAAACCACTTTAAAAAGCAAAAATCCAACAACCAACACCCCCACTAACCCCAGAATATGTTTGGGTCTGACACCTTTTTTCTTTTCAATTACTCTATCCATTCCCATGACAATATAGTTTCAAGTTTCAAATTCAATCATTTTTACATGGAGTGTGGAGCATGGGGCATGGAAGAAGCTCTCTGCCCCATGCCCCATGCTCTTTTCCATCACTCCCAAAACCGTTTCCCCGAATAAAAATCGAGTACTTTCTTTTTGATTTCCCACTGAAGCCCGGCTTTTAAAACCTGACTGGTTGAATTGGCCAGCCGATTCTTCGCAATGTAGAAATCAACTACATTCACCAAGCCTTGCTCAAACTTTTTTTCTGCTGCCTGAAATGCAAGCTGGTCAGCATCCTGTTGTTTTTGATATTGATGATATTCTTTTTCAACAGCTTCCAGATCATTCAGGTTATTAACCATCTCGAAATACAATTTTTGTTTTTCCTCGTCGAGCGTGTTTTGAGCCTGCTCAACTTGTAGCTTCTCTTTTTTAATATCCGAACGGGCACCCCAGCGACTAAAAATCGGAATGCTCATCGAAGCACCAAGGTATTGACTCCGGTTATTATTAAATTGAGTGCTAAATCCCAGAGTTTTACCGGTTTCATCTTTGGTGGTTTCGTAAAAACCGGTTCCAATCGATCCGTAAGCATTTATCGATGGATAAAGCTGCGAACGGGTGATGGCAAGCGATTTCCGGCTTGCTTTGAGCTGAACTTCGAATAACTGATAATAAGGCGACCATTGAGTATAAGCTGCAAACAAATTTTGTTGTTCGGGACTTTCAGATCCCACTAACGCATGCTGTTCTTCAACCAATACCATTTCCGATTCGTCGGTCAGATTCATGCGCTGCTTTAACTGAAGCATCGACGACTTTAAACTATTTTCAACCTGAATCCGGCGTAATTCTTCGGTTTCGAAGTTGGCTCGTATTTCAAGTAAATCGGGTTTCGACTTCATTCCCAACTCCACCTGTTTCTCCATCTTTTTCAAATTAATGCCAGATGTCTCTACCTGATCCTGAGTAATTTTTAACATGCCCCGATAATAAAGCACATCAAAAAAGGAGTTCATTACTCCAAAAGCCAAATTGTCGATGGCATTCAGCCGGTTTAGTTCACTGGCCTTTTTCCTGAATTTCTGGTATTCGATCTGATTCAGCATCCGGAAGCCATTAAACACAGTGACCGAGGCATCAACATCATAACTGTTATTGAAAAACTGGTTGTTCACAATGTCGTTGGTATTCGGGTCGACCGAACGCCCAAAGCTGATTCCCGCCCGTGTTGAGGCACTAATCCCAGGTAAAAGATCACGTTTCGACTGACTTAAGTCTTCAGAAACCAGTTGATCCTGAACCTGTATTTTTTTTAGCCCGATATTATTTTCGATAGCAAAGGAAATACACCGATTTAGGCTCCACTGGGTGGATTGAGCCACTAGTGCATTCCCTGTCACAAGCCAAAGAATGAAAAAAAGTATAGAATTCTTCCGCATCATTTTATAAATATTTCCGGAAGCAATGCCATAACAATGCCAAATTCATAACGAATTGATAATTAACGCAAAATTTCTAACACAAAAAGTAACCAGTTAAAATAATTGACAGAATTGTGTAAAATATTTTAACACATTAACTGCGCACATGACGACGAATTCTACCTTTGATAAAAAAATGACATGGGAAAAGGCAACATTCTGATTGTGGACGACAACAAAAGCATCATCAGTGCATTGGAAATTTTTCTGGGATCTGAATTTGATCAGGTAAAAGGAATTACCAATCCTAATCAGATACCTACAGAACTTCGTACAGGCAGCTATAATCTGATCATTCTCGATATGAATTTTCATGCAGGAGTCAATACCGGAAACGAAGGTTTATACTGGCTTAGTCAAATCAAAGAATCGCATCCGGAAGTTTCGGTGGTGCTGATTACTGCATTTGGCGATGTGGAGCTGGCCGTAAAAGCCTTAAAACTAGGAGCTACCGATTTTATCCTGAAACCCTGGGAAAATAGTAAGTTGCTGGCTACCATAAATTCGGCCATTGAGCTCAACCTGTCGCGTCGCGAAGTGAAAGACCTGAAACAAAAAGAACGTGGTCTAAAAGACGAACTGAACCGCGATACCCGTTGCATCATTGGCTCATCGCCACAACTCATGCAGGTATTGAACATGGTGCGTAAAGTGGCTGCTACCGAAGCCAACATACTAATCACGGGTGAAAACGGAACCGGAAAAGAGTTGATCACCCGTGAAATTCATCGTCAATCGACCCGAAAAAACGAAGCCCTGGTGAGTGTAGACATGGGTGCTGTAAGCGAAAGTTTATTCGAAAGCGAACTTTTTGGACATGTAAAAGGTGCGTTTACCGATGCCCGTGAGAACCGTGCCGGAAAATTCGAAACCGCCAACAAAGGAACACTGTTTCTCGACGAAATCGGAAATCTTTCGGTTCATCTGCAAGCCAAATTACTGGCGGCCATACAAAACCGTCAAATCATGCGGGTGGGATCCGATAAAACAGTCCCGGTCGATATCCGGCTGATTTGTGCCACGAACAACGATCTTCCGCACATGGTCAGCGAAGGACTTTTCCGCGAAGATTTGCTGTACCGCATCAACACCATTCACATCGAAGTTCCACCCTTGCGAAAACGCGAAAGCGACATTCTGGTACTGGCCGATTTTTTTCTGAAAAAGTATGCCTCAAAATATAATAAGCCCAACCTAAAGATTAATCAATCGGCTCAGGATAAATTGCTTAAATATTCGTGGCCTGGAAACATCCGCGAATTACAGCACACCATCGAAAAATCGGTAATCTTAAGCGATTCACAGGTATTAAAACCTGAAGATTTTTTCCTTCGTCCACTTATTTCCGGTAAATTTGAAGATCACCTGTTTACTCTTGATGAAATGGAAAAACGAATGATAATTACAGCCCTCGAAAAAAACAGTAGTAACATGAGTCTTACCGCAGAGCAACTGGGAGTTACACGCCAAACCCTTTACAACAAGCTCAAAAAATACGGACTATGATTAGTCGAAATTTTTATCTTCAATTATTAGTACGAGTATTATTGCTAGTTTCAGTAGCATTTGCAGCAAGTTGGGTTTTACTGGAGAAATGCTGGATTAGTTTATTTCTGTTACTAACTATTTTTGAAGTTTTACTGGTTATTAATTTGATTTTTTACCTCAATAAAACCAATCGCAGGCTTTTATATTTTTTCGATGCAATCCGAAATGAAGATTCAATGCTTTCATTTCCGGAGAAATCAAATGATAAAATTGCAATGGAATTAAATAAAAGTCTGAACAAGGTTAACCAACAAATCCAGCAAATAAAAATCGTCAACAGACAGCAAGAACAATATTTTCAGGCTTTACTGGAACACGCAGCTTCCGGGATTATGGCTATTGACAATCGTGGTTTTATACTTCATTGCAATACTGCAGTGAAAAAATATTTTGCTGTTGAAGTCCTGACTCATCTAAACCAATTGGAACGAGTTGATAAGAAACTATATCAAACGCTAAAGAATATACGTTCATCGGAGCAAAAACTGATTACCATTAACAACGAACGCAATACCATACAACTTTCTGTAAAAGCAAGTTCTTTCATTACAAATGGCAATGAACTAACCTTATTATCGGTTCAGGATATCCGGAATGAGTTGGATGAGAAGGAACTTGACTCATGGTTAAAACTAATTCGGGTACTGATGCACGAAATCATGAATTCAATAACCCCAATTACCTCAATATCCGAAAGTCTTTCCAGAATATACACAGCCAACGAAAAGTCAATACAATCAGGAGAAATAGACGAAAAAATCATTGGAACCACTATTCGCGGTCTCAATGTAATCAAAGAGCAAGGAAATGGGCTAATCTCATTTGTTGAATCATACCGAAAGTTAACCCGATTACCCAAACCTGATAAAAAAATATTCATTCTGGCAAATCTTCTAAACCGGGTTAATGAATTGTACCATTCGATTCCGGGAAGTCAACATATAAAATTGAATATCAGTCTGGATTCGCCAAAAATGGAACTCTTTGGTGATGAAAACCTGATTTCACAGGTATTGATTAACCTGATAAAGAACGCATTGGAAGCCAATGGAAATAACCCTCAGGGAAATATACAAATTACTGCCCGGCTCATTTCCAACAATCGTACAGAAATATGCATTGCCGACAATGGTCCTGGAATACCGGCTGAAATAATGGATCAGATATTTATTCCATTTTTCACGACCCGTGAAAATGGTTCCGGAATAGGACTAAGCCTGTCCAAACAAATCATTCGGTTGCATGGAGGAACACTTCAGGTACGTTCAATTCCAAACAAAGAAACTGCGTTTTCTATAAAATTATAGAAAACGCAGTTTGAGTTCCTTCTTATATGATTGCTTAATTTCTACGTTCTAGCAATACTACATTTTCGACATGATGAGTATGAGGGAACATATCTACAGGCTGAATTCGTGTAACCTGATACATTTCATTCATTAAAGCTAAATCTCTGGCTTGTGTCGCCGGATTACAACTTACATAAACGACCTTTTCAGGAGCAGCTTCTAAAATAGTTTTAACGACATCTTCGTCCATTCCGGCGCGAGGAGGATCAGTTATAATTACATCAGGTTGTCCATTTTGCTCAATAAACGCCCTGGTTAAAATTTTCTTCATATCACCGGCGTAAAAGCTAGTGTTCTGAATTCCGTTAAGCATAGAGTTTACATGAGCATCTTCAATTGCTTCAGGAACATACTCTATCCCCACTACTTTTTGCACATTCCGAGCTACAAAATTCGCAATTGTTCCAGTTCCAGTATACAAGTCATAAACGACTTCATTACCTTTCAATCCGGCAAATTCGCGGGTTACTTTATACAATTCATATGCTTGTTCTGAGTTCGTTTGGTAAAAACTTTTAGGCCCAATTTTAAATTTAAGACCTTCCATTTCTTCCAGAATATGATCATTGCCCTTAAAAACAATAATATTTTGATCGGTTATCGTGTCATTACCTTTTTCATTAATCACATACATCAATGAAGTAATCATCGGAAATTCCAGAGCAATTGCATTCAATAATTTTTCACGAATTTCACGTGCTTCCTGAAAAAATGAAACAATCAGCATTACATCTCCCGTAGATGTTGTACGAACAATAATGTTCCGCAGCAAACCAGACTGAATCCGATGATCGAAGTATTCTAGCCCATTTTCATCAGCATATTTTTTAATGAAGTTACGGATTGAATTCGATGGTTCATCCTGCAACCAACATTTTTTGATGTCGATTATTTTATCAAACATTCCCGGTACATGAAATCCAAGAGCATTCATATTGATATCATCACCAACCAGATTCATTTCATCACAGGTCAGCCAACGCTTATTTGAAAACCCAAATTCAAGCTTATTGCGGTAGAAAGTTGTTTTCGCCGAACCCAATATTGGAGTGATTTCGGGAAGATCAATCCGGCCAATACGTCGCAACTGATCAGCAACTTGCTTTTGTTTATAATAAAGTTGCTTTTCATATGGAAGGAACTGCCATTTACAACCACCACAAACCTCAAAATGTTCGCAAAAAGCAGAAACCCTATCCGGAGATTGAGTAATAACATGGGTAACACGAGCTTCCATATACTTGGTACGCTTTTTTGTCACCTGCAAATCAACCACGTCTCCAGGTATTACATGAGTTGTAAATACAACAACATCATCGACACGAGCAATTGCTTTTCCTTCGGCACCAATATCAGTTATGGTAACTCCTTCTATAAATGGTTTATTTCTGCGACCTCGTCCCATACTATTATAAATTTTATCAAAAATGACTAATTCAACAAACTAAAAACGAACCAAAAATTGCCTGTTTATACAAAAAACCAAATTGTTATTATAAAAGACAAACATGATTTATAACCGAAAAAGCTTTCGATATCTGGCAAAAAAAATCCTTGTAAATTGTTAATTTACAAGGATTTTGTGACCCTGGAGAGACTCGAACCCCCAACCTTCTGATCCGTAGTCAGATGCTCTATCCATTAAGCTACAGGGCCATTGCAAAAGCGATGCAAATATAATACTTATCAGAACAAAAACAAACGGGTAAAGTATATTTTCCCTCTAATTTAAATTAAAAAATTGAATTAGGCATTTAGTTAATAATAGGTTTATACGGGAAAGGATCAGCTTTAACCATTCTGTTCAACAGGTTGTCAAAAATTCCATCGGTCATATTGCTACGGTTAAACCGATAACAGTATT
>Ga0302286_10000560_pt1 | contig 30258 bp, 27 predicted proteins | sample III_Fen_E2_3_FD_198765 | JGI IMG/M metagenome (GOLD analysis project Ga0302286, IMG submission 198765) | Peat permafrost microbial communities from Stordalen Mire near Abisko, Sweden - III_Fen_E2_3 | ecosystem: Environmental > Terrestrial > Soil > Wetlands > Permafrost | place: Sweden: Abisko...
CCGATTGCAGGATCTTTGTTCAATGAGCGAGGAGAAGTCCCGATAGCTATCGGGAGTAGATTATGGGAAAAGCGGCAGGTTTTGGTGTTCCCCAGTTTCACAATAAAGGACAGGGTTCGGCGTATGGCTCTGCCTACGTCGGACTTAATACGAAAGCTCCTGCTTTCGGTAAGGCTGGAGTCTTGCTTTTAATAATGACGTAGGCAGGAGCCTACGCCAAACGGAGGTATGGGTAATGCTATTACGGCACACTAAAATTTAAGAGTATAAAATGGAATTAAGAACAAAGGAAAGTTACCAAACATTTGTGTATGACTTTTTGAAGTTAGATATTTTAGTTATTTGCCCCAACTGTTCAAATCAAGCGGTTGTGAAGTCAGACAATTTTTCATTTAGGAACACAGACGAAAGTGATGTAAAAGTGATTTGCATAAACTGTGGTTACAATAAACGTCTTTTAGAAAGACCGACTTCAATTTTATATTCTTCAAATAAGAAAACAATAACAGGAAGGTATTTTGTTATTGGTGGAGCAATTGACCCTTTCTTTTATTTACCATTGTGGTTAAAGACCGATTTTGAAGAAAATATTTTGTGGGCTTATAACTTTGAACACCTCAATTTTCTTCGTGAACATATTGAAGCAAAACTAAGAGAAAGGAATGGACAAGAACTTGCAAATAAGAGTTTAGGGAGTCGACTCCCTAAATGGATGACATCTAAAAAGAACCGAAAACTTGTCCTTAAAAAAATAGGTGAATTACAAAACAAATAATACCTCAAAACAAAGCACTACAGCTAACGCCCCTATGCGCATTGGCAGATTGACCCCGATAGTTGTCGGGAACAGTGCAAGATGTCAGAATCAGAACCAACGGTCACGACCAACGGGAGTAAACCGGGAAATGCATGGAGCTTGGGGCGTTAGCAACAAGTGTAAAAAAATTAAGAAACATTTACTCAAATGAAAACCAAAATCATTCTTCTATTTATTTCTCTCTTTTCGTCAACAATTCTATCTGCCCAAAAGGAACTAGCTGTTGGCAACAAAGCTCCTGAAATTAATGTGACTAAATATATTGAGAATATTCCACAAGATAAATCCGTAAAAGGTAAATATATTCTCTTAGAATTTTGGGCAACATGGTGTGCTCCATGTTTAGGAGCTGTGCCACATTTGAATAATCTGAAAGAAAAATATAAAAAAAGAGAGGATATATTGTTTCTGTCTATGACTTATGAAGAACCGGACAAAGTATTGAAAACATTAAAACGAGTCCGGTTTAAAACATGTGTAGTAACTGACCAATCAGAAGTGACCTTTAAAAATTTTGGAGTTGAAAGGGATAAGACAATATCAGTACCCCGTACTATATTGATTGACAATAAGGGAAATGTGAAATGGATTGGGAATCCCTATCAATTGACTGATTCGTTATTTGATAGTTTTGTCAACGAGAAAACTATCAAGCAGGATATTGTTGAAAAGATACAACCAAAAGTGGAAACACCCATTTTAGAAGCTAATGTAATTGAAACTGCTACACAAGTCTTAAAAGACAAACAAACAAAATTTTGTTTTTCACTCATTGAATCAGAAAACAAACCAACTGGTCAATGGGCTTCAAAATCTCCTTTACGTGGTCGATATATTGATGTTAACAATAGGCTGTGGTCTATTGTCTCTGATTTGCTAGGCGTACCTAAAACACAAATAGTGATTTCTGATTCTATCAAAGATAAAAGGTATTGTTTGTTTTACAGGAACGATCAAATTAAGAATTCAAAAACATGCCTCGATGATATTAAGTCAAATCTACTAAAAGCATTGAATTTAACAGAGAAAATAGAACAAAGAACAATTGAAATTTATCTTATGACAGTGACAGATAACAGCAAATTAGATGTTTCTGAAGATAAAAGTGGACAATCTCATAGCGGTATTAATAATACGCATTTGACTTTTTCAAATACGAAAATTGACTCTGTAATTAAAACAGTTAGCGAGTTTAATAAAATCATCATTATCGACAATACCAATTTGTCAGGTAATTACGACTTCCTCATTCATAAAGGTTCAGTAGAAGATTTGATAAAGGACTTTAAAAGCTATGGATTGACTTTAGAAAAAGTGAAGAAAAAAATGACATTCTACCATTATGACTAAACAAGAAACCAAATTAAATCAACAAAAACTCCATCCTCGGTTCGGCGTACGGCTCTGCCTATGTCGACCTTAATACGAAAGCTCCTGCTTTCGGCAAGGCGGGAGCCTTGCTTTTAATAATGAAGTAGGCAGGAGCCTACGCCAAACGGAGGCAAGTGTAGAAAAAAACAGCAACCAAACGAATGACATGTCAAATATAAAATCAATCAAGAAATTGTCTAATGAGCTTTTCCGTCCCGTTGGATTTGTAATCCGACAACGGAATGGAGCATAGGGATCTGTGATCCCACAAATAAGATGGAGCACTTAAGATAAGTAAGTATTGGATTGAAATTAGCTAACGCTGATCTACGATTCCTTATATTCAAAACCACCGGATTGCAAATCCGTTGGGACGGAAAAGATTAACGAAGTGAACCAACGGTCAACGACTGAAAGGAGTTAAACTTGGACGCAAAATAAAATCAGTCCCGTTATCACGAGGATGAAACATTTGTAACTGATTAGAAGTTGAAAACTTCTTTGGTTTACAGCACCAGTTATGCTATTACTAAACAACGGGCAAACTTGGACTATTGGGGGCACGGGTCAGGAGACTAGAGCCAGCGGGGGAGGGAGAAGAGTTTTTGAATGAAGATAATTGACTTATATAATAACAAATTTACATGAGAAAGATAGTTTCCATTTTTGACTTTTACCAATCATTCGCTTTTACAAGTATTTTTATTTCAGCTATTTGTATGTTTTTTACAAGTAAATATGGGATTGGAGCATTCTCAACTCTTTTTTGGTTTAAAATAGCCACATTGGGTTTAATATATTACATTGTAAATACATATAAAAGCGATGAACTCTATTACTATAAAAATCTTGGGTTGACTAAACGGGTTTTATGGGTTTCTGCATTGCTAATTGATTTGGGTCTATTTTTTCTTTTGTTAATCATAAGTTTAATATTACGATGATACATACCCTTGAAGTGGATAGCGTTATACTTGATTTTGGAAACAATCGGGTGTTGCAAAACGTGTATTTGAAAAGTGAAACAGGTAAAATCACCGGATTGCTTGGCCGAAATGGAACAGGAAAATCATGCTTAATGAATATCATTTACGGCGAACTGATTCCGAATGATAAATCGATACGCCTTAATGGTGTCTCAATAGATAGCGATTACAGGAATCCTGCTGACATTCGATATCTTCCTCAGTTCAGTTTTATTCCAAAGTCATTTAAAATAAAAAAGATTTTTGACGACTTCAAATTGGACTTTTCTGATTTTTCAATCTTATTTCCCACTTTTACACAGTTCTATAATGTTCCAATTAGTAAATTATCGGGAGGAGAGCGAAGAATCGTTGAAATATATATCATACTGGTATCAAAATCAAAATTTTGCATGTTAGACGAACCTTTTTCGCAAGTAATGCCCATTCATATCGATGCAATAAAAAGCTTAATTGTCAGAGAAAAGAAAAATAAAGGAATAATAGTAACTGACCATTTATATAAACACATTATTGATATTTGCGAGGATCTTTATGTAATAAGCAATGGACAGACATATTTAACTAAAGAGTTGACTGATTTAGAGAAGCGTGGATATATTAGAAGTTTATCACTTGTTGATGATAATTTGCAGCCTATTCACCGCTAGCGCGGATCCCAGTTCGGAGTAGCGTATCACAATAAAGGACAGGGTTCGGCGTACGGCTCTGCCTACGTCGAACTTAATACGAAAGCTCCTGCTTTCGGCAAGGCTGGAGCATTGCATTTAATAATGACGTAGGCAGGAGCCTACGCCAAACGGAGAAACGGTGCAAATTGTCTGAATCAGAATTTACAGAATAAGTACTTACACTGACTTGTTTATGGAAAAAGATGAGTTGACATTTAAGATTATAGGGTGTGCAATGAAAGTGCATAACACACTTGGTAATGGTTTTACTCACGGAGAGTTTATTTTATAAGGTGTTCGTGAATGCTTCGCATTTCAAGAGGTTATTTATCAACGTTGTTTGGAAATTGAGCTTGCACGTGCAGGATTAAAGTTTGGCAGGGAAGTAGAACAAACTATTTATTATGACAATATAAGCGTTGGTACCCGTAGAGCCGATTTTATAGTCGAAAACAAAGTGGTGGTGGAATTAAAAGCTTTGGTTAATCTTGAAGATGTACATTTGGCTCAAGCAAAGAACTATGTGGTAGCCTATAAGTTTGAAAAAGGGTTGTTGATAAACTTTGGTGCCAAAAGCCTTCAATATAAGCTAATCTTCAATTCTCATCTCCATTCTGCTAATTCTTAAATTCTGAGAATCCTGATTCAGACAGTGGCAGGAAACGCTCTCGCCAATGGCACATACAGTGAAGCGGGGGATGCCCGGAGCTTCGGACGTGAGTGGGTAAGGCGGAAATAGTAAAACTAACAGGAATTGAAACAAATTGATAATTTTGAAAAGTATGCAAAATAAGAAAGTATTAGTGTTTTTGGCAAAAGCATTTGAAACTATGGAATTTTGTGCTTTTATAGATGTTCTTGGTTGGGCCAGAGTTGATTATGGACATAATTTAATTGTGGATACATGTGGTTTTACGGATAAAGTTATAAGCACTTTTAATGTACCGGTAATAGTAGATAAAACCATTGGAGAAATACACGTAGACGAATATGACGCCTTAGCAATACCCGGTGGATTCGGAGAATTTGGTTATTATGAAGAAGCATACGACGAAAGATTTTTGAAATTAATCAGGGAATTTGATGCAAAAGGCAAAATCATTGCGTCAGTTTGTAGTGGGGCATTTCCCCTGGGGAAAAGTGGAGTTCTTAAGAATCGGAAAGCAACAACCTACCACTTAAAAGACGGATATTGGCAAAACAAACTGAAAGAATTTGGAGTGAATGTTGTGAATGAGCCAATTGTAGTGGATGGTAATATTATTACGTCTTATTGTCCTGAAACAGCTCCAAAAGTTGCATTTGAATTATTAAAAATGCTGACTTCAGAAGAAGAAATGGCTGTAATAAAAACAGCTATGGGATTTTAAGCAAAATACTCATCCGCGCCAGCGTGCGCAACAGAAAGAATAAAAGTATCAACACTAATTGTAGAAACAGATAATACACCATTAAAAATGACTTTAGAAGAGATAATCAATTACAGACGTTCGATAAGGCACTATAAGGATCTTCCCATTGATTCGGAAAAGGTGAAACATTGCATCGAACTTGCCACTTTAGCGCCCAACAGTTCCAACATGCAACTGTGGGAGTTTTATCATATCACCGATGCGGAGATTTTGAAAGCACTCTCTGTAGCCTGTTTAAATCAGGAAGCGGCGACTACTGCCTCTCAAATGGTGGTATTCGTCACAAGGCAGGATCTTTACCGAAAAAGGGCACACACAATGATGGAGTTGGAAACTCAAAATGTGCTGAAAAACAGTCCGAAAGAGAAACAGGAGAAACGCATCAAAAGATGGCAATTGTACTATGGAAAAGTAATGCCCTTTTTGTATTCCCGCTTTTTAGGCATTTTGGGTATTGTCCGTAAACTCGTGGTAAATATTGTGGGGATTTTCAGACCCATCACCTATCAGGTATCCGAAAACGATGTGCGGGTGGTAGTGCATAAAACCTGTGCATTGGCGGCACAAACCTTTATGCTGGCAATGGCCAATGAAGGATATGACACCTGTCCGATGGAAGGATTTGATGGCAGAAAAGTGAAACGTATCTTGCACTTGCCTTTTGGGGCAGAAATCAATATGATTGTTTCCTGCGGCATCAGAGAAGAAAAAGGAGTGTGGGGAGAGAGAATGAGAGTGCCTTTCGACGAAGTGTATCAAAGAATTTGAAAAACACGAAGACCACTGTCCGGCGCTACATATCGCAAATTGTCAGAATCACGATTCTGACAGAGGGGAATGTGGTAAAGGAAATTGATTCAAACTAACTATCAAAATATTAAATATGAACATAACGGTAAAAATTGAAGGTGTTGAAAACCTTGAATTTGTGATTAAAAGAAACTGGTTTACCGGTGACTTTGTATATATTATACACGGACAGCGACATAAAATAAGAAGTTCTTTAGATATTGGGACACATTTCAATGTGAGTTTAAAAAAGAAATATCAGTTTGAAGTAGGGGATAAGGATATTCATAAAATAGAAATAGAACATACCAGACCTTTATTTTTTGCCGGATTCAGACCTCACTACTATGAAGTCTTTATTGATGGAGTGCCCTATACTTTGTATAAAGGTTATTAAACAACGAAACAGAATCGGGAATTGTATGGTGTGCGAGAGATTGAAAAATAGTTATAAGCGATTAGATGAAGGAAATAACTACTATCATTATGAGATTATTGATAAAGCCAAAGTCTTTATTTTTTGTAATTTGCATTGTAATGTTTGGAAACATGTATGCTCAAACAAAGGTTTGGCAACCATCATCAGGACATACACAATTACCTATTTGGCCAAAAATTGTTCCTGATACTCAACCTATGGCTGGACATGAGTGTATGAGGCAAGCAGAAAATCTTATTGCGAATAAGCCGTGGACTTCGGTGGAAAGAGTTTCACTACCTACAATGACTATCTATTCGCCAAAAGGAAAAAATACAGGAGCGGCTGTTATTGTATTTCCTGGTGGCGGCTACAGGGTTCTGGCAATTGACCTTGAAGGTACCGAAATATGTGAATGGTTAGCCTCCATAGGTATTACCGGGATATTATTAAAATATCGGGTGCCAAACTCGGGGCCACATTGGGATCCCCAATGCGATTGTCATAAAGATGCATTAGTTCCCATGGCTTTGGAAGATGCGCAAAGAACATTGGGATTAGTTCGATTTCATGCCACAGAATGGCATATTAACCCTCATAAGATAGGTGTGATTGGATTTTCGGCAGGAGGACATTTAGTGGCAGATATAAGTACCCACTTTAAGAAAAGGACATATCCTGTAATGGATGCGGCTGATAAAATAAGTTGCCGTCCTGATTTTGGGTTGGCTATTTATCCGGGGCATATGCTGGAGAAAACCACTAAAGAGTTTCAGCTGAACCCTACACTACCTGTTTCAAAAGAGACTCCTCCCATGTTTTTGTTACAAGCAGTAGATGATCCGGTAGATACGGTACAAAATTCTTTAGTTTATTTTATTGCTTTGAAAAAAGCAGGAGTACCCGTGGAATATCACTTATACTCACAGGGTGGACATGCTTTTGGTGTAAGAAAAACGAGTAAATCAATTACTGGCTGGCCTAAATTGGCGGAGACATGGTTGAAATCAATTGGAATAATTTTGAATTAAATCGCGCGTCATTAACCGACCTGATTACCTTATATAAGCTGAGTTCGGGTTAAGAATTCGGCAGGGGTACAAATTGAAATCGGCGAAATCATTTAATCTGATAAATCCTGATTCTGACAGAGGCAGGAAAGAAAACCACCGCATAAAGTCCATTGTCTTTTTTGTTGCCGGGCATATTACAAACACAACACATTTCACATGGAATCAAATATAAAATATATCGAATTAAAAACAGGCTTTGCAGACAATGGTCCAGCATGGATTGGGAAAGTAGAATATTCAAAATCAGGGAAAACAATTTACTTTAATGGACATGCATTTAAGGGAAAAGGTCATGGCGTAGCCAGCGATATAGAAACAGGAGATATTTATTGGATTTCGGGTGTCAAAAAGAACGGACAAGACAGACACTGGGCTGGAAATGGGAAAATCATGATAGACAGAACTATTGTTGATGAGTATCTAAAACTTATGGATATTGAGATACTTGATCTCAGAAAATATATTTTGGTTGACATACAAGAAACAGATATACAGCGATTTGTTGGCATTGAGAATGGTACAATTGATTCTGTAAGCATTTTAGACAAATATCAAGACTTAAGCGGATTATCAATTGGAGATTTGGAAATAATTCTCCAAGATTTGAAAAGAAAAGAGAGCTTTACAAATCCGAATAATGGTCGGAAGTTTCTGACTATAAAAAGGCTTGAAACCGAAAAACTTTTGGAGAATTTGAAAAGTAATAACTAATTTAAAGAGATGCTCTGCCACCACGCTCTTCATCCCTTCGTGAACGTATAATTTCTCTCCTTTGATTAAGCTACTAAGCAAATAGTTCATACTAAGTTGAATTCTCTCCACCAAAAAAGCTCCACATTTCTGCGGAGCTTTTTTGTTTTTGGAGGAGGATTGGAGTGCTTGTCGGTACGTCTTACAGCTTACGTTGCAGGCTTATCCATCCACCACCATTATGGACATTGGCATATCCGTTTGATTTTAGAATAGCTTTTGCTGAGGCACTTCGCATACCCGATGCACAACAGGTAATAATAGTTTTATTTTTGTCTTTCAACTTGTTGAGGTTGCCCGAAAGCTGATCTACCGGAATATTTACCGAACCTTTAATATGTCCCGAATTGAATTCGGCTTTGCTGCGGACATCCAAAATGGTGGCTCCTTGCTTTACCAATTCGGCAAAATCTGTTTTCGGACCAAACCCGAATAATGCACTTAATATTGACATGTTTTTATACTGTTTGAGATTGATAATAGTTTACCTCTAACCACGAACCTCCGTTGATGCATTCGATGCCCATTGACGACAAAAATGCGGTTGCCATTTCGCTACGGCCACCACTTGCACAGCAAAGCACCAGCGGTATTTTTAGTTTTTTTACTTCACCAAGGCGTTGTTGGAGTTCCTGCAATGGAATATTGATGGAGCTACTTACATTGCCGCCCATAAATTCACCCGGAGTACGCACATCGACGATGGTTCCCCTTTTTTCTTTGATTATTTCTGCTAAGTTCATATGTATATATGGTTTATTTTCAACTGATTATTATTGTTGGCTAATCGTTTGTTCGCTTGTGCAGCTTTTCCACAACTGATATCCACCTGACAAGTTGAGGGTGTCGGAATATCCGTTTTGCATCAGGATGCGTTGCGCCAGATAGCCGCGCAAACCGCCAAGGCAATAGATATATATCTTTTTCCCGGTTGGTATTTCATTTAATCTGCTTCTCAATTCATCTACCGGAATGTTGATGGCATCGAGTATTTTACCTGCTTTGTATTCGCCTTTTGTGCGCACATCCAGCAAAACATCATCGGGTGTAATCTTGCTAAATTCATTCCAATAGAACAGAACAGAGCGTTTCTGCAAAATGTTTTCGGCGGCAAATGCAGCCATATTCACAGGGTCTTTTGCCGATGAAAACGGTGGTGCATAGGCATGTTCAAACTCTGTCAGTTCGGCAATGGTGCCATTGTGTTTGATCACCGACGACAAAATATCCAATCGTTTATCCACGCCATCAAATCCGGCAACCTGTGCGCTGAGCAATCGTCCCTCTTCAGGCGTAAACGCAAGTTGAATGGTCATTTGCTTGGCATCGGGATAGTATCCGGCGTGCGAACCGCCGGTGATGGTCGATACATGATGCCTGATACCGAGCTGTTGAAGTTGTTTGGACGGAACACCTGCGGTGGCCACCGTCATATCAAACACCTTTACAATAGCAGTATTGATAGAACCTTTGTAGGTGTGATGAGGGCCAAACACGATGTTATCGGCACAAATGCGTCCCTGCTTATTTGCCGGACCTGCCAGATAGGTAATCATCGGCTTTTGGGTAATGGGATTGGTAAACTCAATGGCATCGCCCACGGCATAAATATCCGGGTCGGAAGTTTGCATATATTCATTGACGAAAATCCCTCTTGCTTCGCCTATTTTCAATCCGGCATCGGCAGCCAGTTTGGTGTCGGGCTTCACTCCGATGGAGAGAATTACCACATCGGCATCCAGTGCTTTGCCATTGTTCAACAACACTTTAAGGCCGCTTTCCGACTGTTCAAACCCGCTCACCGCAGTATTCAGATGTAGGTGCACTCCTTTGGTGCGAATATGTTGTTGCAATATTGCTGCAATAGGAAAATCGACAGGCGTAAGTACTTGATTGGCCATTTCAATCACCGTTACATCTAATCCAAGCAGATGAAGATTCTCCGCCATTTCCAGTCCGATAAAACCGGCACCAATCACCACGGCTTTTTTTACCGACTCTTGTTGTACGTAACTCTTGATATAATCAGTATCCGCCACATTTCTCAGCGTAAAAATTCCTTTGAGCGCAATACCCGGCAGAGGAGGACGCACAGGCTCTGCACCCGGCGATAATACTAATTTGTCGTAGCTCTCTTCATACACTTCGTCGGTAATTTGATGCCTTGCCGAAATGGTTTTTGCCGAACGGTTAATGGCAAGTACTTCGGTTAAAGTGCGGACATCGATATTAAAACGTTGGTTGAATGAGGCAGCAGTTTGTACAAATAACTCATCTCTGTCGGTAATCACATTGCCGATATAGTAGGGTAGTCCGCAATTAGCATACGAAATATATTCTCCTTTTTCAAAGATAACAATTTCAGCATGTTCGTCATTTCTCCTTAAACGGGCGGCTGTACTTGCTCCGCCTGCAACAGCACCTATAATTACGTACTTCATAATTGAATTTTTGTGGTATAGTTATTTCACGCTGCAAAGGTAAGCATTCTAAGTTTGAATTACAATAGTATCACTACTTAAATTATTATAATATCACCGAATTCGATTTTTTTTATTACTTTTGCAGCATAATTCAAAATCAAAACAGGGAATCACAATGTTGCTTAGGAGACAAATTACAAAAGAGTTAGCCGAAGAGCTTTGCAATGATAGTGAAAAGACATTACACTTTATTGCCGAAGTGAAGTGGGAGGGTGGTTATGTATGTCGTAAATGCGGACATACCAATTATTGTGAGGGAAAAACGCCTTCATCGCGTCGCTGTACACGTTGCAAAGCAGAAGAGTCAGCCACCGCACATACTATTTTTCACAACATCAAATTTCCCGTCAACAAGGCTTTTTACATTGCCTACAATGTCTGCGTCTTGGGCAATGATTTTTCCACCTACAATTATTCCGACCAACTGGGTCTCAACCAGATGACTTGCTGGAAGTTCCGTAAACGGATTCAAGACTGCTTGCTGAAAACGGATCACAAAGACGATATGCAAATCCAGACTATTTTAATGTCGCAGGAGTATCAGCAAGCGTAAAGTCGTTCAATCTCCCTTCACCCTATTTCTTGTAAATTATTCGATATAATTGCTTTTAAATTCAAGGGGTTATTTCTTTTTTGAGGTACTATGAAAAATAGTTGGCGATTCTGTATAGGGCAAAGTCTTTGTCCTTGATGCCATAATTATTGAAAATGAAAGTTATTTTTTTTGTAAAAATCATATCCGCTCTATCAAAATATCAACAATCTAAAAACACTTGTGCTCTCAATATGCCGCGGGTAAATTATCACAAAAAAAGGTATCTGCAAATAACTGCAGATACCTTTTTTTGTGATACCGGTGATGATTTCGTCTCCTTCACCAGTGGGGGATGAAGAAGAAAGTTCACATTTGTTCTTCTGTTATCAGCTTGAGGTTCTTTTAACGAACTCCGCCTCCCAATGCTCTATAGAGACTGACGCCGTAACTAAGTTGTTCCAGTTTATCATTCACCTTGTTGAGCTGAGCAGAGAGCAAATCCCGTTGTGCCGATAGCACTTCGGTGTAGTTGGCTTCACCGGCTTTCAGCAAATCCTGTGTATAATCAACTGATTTGGTCAAAGAATTGATTTGGTTATTCCTGTTTTCATTTTTATTTAATGAGCAGCGATAGCCGAACAGAATATCGGATACCTCTTGTCCTGCACTTAAAACAGTACTCTGGAAAGTAAGCAGAGCTTCTTCTTGTTGTGCCTGTGCAATTTTCAGATTTCCTTTCAGCTGCTTTTTGCTGAATAAAGGCTCGGTTAACCCGGCAACAATATTGGCGGCAATATTGGCGGGCTTAAAGAAATCGGAAAATCCGCCGGTAGCAAAACCTAACGAAGCAGAGCTGATGGTCAGTGAAGGGTAGAAACTTGCTTTGGCTATATCAACAGTAGAGTAGGCCGACCGTAGTGATAACTCTGCCTGTTTTACATCCGGACGTCTCGCAAGCATTTGAGCGGGGACTCCGTCTAACAAATGAGAAGAAACAGTTTGCTCTGCAATGGATGATCTGTCGACCAAACCGGGTTTACGCCCGATTAATACGCACAATGCATTCTCTTGCTGGCGAATCAGCTTTTCAAGTCCGGGTATCGACAATTGAGTGCTGTAAAGCAAAGCCTTGGTTTGCTCCACTGCTGCCGCATTTTGTTGCCCGGCTGTCATCAAACTCTGCATTGTTTCGGCACTCTTTTGCAATGAAACGACGGTTTCCTGAGTAATTCTAAGTTGCTCATCGTAAGTCATCAGCGTGTAATAAGCGTTAGCGATGTTGGCAATCAGCGTGGTTTGTACCAGATTTTTGTTTTCTGTACTATACAGATAGCTGGCATATTTCACTTTGGCCTGACTGTTGAGTTTTCCCCACAAATCAACTTCCCACGACGCAGAAAAGCCAAGTTGGTTAACATTGGTGTAATAACCGAGCACATCGGTTCCGCGTGATCCCGAGCTCGTGCGGGTATGATTTATCTGTGCACCCACACTCGCATAAGGAAGATTAGCCGCTTTTGCCATCATCAGATTGGCCTCGGCTTCTTCAATACGTTTTACGGCAATGCGCAAATTGAAATTGTTCTGCAACCCTTCGGTAATAAGCTGCTGCAGTTTAGAATCTGTAAAATACTGTTTCCAGGGGATATTTGCGATAGTAATAGTGTCTGTTGCATACCCGGCTGTATCCCTGATCAGATTTTTGGTATCGGGAGCTGGTACATCACTCAGATTCTGATACGACCGGCACGAAGATACTCCCAGTGCCAGCACTACCATTAAAAGAATGAGCGTTTTGTGTTTATTGAATATGTTCATATTATGAATTTCTATTTTTATTTCAATTCACAGAACCCATTGATGGATTCTGTGAATTAAATGGTTGATTAAATCTCGCTATCGTCAATAGTTACGATTTTATGTTTGCTAAGGCGTTCCTGAAGGGTTTGAAAGAGAATAAAGAGAATCGGTATCACAAAAATTCCTATTGCCGTTCCGACAAACATACCTCCAATGGCGCTGAATCCGATTGATTTGTTTCCCACAGCACCGGCACCGGTAGCTAAAGCCAAAGGCATTAAGCCAAAAATCATGGCAAACGAAGTCATCAGGATAGGGCGCAAACGAGCCATTGCACCGCTGATAGCAGCCTTGGTGATACTCATTCCCTTCTGACGCCGCTGGAGCGCATATTCTACAATTAGAATTGCGTTTTTGGACAATAATCCGATAAGCATAATGAGGGAAATCTGCACGTAAATATTATTGACAATACCTGTTCCGCTCATCATAGCGCCAAAGATAAAGATGAACACACCCGCAAGCCCAATCGGTAGGGAGAGAATAACTGCCAACGGTAGTATATAACTTTCATATAGTGCTGATAACAGTAGAAAAACAAACACAAGACTTAAAATAAACACGATAATGGTCTGGTTGCTGCTGTTTACCTCTTCGCGGGTCATCCCTGAATAATCATACCCATAACCATCAGGTAATGGAGTCTCTTTGATAGCCGTTAAAGCATCTCCCGAAGTATAGCCTTTTGCATAGTTTGGAATAATGGTCAACGACATTGATGAGAAAAGATTAAACCTATAGAGCGTCTGTGCTCCGGTCACATCTTTCAACGTTAGGAATTCGGTTATCGGAGCCATTGTTCCGTTGGATGTTTTGACGCAAAGTCCACTCAAATCTTCCAATTTTGTCCGGTATTGAGGCGCTGCCTGAACAATCACCCTATACTGTTTCCCGTATGAGTTGAAATTAGAAACATACATACTCCCGACGTAGGTCTGCAATGCCGACATCACATCACTAAGTGTCAGGCCGGCATCCTTTATTTTAGCCACATTTGCCTCTATCATCTTTTGCGGGAAACGTGGATCAAAGGTGGTCATGGCCATCATAATCTCCGGACGTTTCTGTAGTTTTGTCAGAAATTCGTTGGTTACACTAAAGAATTTATTGACATCGCCGCCTGTTTTATCTTGCATTTCGAGTGAAACACCGTTACTAAGGCCAAATCCCTGAAGCGTTGGCACTCCGAAAAACATAAAGGTGGCATCGGTGATCATAGCTGTATTTTGCTTTAACATGCCGACTGCATCGTTTGCAGTAATATCGCGGTTTTTCCATGGATCCATTTTGACGATAACCGAACCGTAGGAGCTGCCTCCGCCTCCCATAAGGCTGTAGCCGGTCAGACTGGTTACACTTTGTACATGGGGAATCGCTTCTGCTTTCTTCACCACACTCTGTACCACGCTATCGGTTCTTTCGTATGATGATCCCGGCGAAAGGTTGATAGATCCCATTAATGTTCCGCTATCTTCCTGCGGTACAAAGCCGCTCGGTATTATTTTCATCAGCCCAAAAAAGGTTACCATGAAAACCAAAACAATAGCCACAGTAATCCATCGGTGATTTTTCTTCGAAAGAAAATAGAGCGAACGTTTGTATTTCTGAGTTGTTGCCGCAAATCCGATATTGAAATAATAAGCAAATTTCTTAGCCAGATTTTTATTGGCAACTTCCGAATGATTGTCGGGTTTCAGGAACAGTGCGCACAAGGCAGGACTCAGAGTCAGTGCATTCAGCGCTGAGATCAAAATAGCCATTGCCAGTGTTAAACCGAACTGTTTGAAAAAAACACCGCTGGTTCCTCCAAGAAAACTAACAGGAATAAACACCGCCGACATCACCAGTGTGATGGAGATAATAGCCGGTGCAATCTCTGTCATTGCTTTGGAGGCAGCTACTTTAGGGTCTTTTTCGCCAGCATCCATTTTGGAGTGGATGGCTTCCACCACCACAATGGCATCATCCACCACAATACCGATTGCCAGCACAAGGGCAAACAAGGTAAGCAGATTGATAGAGAACCCGAAGACAAGAAGGAAGAAGAACGTTCCGATAATGGCCACCGGTACGGCAATTGCAGGAATTAAGGTTGCTTTGAAATTTTCAAGAAATAGTAAAACCACCAGAAACACCAATACAAAAGCTTCCAGCAATGTATGAATTACCTTATTGATAGATGCGTCCAAAAATTCGCTGGCATCCATTTGATAGATAAATGAGATGCCCGGTGGTAATTTTTTTCCTACTTTCTCCATCTCCACTTTTACCTCCTTGATAATATCCTGTGCATTCGATCCTGCAACCTGACTGATAGCAAGAAGAACGGCAGGCCGGTTTCCACTCATATTTTTGAAGTTGTAGTCCTGTACCCCCAGTTCAATAGTTGCAATATCTTTCAGGCGTAATATCTGTGCATGTTGAGAGCGGATAATGATATTCCCAAACTCTTCCGTGTTTTTTAATCGTCCGGTGAAGCGCAAAGCATATTGAAACGACTGATTTCCCTGAGCCCCGAGCTGACCGGGTGCCGCTTCGATGTTCTGATCCTGAAGAGCCGCATTTACTTCGGCAGTTGTCAGGTTATAGGCTTTCATCACATCAGGTTTTAGCCAAATACGCATCGAATAATCTTGCGTTCCGAACGAACCGGCCGAACCCACACCCTGAACCCGCTTGATTTGAGGCAGAATGTTGATATTGGCATAATTCTGAAGAAACTTTGCGTCATAATCGTCATTGTTCGACTTAAGTAAAATCATTAAGATAGTGCTACTCTGCTGTTTCTGCACTGTTACGCCATTTTTGGTTACTTCTGCCGGCAATAGGGCAGAGGCTTGCGATACTCTGTTCTGCACGTTGACGGCAGCCATATCAGGGTCTGTTCCCTGTTTGAAGTACACATTGATGGAAGCGCTACCGCCGTTTGTTGCCGAAGAGGTCATGTAGGTCATTCCTTGTACCCCGTTTATCTGTTCTTCGAGCGGAACAATCACGCTTTTTAACACAGCATCGGCATTGGCACCACTATAACTGGTGCTAATCCGCACCGTAGGTGGAGCGATATCGGGATATTGCTCTACCGGCAATAAGTATAGTCCTATAATTCCCAGTACAACGATAATAATGGAAATAACGGTGGCTAATACCGGACGTTCTATAAATGTTTTTAGCATTGCGTTCTTATTTAAGAGATTTCACTTTGATTTTCTGGCCGCTTTTCAGAGTGGCGATGCCATCAATAACAATTTTATCGCCGCTTACCAGACCGTCCAATACTACATAGCTTTGTCCGTCAGGTGTTGCCTTCACGGTAATTGTTTTTTGCACCACAGAATCTCCCACTACTTTAAATGCCACTACTTTATCCTGTTGACTGAAGGTTGCTTTCTGCGGAATCACCAAAACGTTATTGGCTGGTTGAGGAATTATCACCTTTCCGCTGGAACCGCTGCGCAGTAATCCGTGTTTGTTGGCAAAAGATGCTCTGAAATTGACAGAGCCTGAAGTGGCATCCACCACACCTGAAATGGTCTCGATTCTTCCGGTTTCCTCATATTCGGTATCGTCTGAGAGCAGAAGTTTCACCCGAGGCATATTTTTTATTTTTTCTGCCTGAGTTTTTCCTTTCTGGCTTCTAAGCAATTCCAGCAAATCTTTTTCATTGATAGAGAAGTAAGCTATAATATTAGTGGTGTTTGCTACTGACGTCAACACATTGGTGTTGTTTACCAAACTCCCCTGGCGGTAACTAATGGTACCCACAATGCCATTCACCGGGCTTGTAACTGTTGCCCAGCTCACTATGGCTTTTGCTTCATCCAATGCAGCTTTGGCCGAGGATAAAGCATTTTCGTAGGTGGATAATTTCACCTTGCTGTAGATTCCTTTGTCTGCCAGCGGACGAATCCGGTCTACATCCAGTTTTGCAGTATTGTAACTTGCATTTGCATTCTGCAGACTCTGCACCGATGCCGGTGAGTTGATCTTAAACAGCGGTTGTCCCTTGTGCACAATGGCACCTTCATCCACGAACACTTTTTCAATAAAACCATCCACGCGTGGTTTTATATCAATATCTTCCTGTCCTTTCAATACAGCCGGATAAACGGATGTCAATTCAACATTTTGCGATGACACCGCTTCTACCGGATAGGCCTTAATCTGGTCGGAGATGTTGCCTGCTGTTTGTTTTTTGCTACACGAAGAGATAAACACAAGAAGCAGAAGGCTTCCAATCATTAATTTTTTGTTCATAAGTCAAACATTTAAAAATCAAATTCCATAAAAACGCACCTATAACTATTTGCTGAATAAGTTCTAATCTCAATCTAAAAAATAACTATGTCAATGATATACTGTTGATAAACCGTTGTATAAACTGAATGTAAAGATTTAGGGAACTGATAGAAAACTTATCTTCAAATGGATGTTCGGGTTTGTCAAATTGCATAATCATTCCGATAGTTCCGTTCAATAAACAAACCCAGTTGAAAATAATACCATCCAGTTCTTTGCCCTCTTTACCCGATACCTGACTGATAGTGCCTTTTATCCTTATCATACCTTTTTCGGCTTCATCATTGGGACTTGGTCGTTCAAGGCTAAACATCAACTGATAAAGCTCCTTGTTTTCGAATGCAAATTCCCAATGCGCGATAGACAGAGCCAGCAAATGCTCTTTCGGGTCTTTGCTTGTTAAAGAATGTTCTTCGCCTTTTTGTCTCAATTTTCGGAAACCAAGTATAATTATCTCTCGAATAAGATCATCTTTATTCTGAAAATATTCATATACAATCGGAGGAGTATATTCAATTGCTTCTGCAATTCCACGAATCGTGACCGCACCCCAACCATTTGATTTAGCTATGTTTATAGCGGCATTCAAAATACTGTCACGTATATTTTGTTGCTCTCTCTTTTTTCTTTCTATATATCCCATAATAACTGAGTTAGATTATCTAACATTGTTAGACAAAGTACGGCGTATTTTTTGATCCCGCAAAATAGTATTGATAAAATAAATATTAAAAATGCTCTATTATTGATTCCTGTTTTCTGTGTACCGACTGAATCGTAACGATTTTTTTAAGCTGTGTGCAAGGGCATGAAAAAAGCACTTGCGGAATATCTCTGTAAGTGCTTTATTATTCAAGGGTGGACCCAACTGGGCTTGAACCAGTGACCCCCTGTCCCGATAGCTATCGGGAGAGTCAGGTGCTATTAACCAACTTTTGAATCAATTCCGGGAATGCAACCAGATTCTGAATGTACTTTGCTGATTTCATGGATTTTATTTTTCGTTCCATTCGGATTGCATGTGCGTAATCATTAGCGGGAATAAACAAAACCAACTTCCAATCATCCACAGTTGCCGTAAATCTATGTTTCCCATACGCACCCTGATTATGCTTAGCTATTCTTGTTGCAACATCTTCATGGATTGCTCCAATATAGAATTTATGCAGTTTATCACTGAAAAGAATATAACAACCAGTCATACAAATGAGAATTAACTGTTTCGAAGATGCAAAAATAAAAAAAAGAGGTTTCACATTTCTGCGAAACCTCCCGTTCAAGGGTGGGCCCAACTGGGCTTGAACCAGTGACCCCCTGATTATGAGTCGATTACGAGCTGTTTTCATTGCTTTTCAGGCGTATTCATATTGTTGCATATTATATTGTAAACCAGGCAATAAAGCAGCATTTTCCATACTCCTGATTTTCCTCCTTTTTCATCGCTTTTCATCAGTTAGCTCCAAGCGGGGTGCAAATCGTGTGCAACACATTCATACCTCATATCTCTATCAAACAGCTTTTGAAGTCATTCTCAAACTTCAAATAACAGCATTTTCAATTTATAATACACCCAAAAAGTGGATATATGAAATATCTGATACAACTCCGTATCACGATTAATCAATATCCATGTACACCTATTCAAAAGATGGTATTATCGTAAGTTCCATGTTAGATACTCGTACTCCTAATTCGAAGGGAGAGTATCCCGTAAAGATAAGAATAAATTACAACCGTAAGAGAGTATATTATTCAACGGGACAGTTTATCACACCGGAAGTATGGGAAAATCTTCCTTCAAACAAGTCTATCTTGGGCAAATCCCTTCGAGCTACTGTTGAAAACAGCTTTTCACTGGTACGTAGTAATGTAGAGACCCTCGCAGAGAAAGGAGATTTCTCTTTTGACATCCTAAATTCTCGCTTAGGTAGAGCCACGGGCGATACCGTAAATAATGCTTTTCGCGCCAAGATAGCTATTCTAGAAAGCGAAGATCGGGTTGGCTCCATGCTTATGTATAGTTACACTCTGAAGTCGATTGAGGAGTTCGCAGGCAAGTCTGTGTCATTCTCAACCATTACCATCCCATGGTTACACAAGTGTGAACAACATTGGGCTGAGACCAAAAATCAAACCACTATCGGTATGTACTTCCGCAATGTAAGGGCAATCATGAACGAAGCGAAAAGAGCGGGTGTAATCAAGGAATCACAGTACCCATTCGGGAAAGATCGTTTCGAGATTAAGACCGGTGAGGGACATAAGAAAGCGCTATCTTTAGAACAGATCAGCCGGATATTCAAGTATTCCGATGGAAGGGAGACAACCGATAAATACCGTGACCTTTGGATTTTTGTATATCTGTGTAATGGCATCAACATCGCGGATTTGGTAAAATTGAAGTATTCCAATATTATTGATGAGGAGATTTGTTTTGTGCGACAAAAGACAGAACGTACCTCAAAGAGTCGGAAAGAAATCAGAGTGGTGATTACCCCGCAACTACAGTCAATCATTACCCGATGGGGTACAGAGGTGCAACAGGATAACTTTATCTTCCCTTATATTACGGGCAAAGAATCTCCGTTGAAAAAGAAAATAATCACAAAAGATCTTACCAAAAGAATCAATAAAAGGATGAAGGAGATTGGAACCACTCTTGGAATTGGAAATATCACCACATATACGGCGCGTCATTCTTTCGCTACCATATTGAAACGTGGTGGCGCTAATATCGCGTATATCAGCGAATCCTTGGGCCATTCTGATTTGAAGACTACAGAATCCTACCTGGCCAGTTTTGAGAGAGAAGAAAGAGAGAAAAATGCGATTTTACTTACCTGCTTTGATTAAGCGGGTAAGTAAAATAATTCTCCTGTTTCTTATAAATTTTCTTTTTTGTGGATATTTACATAATTGAACCCTCTTAAAACAATTTATTATGAAAGGAATGGTCGAGTATTTAATTACCTCAATTGAAGAGGTAGAGAAGGAGATTGAACAAGATGTTTTCTGTGATTTTTCTCCTGCGAATAGTTCAAAAGGAAACACAGAAAATCATCTTAATCGAGAAGATTTAATTCTATAATAAGAATAATGAATATAATGAATGAAATGAACAGTAAATCAATCTCTTCCTTTATTTTTTTATATAAAGCACTATATGATTTTTTTTAATAAACTATTCATTTCATTCATTCTGTTCACTATTAGTATCAACAGCAAGAATGATTAATTCTTTTGTTTCTTGCCCCTCAAAAATAAAACCTGCAAAAGTAAACAAATTTGTTTATAACGTAGTATCTTTGCAAAATCAAAGAAGAAAAATTATGAATAACCGAATTGACATATTAAAAGGACTACATCCGGGGAAGCTAATAGCAAGAGACTTACAAAAGAGACATCTTACTCAGCGTTTCTTGGCTCAGAATACGAACATTCCTTCACAAACAATCAATGCTGTAATAAACGGCAGACGTAATCTGACCACTGAACAAGCCTTAAAAATAGAAGCTCTGTTAGAATACGAGGAAGGTTTTTTGGCTCTTCTGCAAACGTATTATGAGATACAACGATGCAAAGACATAGGATTATTGCAGCTCTTCAATAGCCCTCCCCACATCCGTAAATCCCTGTTTTGGGATGCAGACTTTGTTAAGATTAATTGGGCCAAGTATAAAAAGGCTGTAATACAACGCGTTTTGGAAAGAGGGAATACGTCTGAAAAAAATGAAATTTGCAGGTTCTATCATTTATCTTCTACTGAACTGGAAAAATATAAATCAGCAACAACTCATCACTATTTTTCCACAAACAATTTTAATAGATGATCTATGGCTATACAATTGCACTATGAGACCATCACGCCCCTCTTAAAAAAGGTACTTCAGAATATGATGAGCAATCCGATGTTTGATCCGTTCGTGTTGGTTGGAGGCACATCGTTAAGTCTTCGTTTGGGACATCGGAAGTCGGTTGACATAGATCTATTTACAAATGCACCGTATGGTAGTTTGGACTATTCAATATTGGAAGAATTCTTTCAAAAAGCGTATTCTTATTATGATTGTGTGGACAAAACCGGAGTTGTGGGCATGGGACGATCTTATTATATGGGCAATTCTGTTGAGGACAACATCAAAGTAGATTTATACTACCATGACGAAATCATTGACCCACCTGAAATTATTGATGGTATTCGGATTGCAAGTCTGAATGATGTTACCGCCATGAAAATTGATGTTATCTCTCGTGGTGGACGAAAGAAAGACTTTTGGGATTTACACGAGTTATTGAATACATACTCTATTTCTGAGATGCTCAACCTGCATCAACAACGAAATGAATATACCCATGACAGGAAACGTATTCTTATCAATTTATCAAACTTCGCATCAGCAGATGAAGATATTGACCCTGTTTGCCTCAAACACAAAGAATGGGCATTGATTAAGTTGGATTTTGTTGAATTGATGGAGAATTTATCATCTGAATGAGTGATTTTCTCTGATTCCCTTATATTTTCTGCTTTTCAAGGATATAGTAAGTATTACAACTTACAATATATCATGAAAGTAGATTATTTCAATATCCCCGAAATCCGGGTCTCATACAACGACAATGTAAAAACCACCGAACGTTTTCAAATCAAATGCACCGAAGATGCAGTAAAGATTCTTAGAATTGCCTTTGACGAGTGCATGCAACACCATGAGGAAGCATACGTGATTTACATGAATCGGGCCAACAGAGTATTAGGCATATCCAATATTTCAAAATGTGGAATTTCAAGCACATTTGTTGATATTAAAATCATCATGCAGACTGCATTGAAGGTGCATGCTTCCTCCATTATTTTCTCGCACAATCATACATCTTCTCTACTTAAGCCAAGCCAGGAAGACATCAGGCAGACCAAGAAATTGAAAGACGCTTGCGGGCTACTGGATATTTCTCTTTTGGATCATATCATTATGACGGAAGAAGACCATTATAGCTTCGCAAATGAAGGGATGTTGTAAGTCTCGCTGTATTCGACCGAGGCTATGGGCAGCGGCAAGGAGCGGGCTACTACCCTATCGAATAGCGACAGGTGAATGCGGGAGAAAAATCGCCTAAAACCACTTCTGCTGCCTTTGCAGCCAAGATACACTTCGCTAATCTTGAACGAGAATCTGCGAGCTGGATGCTTACACCAAGACCTGTCGCTTTTTCCGATAACCATACACCCCCGATAGAAATCAAGACCTTAACGCTCGTAGAACAGACTTCCCTTATCGAGAATACGGTTCAACCCACACTTCCTTGTTGGGTCGTGCCGACCACAGGAAACCTAAGTATTAGGAGCTGGCGATTTCAAATCTTCCATTTTTTTGAATCATCTTTTTCAGAATACCAGCGCTTTAACCATTTTGAAATTCCATCTAGTCCAGGATAGATTATTCGTTCAGAAATATTTGCCTGATCTAGTTTATCTCTAATTTCCCACTTAAACTTTTGGGGAATAATTATCTTCTTAAATATGTCTTCTTTATCTTCAAGCCATTTAAGTTTATCACTATTTGGATCTAACATAAAAGAGAAAAGCCCATATTGATTAACAATCCTATCATCAATTGAAGGTGGTTCAAAAAATATCATTGAGTCATCATTAGTTTTTGAATAATTGTTTATCTTTTCAATACTTTCTCCAATTTCTATGTTTAACTCATTTGATGTTAGTGAAAATATTCGATCTTTTGCTAATCTAGCTCTCAAATTGTCAGGATAATACTTTTGGATAGCAGCAAAATCGACCATCCAAATAGCACCATCTTTATCAAATTTTGAGAGGTCTTCAGTTGCGAAATGTAAAGCCACATAAGGCGAAAATGTCCAATCTAATAGCCTTGTTGGTAATCCGTGGTGCTGACCAAGTGCAATCCAGTTCCAGATATTATTGTAGTTGTCTACAAGTGTATTTATTGGAGAGTATTTTTGAAAATTCCGGATCAAATTTGCTTCTAAATCCACAGGTTTACGTCCTAACCTTTGAATACGAGTTTGCAATCCAAAACTTCCATCATCTACACCTCTATAAACAAAATTTGACCTATGTCGATCAATTGAGCTATCAATATTGTCAAATAGGAATTCCTGTAAATCCCGCCAATTATCTGGTTCTAAATAGTTTTTTGAAATGTTCTTCATTTTTCCTCATTGTTACTTTTTCAAAATAGCAAATTACTACAATATTTTTTTTGCTTTCCTCTAACAGTTAAGTATCTGGCAAGTAGGCGGTTGTGGGTTGCAGTCCTGTCAAGTTGCTCAAACGCCCGTGCGGGCTACAAGCCTTGTAATTAGAATATTACCACCTATTTGCTATAGACTATGTTATCTGCTGCCCTTTTATTCGTTCTATCAATTTCGTATTTACTACTAATCTTCTTATTTTAAACTATAAAAAAAATTCAATCCTTCTCTTTTTAAATCAGGATATGCAATTATTGGCAGAGGCAATTCTCGTGATTTAATATAGGTTGTTGGGATAACTTCCGAAGTTAACATATACGATTTTATTTGTGATATTTCTTTTACATTCAAAAAAGCACGAACTTCATCTATATGTTGATTAAGCCACTTATGTCTTTCAAGGTGTTTTTTTATCATTCCATTTTGTCCTTCTCTGCCAAGATAATTATCCATTTCCTTTTTCATTTCGTGTATGTTCTTAGCTTTATTGGTGTCTTTACATTCAAGGCTTAAAACTATTTTCATGTTTTTATTATATACCAAGACATCAATATCTCCATAATTTTTATCTGCTTTCAAATGTCCGTCAGAAGAAATTTTGACTTCATAGTCAATTACAATTAGTTCCGAATATGTTTTTAACCAATCTTTGACTTCATCTCTATATAATTTTCCCTTTCTTTCTCGAAAAGTTCCGAGTAGTTTATTAATTTCTTTGCCTCCATTATTAAGTTTACCCTCAAACAAGAGAAAACTTAATTGTTTTTTTGCTGCTATCGCATTTCTAAAGCCCCATTTTAGAAGAACGTTTCCTTCTTTATTTTGATATTTCACAATAAAACGTCGCCCAAAACTAAATTCACGATTGTACTTCCAGGGAAATACCTCAATATTGTTAAATCCATCAGGTGCGGTTAAATAGTCAAGTCTATTTTCCAACGAAAAATGATTTAATCCTACAACAATTTCTTCTTTTGGCAAATTAAATTCTTCTGATTGCAACGCTTTAATAAAATCTTCTTCTTTCATAGTAACTATAGAAGAGTGGGTTTCCATACAAAGGTATGCGCTCAAATGGAAAAATTTTATAATATTAAAATATCCAATACCCCAATCTTTCAAAAAAGCCTCATCAATATATTTGTTCTCATCTTGTATCGCATTTGCTTCCGGTTCGTCAGGCAAATCCGAAATTTCAAAACGACTATCAAAATGTTGAATGTATTTGTCTATATTTTCTTTCGTATATGCTTCCGCAAATGGTTTTATTGTATCATCAAAAAATTCTCTCGATATACCAATTCTGCCTGATTCTAATTTTCCGACTTCAGGATTTGACATTTTAAAATGAACGGAATCGCTTAAAAAGCCGTAATTGATAATCTCGTGCATCAAAACCAATAATCTGTCAATATCATCATATCCTGCTTTAACAGTTCCTTGTATAGGCAATGCAGCAAGATATTCAATTAAACATCGTAGTGATAAAGTCGTTTTTACAAGATTTTCTTCGTCTGTTTGAATTTCTTCTATCTTGTTTTCAATATCACCAAAGCAGAGCAGTTGTGCGGGAATAATGATTTTGTTATGCTCTCTTTTCCAAACCAAAGTCTCGTGAATATTAATTAAAATATCTAATAAATGCTCATAATCAAATATTTGTATTTCTTCTGCCAATTTTTGAAACAGTACTTTTGTCGCAAGATTAAAGAAATTTTTATTTTCTTCCGCTGATTCTATTTTTTTGGGAATTGTAAAATCATTTTGTTCAATTAACGATGGGAGTTCGTCTAAAAGCATATTAACTTCTGATTTGCTTATAAACAAAGGTTCTTTCAACCATCTATTATCTGTTTGCAAATCGGTCTGAGTGTCATACATTAAAAACATTTTGGCATTTCCGAATGGAATAACATTATCAATAGCACAGTTGATAAATTGATTGGAAAAATTAATGTCTTTGATTTGATTGAAAGAATTTATCAACTCGACCATCATCTTTCTTTCACCCTCATTATTACTTCCATTTAATGTCGGTAAAGAAGAAGTATGAATATAGAATTTGATTTTAGAGTCATCATAGTCAAGTTGATACGGTAAGATTTCCGTATCAATACTTTGTAACTTTTGCGTGGTTACATTGTCAAAAATTTCGTTATCAAGGATTAGTTCTATTTCGAGAGGAAAATTGATATGAGTATTTACATTGTTTGCAATTTCTTCCCTCAATTTATAAAGCCAAAATCCAATTGCTTCCGCATAATTGCGAACTTGAACAAACATTTGCTTGTCTTTTATTTGTTTATTGGTAATCCATACTGGCAAATTGAATATTTCAAGACATAAAGCATAGTAGCCAATAGAGTGCTGTGGTTTGTACAATGGCGCATAATCTGCTGATTTGATAACAGGAATATACGCTAACTGATTATCAATATTTGCTATTGCCCCATGCAGATTTTGTTCTATTTTGCTTTCCTTTATCAGACGACTACCATCTCCCGGAGCAACCATTATACCATTAGGCTTTAATCCATCAGACATATAAAAACTTTCATCTTTTGCCTTGTACAGAGAATACATATCCAATGTATCTGAAAGAGACATTTTCATCGTGAATTGCAATAATTTTTCGTATGATTTGGCAAATTTCCAAAGACTTAAATGATTCCATTTTTCTGTTGAAGCAAGTTGAATGAGATCTGATACAGAAAACGTAAGTCGAATTTCTTTTTCTTGAGAAGATTTAATTCCAAAAAACATATCTCGTCCCATATTTTCAGAGGTTACAAGGGTTAGAAATTGATAATCAGTCAAAGAATCATCTGTTTTTAGAAAATCAATAACTTTTTTTAGTCTATCATTCAATACATCTGACGAAACTTCTTCATTATCGCTCTCAATATATTTATCTGATGTTTTTGAATTATGAAAATAACAAACGTATGCAAGACGATTGTTATCAAATTGAAAGATTCTCTCTTCTAAATTAGTGTTAATCTCATTTTCAGGTAGTTTTATATCAGTTAAGCCCCAGTGCATTTTATTGCAAGCCCCCCATAATTCGTGCCATATTTTATTGTGATAGATTTTTACAAGTTCTTCATTACAATTATATTTTTCACTTAATCTCAAAATATATTCATTCATTACGCCTACTTGATTGGAGATCATAACAAAAAAGTATTTGTCATCGAATTTGATAATAGGATAATAAAGCAATGGATTCAAATCAGGGTCTTCAAATTGAAATTTATTATCTTGTGGAGAAATTACAACCTCGTTAATAATCTCCGGTTTGATTCCGTTATTTAGAAATATTTGAGCCAATTCAATTTGAGTTATAGCAAAGTTTTTGTTACAGAATTTATAACTGAATCTTTCGTCCTCGTCTTCTGAAATATTGATATTTCCTTGAATGTTAACTCTGTTAGTTAATAATTGTCCCATACACAAAATCAAAGTTAAGCCTTGATAAACGTGCTGTTTAAAATCATTGGGCAGATTATTTGATTGAGTAAAAATTGCTTCTGTCAAATTTCTGAAAATTTCGATAGAATGTGTAGCAATACCTGGAAAGACTGTGTAGTTTCCACCATAAAACACAATATTTTCGCAAAACAGATTTGTAGGTATGTCTTCCATATAATTATATGCATATTCACTATCTAAATGCGACTTTAGTTCTTGAAAATCGGCTTGTTTCCCATTATTAAGATTTTGCACAAGATAGTTTGCCAATTCTTCTATTCTAACATTTTTACCATGATTTTCAGGTGTTAATTGTAATCCGATTAGAGTATTTAATATATGCTCTGATTCGTGATTATCAATGTATTGGAAAGTTTTGTTTGTGTTTTCTTGTGACAAAATATCTGTATTAAGTATTGTATCTTTATCTAAACAACATTTCTTGTATTTTAATCCACTGCCACAATGACATTTATCATTTCTACCAATCTTTCTTGTCATAATTTTTTGTTTATAGATTTTTTCAGAGGTGGTGCGTTTTCAAAGGGTTCTGACTAACGACCACAGAAGTCTTTGATTATCAATAGCCTCTCATTTAGTCGTTTGCTACGTTAATCAATGATTTTTTTCATTTTTGGATTGCAGGTAACGACCGAGGCGTCAAGTAGGCAAAGGGAGTTTCACCCTAAGCCTCTCACAGGACCGTGCTTGATAGTCTCCTATCACACGGCTATTGTTATACAAATCACTGCGTATCAAATATTCATTATGCAAATCCGTATCTCCATTGATAGAATAGGTTGGAAAATTGCTCCTTTACCCTGTCCAGCTATCGATAGGCTTTGTTCATATTGGTTTTGTAACGCTTGTACCGTTTTCGTGCCCACCACACTATCCTTTGCCGTAGCAGTAGAAAAATTTGTTCTTGCCTTGCTCTCTATTTTGCCTTTCCATCTCTAAAAGAACGCAACAAAACCAGTCGCTTTCTCCATAAGCTACATTTTCCTCTTATTGATCATTGAATCAAGTTTCCCGATAAACAACGCTGCTCCCGGGAATACGGTTCAACCCATGCTTCTTTGTTGAGTCTTTCAGACCACAGGAAGCTTAAGTATTAGGCGTGGTTTTTTCGAGTTTTATAATTTTTTTTATGTGTTCTCTTGTCGCAAATCTATTGACAACAAAATGTCTAACATTAGATAATACAATTATGGCAACGTCTAAATTATATGTGTCGATTACTTTACACCTTTTCGGAATTTTGAATTCTGTGTTTTCGTGCGTTCGTTTTCCCTTTACAGAGTTGTTTAAAGTTACCAGTTTTTCTCCAAAGTCGTTACTTAATACTGGAGAACTTAAATATTCCCAACCTTCCATTTCACCTCCGTACTCAAAATGTCCGGTGATACTTGGTCGAATAAAATGGACTCCACCATCAACATGTAATTTTCCTAATACTAATCCACCTTTAGTTCCATCAAATAAAACATTTAATTCATTAAGCTTATGAAATTCTTCAACTGTAATCTCAAAATAAAGTTTTCCATTTTCAGGATTTTCAATCGTTCTGCCAATATTTTCTCTTCGGCAAAGGTCGTAAAAAGTGTCTCCAAAAGCCATTATCCTATTCGATATATTTGTTATTCAAAAAAAAATCAAAAAAATGGAATCCCTAAAAATTTCCGTGTTCGAGACCTAACAAGAGGTGGTTACACCTCGGTTTTTGTTTTTGAAAATTACCCCTAACGACCGAGGCGACGAGTAAACAAAGGGAGTTTCACCCTAAGCCTCTCACAGAACCGTGCTTAATAGGTCTCCCATCACACGGCTCTTGTTATACAAATCAGTGCGTTACAAAATTGCACATTATGCAAATCCATATCTCCTTTGATAGCCCGTGGAACAGACTTTCCTTATCTGCAATAGGGTTCAACTCACACTTCCTTGGTTGGGTCGTGAAGCCTTAGCATTATGCCCATGTTGATTTTCTTCGTTTAAGTCTGAATTTTCGTCAAACCTCTTCTCAAAGTATGACTGATAAAGAATGGGTTAATCTTCTAAGTATTCAATATTCACGCCAGCAATACTGTCTATTTGTTTGAACAATCCGATAAAGTGTCTAAATAAAATAGATTCTTGCTGTTCACGTACTTTCTTAGAAAAAAATTTCTTTTTAGAGTCTTTAATCTTATAAATATCAGGAATATCTGTGCTTTCAATTATTTCATTTTGAGATAAAAATTCGTAACCAAAATAGTGTTCAATTTCAAAGAAATTAAAAGGCTGGTCTTTCTTCAAATAAAAATCCATTTCGCCAGGAACAGGAATTATTAAACCATAGATTTTTGAATTTATATGCTTTCTGATTGTGTCTTTTGTATAAGCTTCAAAAACGCTTGGCTTAAGACCTCTAAACTCTGACAAACCTTTTGCATCATGGTCAAAAATACCAATTATTATTTCTTCATTTTCTAAAATTGGTTTGCAATTTGAAATCGTTTTTGCTACTTCAGAAGCACCACCAGACTCACTATTCCCAGCTGCCGTAACTTTCCAATATGGATATTGACCATTAGTCAAGGCGTAAAAAGAATGTTCCAATATTTCTGCATCAGTTTTACCTTCAACAATAATGTGAATTTTTTTGTTTGAAGAAATAGAGTCTAGGTTTGTAAATCTTAATCTACCTGCCGGTAACTGTACTAGTTTCTGAACAATTTCTTTTAATTTAGGGAAGTATTCTTTTCTAAGATCATCCTTTAATTTTTTATATTTTTCATTGCCAAATATAGAAAAAGCAAAATCCAATATCGTATATAATAATGGCTCTCTAAAAATTTGTTTGGATTCTAACACTTTTGATAGTGGTGCAGCTTCATTGATACGTTTGGAATCAAGAGTCATGGCTAACTGAATCAATTTCAATCCATCAACAGGTAATGTATTTAGTTCAAAGCTTTTATAGATGTCATCAAATGCGAGTTTTAATGGCTCTTTGATTGTAATTGAGTTAAATGTTTCATAGAAATACATAAAATTCATCAATTGTATAATTGGAATACTATAACTTTTGAACATAACCATTTCATCAG
>Ga0302286_10000563_pt1 | contig 30193 bp, 25 predicted proteins | sample III_Fen_E2_3_FD_198765 | JGI IMG/M metagenome (GOLD analysis project Ga0302286, IMG submission 198765) | Peat permafrost microbial communities from Stordalen Mire near Abisko, Sweden - III_Fen_E2_3 | ecosystem: Environmental > Terrestrial > Soil > Wetlands > Permafrost | place: Sweden: Abisko...
TCCAACTTCATTTAATGTCAACCTGAATCTGACACAGCCTGGTACGATCAATTATTTCTATTCTGCTACCGATGTTAAGAAAAGGAGGTTTGTTTATCCGGCAGGCTCGCCTTCCCAATATTTAACCTTTAAGATTGGTATCGACAAGCAGGCCCCCGTTATCGTATATAATCCGATTAAGTATCTTATGACGTCTAACCTGAGTACTAAAATTATTGCCCATGTCACCGACAACATTGGAGTGAAATCGGTTAACGTAGAATATTTTGTGAACGGAGGTTTAATCAATACCCTGGCGCTGAATAATGACTCAATTGATGTGTATTCTGGAATGCTGTCATTTACTCCTGGATCACTTGTTGATGGCGATCTGGTCAGTTACCGCATCGTTGCTGTGGATGTGTCTTCACAAAGTAATATCGGCCGGTTACCGCTTTCAGGCTATTTCAACATAAGAATCTTTGGATTCCACAATCCTGTGGATACTTATGTGAATAATTTCGATCAGGATTCTTTGGATTTTTTAAGTGACAGTTTCAGAATTTACACCGTTAAGGGATTTGACAGCCCGGCCTTAAATTCTCCGCATCCTTATCCCAGTCCCGATATGGATAACGGAAGCATTAATTTAACCGCTGTGCTGAAATACCCGATTATTCTGAAAGCCGGAGGTGTAATGAGTTACGATGAAATAGCTATAGTTGAACCTGGAGACCCAGGTACAAAATTTGGTGATGCTAATTTCTATGATTATGTGATCGTTGAAGGTTCTTCTGACCATGGAACCAATTGGAAACCATTGATTGATGGTTACGATAGCAATGCTCAAAAATCGTGGTACAACTTGTGGATAAGTTCTGTGGTGGGAAATAACAGTACGGCTGTTGCGACAAAAGCTTTATTTGTTAATCGACAGTTCAATATGCTGGCCAATGGTAATTTCAAGGCTGGAGATACTATCCAGGTGCGGTTTCGGCTATTCTCTGATCCTTATTCCCATGGATGGGGATGGATTGTTGATAATCTGAAAATTCAGGATACAGGGACTACAATTAACCCGATGCTTTTATCGTCAGGCGAGGTCGTTCTTTATCCAAATCCTGCCAGCGGTAAGCTGAACCTTCATATTCAGACCAATGATAATATTCATAAGTTGATCCTGAAAGGCTATAATTCGTTGGGAGAACAGGTTTACAATCAATCCTTCCAGATTGAATCCAATCTGCTTGAATCAGTTATTGACGTGAGCAAATATGTTCCCGGCCTGTATCTGTTTACTGTTGAACCTGAAAACGGACAGGTCGTCACGCGAAAAATTCTTATTCAGTAAGTTGCAGTAAAATAAAAACCATATATTTGCCATCCTATTTAAAGCAAAATGAAACGTACTTGTAACAACAGTTTTTTTTATTGGTTTTATTACTTCTGTTCTCCTATCGGGATCGGTTGGTAATGTCTTGTTATTACAAAAAGATATTTTTCAAAAGGGTCCCGTGTTACACGAGACCCTTTTGTATTTAAAGCCCCCTTCCCGTTCCCCAAAGGGGAAAGCTTTAGGAGGTAATTTGCAAAGGAATACATTTTGATGTCATATTTTGAATACGGAGCATTTATGACGCATAAGTGATTATAGAAACAAATTCGATACTGGCTTTTTTTAAGCCTACCCTTCGGGGGGAGGTTTGGAGGGGGCTTATAAATAATATAAAGTTATGAAACTTACAGTTATTGGTTTAGGATTAATTGGCGGATCGATGGCCATTGACCTTCGAAAGGCCGGTTTTACATCTGAAATTACAGGTGTGGATTCAAATCCTGAAAATGCCCTTGAAGCTCTCCGTTTGGGAATAATTGATCGTATTGAGACACTGGAATTTGCAGTTGTTAATGCTGATATGGTGATCATTGCCATTCCTGTCGATAAGGTGTTGAACTCGTTAACACGGGTTTTGGATTTAATCTCAGACCAAACGACGGTCATTGATGTGGGATCAACTAAAAAACAGATAGCTGTTGCAGTTGAAAATCATCCAAGGCGTAGAAATTATATCGCGGCTCACCCGATGTCGGGTACTGAAAATTCAGGGCCAACCGCTGCTATGGAAGGGCTTTTTGAGGGAAAGATCAACATCATCTGTGATCAGGAAAAATGCGGACCTCAACATTTGGCTTTTGCCGAGAAGGTATTTCAGGTCCTTGGGATGAATATTGCCTACATGACTGCCGATGAGCAGGATCACAGCACCGCATTTATTTCTCATCTGCCTCATGCAGCTGCATTTGCCCTGGCCAATGCAGTATTGGACAAGGAAGATCGTGAAATTATCTTCGATCTGGCCAGCGGGGGATTTAATTCAACCGTACGTCTTGCCAAGAGTTCTCCTGAAATGTGGGGGCCTATTTTTCAACAAAACAAGGAATACATTGTTGAATCGCTCGATGTGTATATCAAACACCTGAAAGTGTTCAGAAAAAGCATTGAATCTGATCCCGAACAAATGATGGCCCTGATGAGAAATGCCAATCGCATTCGTGGAATTTTAGACGGTTCGAGCGATTCACTGATAAAAAATGAAAAGACAATTGTTAAACTTTACACCAAATAATCATGGAATTAGAAATTAACCCGATCAGGCACTGGTTGCCACAAATAAACAACCCGCTCATTATTGCGGGTCCATGCAGCCTTGAAACAGAAGAACAAGCCATGGAAACAGCCCGAATGCTTGCAAAGGATCACCGTGTATTCGTTTACAGGGGTGGTATATGGAAACCACGTACCCGTCCCGGCAGTTTTGAAGGGATTGGAAGTATTGGGTTAAAATGGCTGCAAATGGTTCGTGAAGAAACCGGTATGCCTGTAGGAACTGAAGTTGCAAATGCACAACATACCGAAGAAGCTTTGAAAGCCGGTATCGATGTTTTGTGGATCGGTGCACGCTCAACGGCAAGCCCCTTTGTAGTGCAGGAAATTGCCGATGTGGTAAAAGGAACAGATGCCGTGGTGATGGTCAAAAATCCCGTAAATCCAGATGTTCAGCTTTGGGTAGGAGCATTCGAAAGACTAAGTCAGGCCGGAATAAAAAACATGGTTGCCATTCATCGTGGTTTTACTCCTTTCCGCGAAACCGAGTACCGTAATTACCCCAACTGGAAAACAGTGATCGAGTTGCGCCGTCTGATGCCCAATTTGCCCATTATTTGCGATCCTAGTCACATTGGAGGCAAAAGGGAATACTTGTATGATATTTCGCAAAAAGCCTTCGATATGGGCATGGAAGGGCTAATGATCGAATCCCACCGTGACCCTTCATGTGCATTAAGCGACAAGGAACAACAGCTCACACCAGCTGATCTGGCCAAAATGCTCGACCGTCTGATAATCCGTAATGTCACAACCGATAACAAGATATTCGAAAATCAGCTCGAATTGCTCCGTAACCGTATCGATGCCATTGACACTGAATTAATTGAAACCTTGTCGTCACGCATGGAGATTGTAAGACAAATTGGTCAGTATAAAAGAGACAATAACGTCACCGCCTTTCAGGTTGGCCGTTTTTCGGAACTCATGGAAAAACGTGCTAAACTGGCCGAAAGCCTGAACCTTGATCCCAATTTTGTTTTGCAGTTATTCCAGCACATCCACGAAGATTCTGTTCGTATGCAAACGGAGATCATGGATAAACCAGAATAGGTTTCAATTTGCTGCTATTTCCGTAACTTCCTCAATTATTAATTTAAAGGAACTTGAAGAAGTTACGGAACTGATTAATAATCTCCTAACAATGAGACCTGTCTTGTGTGTTGTTTTATTTCTGCTGTTTGTTTTTGAGCTGAATGCACAAAATAGTAATCCCAATAAGCTGGATTATAACAAACTGTTTGGCCTTGCTTTAAACCAGGACATTCAGGCACTGCTGCATGAGTTGAATACATCAGAGACTTTGTCGGATAACGATAAAAGGTTCAAATCAACCTATGAGAACCGGTTTAAGTATGCCAGTGACAAGACCGATTATTTTCTGAAAAAGGATACAACACTTAATCCGATTAACAGGATCTATCAGAATTACTGGAGGATGTCGTTGCTTGATCATTCAACAAATTTAGATAAGAATTTAGAAGGTAAGTTACTTCAATTCTTTCAGAATGAAAACAGGAAAACTCCTTTCACGAAGAAGAAAATTAACAGGAAATCATTTGAAAGAGTATATAATGATTACATTCGGGTAAAAGGGTATCACTCTACAGGATATGGTAAAACAGGAAGTTTATCTGATTTTTTAGTTTGGAAATCGGAGCTGGATACCACCTTTAGGGTCAGTTTAATTACAGATACGATAAATGTGAATGTTCATTTTATGAGTGGATTTATTTCCCTGGGCTGGGAGGAATATGCCACAATGGGGAGATATTACCCCGGTGGCTGGACTACTTCAACAGCTCTTTTCTGCGTGAAGGATGCCTATGATCTGAAGAGTGAATCTTTTATCGTTAGTTATTTAAGTCATGAAGCACAGCATTTTACGGATATAAGCCATTTTCCTCATTTATTGCAGCGCGATTTGGAATATAGAGCCAAATTGACTGAACTCATTTATGCGGATAAGAGCATTTATTTGCTACTGGATTCCTTTGTGAATAATGCACATTATGACAAGGATAATGCCCATCAGTTTGCTGATTATTGCCTGATTCGTGATATTTCGAAAATCATATTTCACGTCGATTTCGAGAAAGATACCTTAAAATGGAAACAGATCTCTAAAATAGACATAAATAAAGCTTCCAGGGGGCTTTTCCTTCAAAATACGGCACAATTAACCAAAGCGGGTAAAGGGGTGACTGAAATAATCAATTAGCCTGAAACGGGCAATTATCAGCAACTTCCAATTTACACCCACTTTACATCAATCCAGTTTTAAACTTGTGTTTCATTCCCCTGGACTGTATTTTTTAGTAATAAGTATGAAATGCAACCCACAGAAAATAAATCCGTAAAACATTTTTCGATCTATCACTGCGGATTAACCGGAACCCATCCGATCCGCTTTATATGAGCAGAATGCAATCATTTCGTAACCACATTAAATGCAAGTAGAGATGAAGGAATTTATGTTTTATATCCGCAATAAGAAGGATGCTAAAGAATCACTAACTGTTGAGAAGCATCTTGAGTTTATTAGAAAATGTGAAGAATATATCATGCACTTAAAAGACAGGAATCAGCTGATCGCCGCACAACCATTGATGCGGGAAGGTACGGTTATCAGATTTACGAATAAGCAGTGGATTCAAAATGATATCTCGTCTGACAGGGAAGTGCAGGTGGGTTATTATCACATTCAGGCAAATGATTTGGACGAGGCAATCCGCATTGCCAGGGAAAACCCTGAATTTGAGTATGTCCCCTCTGCAAGTATTGAAGTCAGACCAGTTAAAACCACGGAATTTGAGACTGGTTTTGTTTATCCAACCGAAGAAGTACGGAAAAATTAAACGGGAAAATTCGTGGAGGTTAGCGATAGTAAATCTGACTGTTTTAAATTAGAGATCTTCAATAAAATAATCCAGAGGAAAAGATCATTTAACGACTTAGAAAAAGCACTTTCACCTAAATTTTCCCCAGCAGCTTCCTAAAGGCCGAAATTATGCCTTTTTCGATAGCTGTATATTCGACGATATCTTTGCCCACATAAACGAACATCATGGCCAGGGTGATGTTTTTGGTGGCTAATTCGTCATACAGAAGGTGTTTGTTGAGTCGGTAAGCTTCACGCATACGACGCTTGAGCAGATTTCGCTTTACCGCACGCTTAAAGTTTCGCTTGGAAACCGTGAATGCGGCCAGCACCGGATAAGATTGGGAGGTATCGGTTTTCAGGAATACGACTTTAAGCGGATAAGCCAGAAAGGATTCGCCGGAGGCAAATAAATCCCCGATAATCTTTTGGCTACAAAGCCTTTCTTCTTTCTTAAGCGTAAATTCTTCCATCGAACTAAAATACAATAAAAAAGGGGAAATCTAATTTTCCCCTTTTTTATTCCATGGTATTGTATGGGTTATTATCCTTTATTGTACTTCTTAATGAACTGTTCCAGCGCCATTGTCATGGAAGGGGCTTCAGATGTAGGCGCTTCAATGTCGAGCCTTAGACCGGCATCCAGAACCGCCTTGGCGGTAGTCGGTCCGAAGCTTGCAATTTTGGTTTCTTCCTGAGCGAAATCAGGGAAGTTCTGCAAGAGAGACTGAATCCCGGAAGGACTGAAGAAAACCAGAATATCGTAGTTGACTTCCTTCAGGTCGGACAAATCACTGCTTACCGTGTTGTAAATGATAGCCTTGGTATAATTATACCCAGCCTTATCAAGCAATTGGAGAATATCCGGTTGGTTGATCTGGGAAACAGGCAAAAGAAATTTCTCCTCCTTATGCTTTTTCATTACATCAATAAGATCCTGAAATTTACCGGCACCGTAGAATATTTTCCTTTTGCGGTAAACGATATATTTTTGCAGATAAAAGGCCGTAGCTTCCGAGATGCAAAAGTACTTCATCGAATCAGGAATAATCAATCGCAGTTCATTGCTGATTCTGAAAAAATGATCAATAGCAGTGCGACTGGTAAAAAGGACTGCTCCATGCTCCAGTATCTGAACCCTGGTCTGTCTGAACTCTTTGGCCGAAACTCCCTCAACCTGGATGAAGGGGCGGAAATCCACCTGCACGTTGTTTTTTTCAGCCAGATCAAAATAGGGTGACTTGGCTGTATCAGGTTTCGGCTGCGTAACTAAAATTCTCTTGATTTTCAAGGTATTTGCTTTTTAATTTAATTCTTGACTACTTTATTTCAACAACAGATTATAGATAAGAACTAACGGTAAAAATTCAAGGGTACAAAGGTATAAAATCAAATAAGAAATTGAAAATTGTTTTTTAAGGAATATTTTACCCCCTCTGATGAGCGACATCAGATAGAAAATGATCACTATTCCCAAGCCTGAATACAGTAATGGTTCGACCTGGGAGAGCGGTATAAAGGCTATTGTCGCAGAAACCGGAACCAGAAATAACCCCAGCACCCGATTATAAACGGTTATGCTGAAGAGGTATTCCTGAACTTCATGTTTGCTCTCGGTTAGAATTCCAATCACGTAATAGATGAATTTTTTAGCCAGAAAATAGCCAATTACGATGCCCAGACAAGCCAGGTAAACGTTAAATGACCCTTTAATTCCCAGATTGATCTTGAAGGCCGATATAAACTGATAGCTAAATAGTGCCATGATCAGGCTGAATATCAGATCAAGCCTGAAAGAGGCATGGAACAAGTTAAAATAGCGCTCGCGGAGCAGGCGGGAAAAGGTGGAATAATTGATCGTAGATTGAATCAACTGTCTTAGATATTTGTTAAAAACAAGTCTCACGGTAGCCAGTAACAAAAATGTAAGAACCAATACCCCAACCAGCCAATCGGGATTGTTCCTTAAAAGTTTTTTACCCGGGTATACAACCTCGACTCCTTTTAAAACCGTATAAAGTGAATCATAGGGAAGTGGTTTTACCAGGTCTTTCTTATAGTCGTATTTGGGAACATATACTTTTCTGAATTGCGACCACTCAGGCCTGAATCCATAACAGATGACACTGTCTGGTGCAATATAGTTGACACTTAACGAGTCGTTAAATGAAGGATCAAGCAAGTTGAGCGTAATTTTAGCAGAGTCGGCCTGGATGGTTTGGAGCTCCAAATTAGCCGGCTTCAAATTCAGGTTTGAGTTTACAGAGTCTGATTTGGATGGATTCAATTGCATACTGCCTGCCAATTGTATAAGTTTGTGGCCGCAAAAGTAATGATTAATAGCTTTTATTATCCCAAATCATCGGGTGAATGCAGTAAATTTAATAAGTAATGACTCAAAATACGATTAAAATCTACCAGGCTCCCCTCCAGGGATTCACTGATTTCGTTTTCCGAAAGGTGCATGCTGAAACATTTGGCGGGGTTGATAAATATTTTATTCCCTATCTGTCATACGGTAAGGGCAGAGAAATAAAAAAGTCACAATTAAAGGAAGTCTTGCCTGAAAACAATGCAGCTATACCGGTTATTCCACAGGTTCTGTTTTCAGATCAGGCAGAATTGTTTGATCTGATCAAGATCATAATCGACTATGGTTATGAGGAAATCAACCTGAATCTTGGTTGTCCTTATCCCATGGCTACCAACAGGGGCAGGGGAGCAGCATGGCTTGAAAAACCGGATGCCTTCAAAGAACTGCTCGGGCAACTTTATGCCAAAAACTTATCAGTTAAGTTTTCTGTAAAGATGCGCACAGGAATGTCCAATGATCAGGATGCCAGGGAGATATTTAGTGTTTTGAATCAATTCCCGCTGGAAGAAATCATCTTTCATCCACGAACAGCCAGCCAGATGTACAGCGGGAAGGCCAACCCTTTGCTGTTTAGCGAAGCGCTTACGCTGGTAAAGCATCCGATGGTATATAATGGAGACTTGTTTTCTGAAACTGATCTTGAACGATTGAGTCTTCTATTCCCGGAGCAAAACAGCTGGATGATCGGACGAGGCTCACTGATCATGCCCGCCTTGGCCTCCCGGCTGAGAGGTGATATTGTGGACCCCAAAGAACTTCGGAGAAAAATGAGGGAATTTCATGATCGGTTGCTCGACGCCTATTCTGCCAGGTTGCAGGGAGACAGCCATATCCTGATGAAGATGAATCAGTTCTGGACTTATTTCTGCGAATCGTTTGATAATCCACACAAAGCAATGAAGTTGGTAAAGAAATCGAGTAATCTGGTGAAATACAATGCTGCGGTAGTGGAGATTTTCAGGAACTTTTAGATGCGGGTTTCAAGTTCAAAATTCCAGGTTCCAGGTTCCAGGCTTTCTTTGTAGATTGGTCAGACTTGTAACTTGTAACTCGCAACTTTATACGTTGAACTTTTTATTCTGCCCACTGCTTCACGAGCAGTTGTCCCGTTCATAAGTTTCCAGCAGGTACATCAGTTTCTCCAGTTCATTTATTTCCTGTGGACATTCAGGAGCATCACAAATCTCTAAAAACCTTTTCAGTGCTTCCCTGTAGTCATCTTCTGTAAAAAGTGTTTCCATCTTCCCATGATCTTTAATTCCTGAATTCATTTGCAGATTAATGACAACCAATGTTTACTTTTTTTATTCAAACCTAATTATCCAATATTGAAGATAAACCCTGAACTTGAAACTTGGAATCTAAAACTTGGAACTCTCAGTGTGCATCCAGCCAATTGTCGCCTGCATTCATTTCAACAGTCAGCGGAACTCCAATGTTTACGGCATGCTCCATTTCTTGTTTCACGATGGTTTTCATCTGTTCAAGTTCAGGTTTCCAGACATCAAAATTCAACTCGTCATGAACCTGTAGAATCATTTTTGACTTGAGATTTTGATGGTTCATTTCTCTCCAGATGTTCACCATGGCAATTTTTATGACATCAGCCGCCGAACCCTGAATGGGTGCATTTATTGCATTTCGTTCGGCCACTCCGCGAACCACGGCGTTGGCCGAATTGATGTCATTCAAATAACGTTTTCGACCCATTATTGTTTCCACATATCCTTTTTTACGGGCATTATCGATACTTTTGTCCATGTATTTTTTAATCTCGGGAAAGTTCTCAAAATAGCCATCAATCAGTTCTTTGGCCTCGGTCCTGGGGATGTTAAGTCTGGCCGACAATCCGAAGGCCGAAATGCCATAGATAATCCCGAAGTTTGCCGTCTTGGCTTTTCGCCGCATATCTGAAGTTACTTCATTGAGCGGTATCTTATATATTTTAGAGGCTGTGATGGCGTGTATATCCTGATTATTGCGAAAGGCTTCGATCATTTGGCTATCCTGGCTCAGGGCAGCCATGATACGCAATTCAATTTGCGAGTAATCCGCCGAAAGGAAGGTATGTTGTTCGTCGGACGGAATAAAGGCTTTGCGTAATTCACGTCCATTTTCATCCCGAATAGGTATATTCTGCAGGTTTGGGTTCGTTGAGCTGAGTCGTCCTGTTGCTGCAATGGCCTGGTTGTATGAGGTATGAAGTTTTTTAGTCTTTGGATTAATCAACAAAGGCAAAGCCTCTACATAAGTTGAAAGCAACTTCTTCAATCCTCTGAATTCGAGTATTTTGCCAATAATAGGGTTTTTATCCGCCAGCTTTTCCAGGGTTTCTTCGGCAGTTGAATACTGCTTGGTCTTAGTCATTTTGGCGTTCGGATCTATTTTTAGCTTCTCGAACAAAATGACTCCCAGTTGTTTGGGTGATGAGACATTAAAATCTTCCCCGGCCAACTTTATGATTTCGTGCTCAACCTCGATGATCTGTTTGCGGAGCACTTCAGCATAAATGTTTAATTCCGAAGTATTCAGGTTGACTCCCGAGAGTTCCATGTCGGCCAGGACATAGATCAGGGGCATTTCAATTTCATCAAATAATTTACGGGTACCACTGTCGTTCAGGTCCTTTTCAATGGCAATTTTCAGTTGCAGGGTCAGGTCAGCATCTTCACACGAATAATCACGTAGTTGCTCAGGCTGAGCATCACGCATCGTTTTCTGGAATAATCCTTTTCCCCCTATCAGGGTATCGGTGGTGATTTTTTGAAAGTTGAGGTATTGTTCGCACAAATAATCCAGGTTATGACGCATCTCAGGCTGTATGAGGTAATGCGCGATCATGGTATCGAACAGGGGGCCGCGGATCTCAAGCCCGTAATTCTTAAGGATCGACAAGTCATACTTGATATTCTGGCCTATTTTAAGTATCTTTTCATCGCCGAAAACCAGTTTGAATTCATTGACAATTTCAGTTGCCTTTCTGCGGTCGGCTGGCAGGGTCACACAATAAGCCTCATGACTGCGAAAGGAAAATGACATACAAACCAGTTCGGCGATCATGGTATCCAGACCGGTGGTTTCGGTATCGAAGCAAAACTCTTTCTGAACCGACAATTCCGCCCGTAAACTGGCTCGTTGTTCAGCGGTTTCAATCAGGTAATATTGATGGGGAACGGTGCTGATTGATTCCAGTGTGGAAGGTATAACCGGTTTTTCTTCCGTGGCAGGATTGGTAAAGCCGAATAAAGTTCCCTGTTCGAATTGGACATCCGCAGCAGCAGGCTTTGGTTTTTCTTCCTGTTTTCGGATCAGCTGCCTGAACTCCAGGTCAGAATACAACTCGTTTAATTTTTGGATGTCGGGTTCTTCCATCATCAGCTTGTTTTCATCAAACTCAACCGGGACATCCAGAATGATTTCGGCCAGCTTGCGCGACATGCGTACCTGCTTTTCAAATTCCACCAGGTTTTCCTTCAGCTTGCCCTTTTGGGAGTCGATATTTTGGTAGAGGCCGTCAACCGATTTAAACTCAGAAATCAGTTTCATGGCTGTTTTTGGCCCTACTCCAGGGCAACCCGGGATATTATCCGCCGTATCGCCCATCAGTCCAAGAACATCGATTACCTGCCAGGGCTCGTCGACCATGAAGTTTTCCTGGATTTCAGGAATCCCCCATACCTCAGGTTGTTCACCCCCCCGGGAAGGTTTATACATGAAAATTTTCTCGGAAACCAGCTGGGCATAATCTTTGTCGGGAGTCATCATATAGGTGGTGTAGCCCATGGTCTCGGCTTTTTTGGCCAGGGTTCCGATCACATCGTCGGCTTCAAAGCCTGCTTTTTCGAGGATGGGAATATGGTAAGCCTCAATAATTTTGCGGATATAGGGGATCGATTTTTGCAGATCTTCAGGCATCACATCACGGTTAGCCTTGTAGGCTTCAAACATCTCGTGCCTGAAGGTTGGTACATTTAAATCGAAAACAACAGCAATGTGTGTCGGCTTTTGTTCCCTCAGCAGTTGCTCCAGTATATTCACAAAACCAAGCATTGCAGAGGTATTCAGCCCCTTGGAGTTAAACCTGGGATTTTTGATGAAGGCAAAATATGAACGGTAAATGAGCGCGTAGGCATCGAGCAAAAAAAGGCGCTTATCGGAGTTGTTATGTTCTGACATTTTCTGACAATTTACAATTTATTCATTTACAATTTACAATTTGTCTGACATTCTTCAAGTCCCCTCTTTGGGAGGGGATTTAGGGGAGGCTTCCCATGTTATCTGCTGCATACCATTCTGCAAACGAGTTGCTTGTCTCGTATAAACGAACGCAGAAGAGTTCAATATGTTCAGGTAAAAGTGGTTTTACCCGTTCTGCAATAAAAACTACCAGGTTTTCCGAAGTGGGCTGAAATGGAACCACCTGGTGGCGCTCGTACATCTGACCCAGGGCGCTGAGTTTGTCAATAGCTGCCTTCTCATTAATCATCAGCGAATGATCCAACTGACTGATGATCTGTTCCTGGACAATTTTTTTCAGTATACTGAAATCGATGACCATCCCGTCCTTGGGACTTCCGGCCGACTGCATGGGTTCGCCAGCAACGGTAATCTGCAGTTTATACGAATGGCCATGAATGTTACGGCAAAGGCCGTCATAATTGAGCAGTGCATGCGACATCTCAAAGCCAAATTGTTTGGTTACCCTGATTTTTGCCATAGTTTGTTTTTCTGGAGGTCGAAATTAGAAAAGGATACGATCTTTTTAAAAGGATCGGTTTCTTTTCTTTTCAAAATTGGTTCTTTTTCAAATAGAACGCCTTCAATTAAACTTTAACAGTACTTCAATGCCTCTTTGCGTAAAAGTTATTCTGTTTTTTCTTCTGATCCGGCCAGGGATTGCATACCCTTTTAATTATACCTCTGTCGTACCTCTATCGTACCTCTGTCTTACCATAGTTTGTTTATATTCGAATATAATTCGAATATAATACATATATAATTCGAATATAATTCGTACAAATACGTATTATATTCGAATATGAATCGAGTTATATTCGAATTATATCAAACAATGGTAAGACAGAGGTACGACAGAGAATCGAATCATTCCCGGCGGAATAGCATGGGGATTAGGAACAGGTACAAATTGGTTCTTTACTATTCGCAGGTGCAGCGTTGCAGACAGTCAACAATCTGACTCAGAATATCATGTTTCAGGTAATAGTAGGTATTCTTTCCTTCGCGGCGTGAGCAAAGAACGCCTTTATCTTTCAGGATGCCCAGGTGATGTGAAGTGGTTGACTGTTCGATGCCGAGTAATTCGTGGATTTCAGTGACGGTTAATTTTTTTCCGCCTTCCAGGTGCTTTAAGATCGCAATCCGCACCGGATGTGCAATTGCCTTGAGCATGCTGGCTGCCATTTCCAACTTGTCGGAGTCTATTTCCTGAATATTCATCATGGGATTTATTTTAACAGATGCAAATATATGAATATTTAGCTTTTAAGCATCCCGGAATGTTTTTTAATTAATAGTTTAGATTGGTTTTAAATAAATGTATATTAGTCATTTACGTATAGTATGTTGAATAATGATCAATTGGGAATGATTTTCTGAAAAACTAAATATATTTTCTAATTTTGAGACACCCAAAATACGCGTGAATGACCTCTTTGGATATAATAAAATCGCCCATACAGGAAGAACTCAAAAGTTTCGAAAGTTACTTCAAGGAAGCCATTAAAAGCGATATCCCGTTTTTGCAGATAATCATTCGGTATATACTCCGCAAGAAAGGGAAACAAATGCGCCCGATGTTCGTGTTTCTCTCCGCAAAGATGTGTGGCGGGTTCAACGAAACAACGCACCTGGCGGCCTCTTCCATCGAATTATTGCATACGGCTACCTTGCTTCACGATGATGTGGTGGACGAATCCTACGAACGTCGGGGAAGTTTTTCGATCAATGCCTTGTGGAAGAATAAAATTGCAGTGCTGGTAGGCGATTTCATCCTGGCCCGTGGACTGTTGAATACACTCGATCGCAAGGAATATCGCTTTCTGCATCTGATTTCCAGGGCGGTAAAAGACATGAGTGAGGGGGAGATTCTCCAAATGCGCAAAAGCCGTAAACTGGATATCGACAACGAGACTTATTTTGAAATTATACGAAAAAAAACGGCTTCGTTAATTGCAACCAGTATGGCTATCGGGGCTGCATCGGTTACCAAAGACGATGAGATAGTAGAAAAAATGTTCGGCATTGGACTCGATGTCGGAATTGCCTTTCAGATTAAGGATGATATTTTTGATTACCAAAGTAAAGGAATCCTGGGCAAACCTACCGGGAACGACATTAAGGAAAAGAAAATCACACTGCCCCTGCTCTATGTGTTGAATAATTGTGAATCGGGTGAAAGGAGCCGTATTTTGCGGCTGATCAAACGTAAAAACAAGAACCAGGCCAAGGTGAAAGAGTTGGTTGACTTGGTCGTCAGCCGGGGTGGTCTGGAATATGCGGCTCAGCAAATGAACGAATTTCGCAGCAAGGCATTGGCCGGCATCCTTGAATTCCCCGAAAGCGAATCACGGACTGCTTTAATTGAACTGGTAAACTATACTACCACAAGGAATAAGTAAAGAGGGGCAGGGGGCAAGGTGCAAGGAGCACGGAAAAAGGAAAAGTCATTACCTGCCCGACGCAGTCGGGTCATTTGTAAAGTTGTTCTTATATCATTTCCATATTACTAATGACTTTTCCTATGCCCCTTACTCCATGCCCCATGCTCCGTGTTCTATGCTCCTTATACTTTCCTGAAAGTTTTCTGTGAGAAGTAGTTTGGCAGGGTTTCATCGGTGTTAATGATAATCCCACCCAGGATGTAAACCGGATACTTATTCAGAAGGATGGGGTGATGGCGGATTAGTGCAAGAATTTCCTTTTCAATTTCGTCGTAAACCAAATGGGTCGTTTTCAGGATAGGTATGTCAGCATTCCTGATTTCTTCCGCTTTAGGCAACAAGCGTAAGGCTAAAAACTCAGGTTGAAACTCAGAATAGTCTGCAGGATCGATCTGATGAATAGAAGTTGATAAGACATGTTCCTGAACCATCATCAGCGCTCCGCAGGTATTGGTAGGACGATGTTGTCCCACGCGCTTGATTTTACCCACCTCGCCGGTTCTTGAAATGCCGATGTGTGAGCCAAAGATAAACAGCGCAGCGCCACCATCAGGGATGTGGTCGGTGAATGCAGTCAATCCGATTTCACCAACAAAAGGGTATCCTGCCAGGCCACCCATGATAAACGTTCCTGAAGGAGAGGGAAGGTTCATTTTAGAAGGATGGTGGTTTAACTCGTCGAAACAAAAAGAGGTGGCCACAATAACACTGTTCATCTCGATTCCTTCACGGGTGGCGATATCGAGCACTGCATTGTGTGAGGCTTCCGACATTGTTGAAAACTCATCAAAATACTGTTTAATTATTTTTTGCACTGTATGAGTTGTTAATATTAATGGATTAAAATCAATATATAATTAGCTATGGGAAAGAGTCATTGGTCATTAGGAAAAAGGAAAGTGGAAAAAGGGAATAGGAAACTGTTACTATAGCTCCTTTTCTAATGACTAATGACTTTTTCCTATTGACTAATGACTCTTTCTTTATAGTTTATCCAGTTGATCCAAGTGCATTTGCAACTGCATTAATGGTTTTAAGCAATACGATATTCTGTTGTTCGGTAACTTCAGGATTGGCAGTCTCTTTTTCAGTTCGCCATCTGCGGAGTGCGTTTACCTGCACCTGATGCATAAGTTCCAGTGCAACTGCCCGCAGACGGGTAGAGTAATAATGGTTGACTCTGCGCTCTTCAAACGGCCTGACAAGCAGTTCGGCCAGCAAATCTTTTGTGAGCTGATATTCGGCTAATATAAGTGGTAAAATGTCATTCCTGATCTGCTCATCGTCCACCAGAGAGGCATACAGTTTAATTATTTCAGGATCCGTTGCTGCCAGCCCCGAATCGACATTGGTCAGAATATACCTTACGAGAGGCTGTGAAGTCTGAAGCTGGCGCAGCAGCTCATATTTGTGAGGTTGTTGCTCTTTGATCAGTTTAAGCGTACTGCCGACACCATACCAGCTAGTGATGTTTACCCTGCTTTGTGCCCAGCTGAATACCCATGGAATGGCGCGCAAATCAGCCAATGTACGCTGGTTGGTACGCCGTGAGGGGCGGGAACCTATTTTACTGGTTTCTATGACATCAATTGGAGTCGCATTTTCAAAGAAACGAATAAAACTAGGATGTCGGGTTAAGGCGTTGTATGAGTTAAAGCTTTCGTGCGCCATGTAGCCGACAAGTTCGAAAAGCTCAGGGTTGTGTTTGTCCGTGTTTAAGAGGGTATTGCGTAAGGTTCCTGAAGCCAGTAATTCGATGTTATAGGCTGCATTAACCTTGTTGGCATATTTGCGTTCGATGGTTTCGCCCTGTTCAGTGAGCCGAAGTTTTCCGCATAGGGAAGAGGGCGGAAGACTTTTCAGGAACCAGTGAATAGGTCCTGCACCACGGCTTATGCTTCCTCCTTTCCCATGAAAAAAGCGGATATCAATGTTGTGTTTACGTCCAATTGCGGCTATCTCATACTGAGCTTCGTACAGGTGCCATAGACTTGACAGAATTCCTCCATCCTTATTGCTGTCGCTGTAGCCGATCATAACTTCTGCTATGGGATGGGTATTCCCTTTGCGCTGCATTTGCAGCCTGAGAGTATTTTGGGTGATGGGGTGGGACAGAAATTCGTCCATAATTGAGGGTGCACGATGTAAGTCTTCGATGGTTTCAAACAAAGGCACAATGGGTATCTGACAGGCAGGGCCAGATGTGGTTTTTATAAATAGTCCACCTTCCCTGGCCAGCAGATAAAAGGTAAATAAATCTTCGACATTACGGGTCATGCTTAAAATCAGGGGCCCAATGGCATTAGTCCCGTAATTGCGGATATGTTCGGCAAGAACACCCAGACACCCCAACGTAACCGTTGTTTCAGTGACATTTCCAGAATAGGTGTGGGTAAATGGCCTGTAGACGTTTAGTTCGTTCAGCAGAAAAGATTTATCCACAGTACCGTTACTGTCTAATGCATAGCTTGAAGGGTTAAAATCTTCGAGTAATCCAGAAAAGGCTTTTTGGTAATACTTGCTATTTTGACGAATGTCCAGATGCGCCAGATGGAAACCAAAGCTTTTTACAAAGCGCAATGCTTTATTCACTTCATTAATTGCAAGTTTTGGGGCTCCCCAGGAAGAAAGGGCCCGAATCAGAATTTCAAGGTCAATCAATAACTGGGATGAATTGGTGTAAGTCCATTCATTTTGGGTAAGCATATTATTTCCCGACTGTGGCTCTTGTTTTAGTGGCAGTTTCTCGATCAGCAATAAAACATATTGCTTAAAGGGTTCGCGTGCCGCTGCCAAATATATGGTATTGTCAGTAATCCCGGGAATTTGTTTTGTCAATTGAATTTTAGCCTGCCTGAAATCAGATGGTAAATTGCGTTCTGGGGCGTAAATACTTAAACTGTCGGCAAGTAGAAACAGGGATTTACGAACAAGGGTTAATGCTTCTGTCCGTAATTTTTTCAGTGTATATCTTGTAATTTCAGGAGTCACAAAGGGATTTCCGTCCCGGTCGCCACCAACCCAGGTCCCTAAACTTATGCCGGGCATATTACGGTAATTAAGCAGTACCTCAGGCTGAAAGCCGGCTTCTTCCCAGGACTGGATCAATTGCCTGTCGTGGAGTTCAAATATCTCAGGAAACACATTCGTCAGGTAATGCAATACATTATCCAGCTCGGTTTCAACTCTTGGCTTTTCGAGGTAGATATCATCTATAAACCACAGTCGGGTTAGAATTTCTTTGATTAACGTACGTGCCTGACGACGCTCTGAATCAGTGTAAATGGGGTTTTCGAGCATAACCAGCTGCAGGTAGAGTTCACGGTAATATTTCAAAACGACGGTTCTCTTTGCTTCGGTTGGATGTGCTGTAAGTACCGGCTCAACTTCTATTTGCGACAGTGCGTCCACTATTTTTTCCTGGGAAAAGCCCAATAACTTTAACTCCGAGAATGTCTGTGCCCAGCTCCCATTTACACTCTGCGTTCCCGATTCCTGTTGTTTACTTCGCCTGCTTTGTACCGCCCAGTTTACTTCGCATAAATTAAGCAGCTGAAAACTAATAGAATACAGATGTGCGATTTTTTGTTCCTGATTATTTGTTGGCAGTGGAACATCAGTGTTAAGCCATGGAATATAGGCAACAAATTCTTTTTCGTTATTTGCTTCCAATACTTCGGCAAGACATTCGAGTAAAAAATACAGATCCGAATAGGGCTTGCCTAAATGTTGTATGTTATCGAGTAATATAGGGTGCATAGTTGTGGCTTTGCACTTTAAACACCTCTGATCGGATTATTGTTGAGAAAAGCCATCTGAAATGTTTATCAATAAACAAAAAAAGCTGCCTGTATAGTACAGACAGCTTTATATTAAATGAAGATTGATTTTTTGTTTTCTTAAAGAGCCCGACACTAATAATGTTTGACCACTTTACCCGTAATCTTTTCAAGCAGGTTGTTAGCTAAACGGCTGGCCCCTATCCTGAATAATTCAGGAGTTAACCAGTCGTTGCCCAGAATTTCCTGAACAACAGTAAGGTAAAGTATCGCGTCTTCAGGAGTTACAATTCCACCTGCAGGCTTAAAACCGATCTTTTTACCCGTTTCCTCATAATGTTGTTTGATAGCCAGGCACATCACATAGGCGGCTTCAGGCGAGGCAGCCTGTGGCAATTTCCCGGTGGAGGTCTTGATGAAATCGGCACCGGCCTCAATAGCCAGAATGGAGGCTTGCCAGATCTGATCGACAGAAAGCACTCCAGACTCCAGGATGACCTTCAGATGAGCGTCCCCGATTGCTTTTTTGATGGCTGAAATTTCTGTAATGCAGGTTTCATAATGACCTTCCAGGAAGGACCACAACGGTAATACAATATCAATTTCATTGGCCCCGGCAACCACGGATAGTTGTGCTTCTTCAATTTTAATCTTCGTAAATGTCATCGATGAGGGAAATCCTCCTGCAACGGCGGCAATTTTTACATGGGGAACTTTCAAGTTGCTCTTTACGGTGTGGGCCATGTTGGGATAAATACAAATGGCAGCCACATTGCTTATTCCAGGGAATGCCTCTGGAAATTGATTTACCCTTTCAGTAAAGGCAGCCACAGAACTGATCGTATCAGTGGAGTTCAGGGTGGTAAGATCGATGCACGAAAGCGCTAAATCATACATCTTTTTCGTGTTGTTTTTTACAGCAATCTCGCGTATTTCTTCCAGTTCAGATTGAACATCTTCTATGGATAATGGGCAGGTTTCGATGATCATATCAATGGGTATAAAGTTTAAAGTTTAAAGTTCAAAGTTTCAGGTTCCAGGTTCGAAGCTCAACTTGGAACTTTGAACTTGAAACTTGGAACTTTATCCTGTTTATTTCAGTTTCTCGTTATTCTTATGTCTTTCGCTATCGCGGTTGGTTTTTTTCTCTATGTTTTTCAGGAAGGCATCGTTCAGGTCTACTCCGGTCTGATTGGCCAGGCAAATCAGTACCCATAGGACATCAGCCATTTCATCTCCAAGGTCTTTCCCTTCGTCTGATTTCTTAAACGACTGGTCGCCATATGTTCTCGCCATGATGCGGGCCAGTTCGCCAACTTCCTCTGTCAGGATGGCAAGGTTGGTCAGTTCGCTGAAATATCGGACTCCAATGGTTTTGATCCACTGATCAACCATTTGCTGGGCTTCAGGGAGGGTAATTTTAGCTTTGTCCATATGTTGATTATATCAGGGGTAAAATTAGTCATTTATAGTCATTTGTTGTCATTTATAGTTAGTTGTTGTCGTTGTTCCCATTTATTGTAAAATGCGAACCCACAATGAATGACTATTGAATGACCATCAATGACTAAAAATCCCTGTTCTTTGAATCCAATATGATTGTTACCGGTCCATCATTTACCAACGAGACTTCCATATGAGCGCCGAAAACTCCTGTCCCTATTGGTTTCCCGAGTGCTTTAATAAATTCGGAAACCAGTTTTTCGTAAAGCGGAATTGCTGTTTCTGGACGTGCAGCGCGAATGTAGGATGGCCTGTTGCCTTTTCGGGTACTGGCATGAAGGGTAAACTGGCTTACCACTATGATTTCGCCTGCCACATCCTGGATGGAAAGGTTCATAACTCCTTCCGAATCGTTAAATATACGTAGTTGAATGACCTTTTTTACCAGCCAGTCGATGTCTTCCAAAGTATCAGCTTCTTCAATTCCAGCCAGAATCAGGAGCCCATTTCCTATTGTGGAAACGATCGAATCATCTACTTTTACCGAAGCTGAACTTGACCGTTGAATCACTAGTCTCATTGACTTTATTTTATGCAAAAATATAAAAAACAAACGGGACGATTAAACTTATACCGGGATATCTTGTTTAGTTTTACATTTAAATAATTGAACAAAATTTAATAAAACAATGCTTGTAATGAGAAAATTAATACTGTTCGTCTGCCTTTTTGCAGGCATTCAAGGTGGCCTGTTTGCCCAGCAAGCCGTATTAAAGGGCCGAATAACCGATGCCATGAGCAACGAACCACTTCCGTTTGTAAGTGTAATTGTTTCAGGAACAAACATTGGTACGGCTACCGATGATAATGGAAACTTTCAGTTTAAGGGACTTTCTCCCGGATTTGTGCGCATTCAGGCTTCGTTTGTGGGTTATAAAAATACAATGTCATCACAAATTGAAGTGAATAATGCGAAGGCGGCATTCCTTGAAATAAAAATGGAGGTTCAGAATACTCAGATTGACGAAGTTACGGTAACCACATCACCATTCCGAAAAACAGAAGAAAGCCCGGTATCCCTGAAAACAATCGGCATTGCCGAAATCGAAAAGAGTCCCGGCGCCAACCGCGATATTTCAGCGGTGATTCAATCATATGCCGGAGTTCTCTCATCGCCCTCGTTCCGTAACGATATCATCATTCGCGGCGGCGGTCCTTCCGAAAGCAGGTTTTATCTCGACGGGATTGAAGTTCCGAACATCAACCATTTCGCCACTCAGGGCGCATCGGGCGGAGCAGTTGGCATTCTGAATGCCGATTTTATCCGTGAGGTGAATTATTATTCAGGAGCATTCCCGGCAGATCGTGGAAATGCCCTGAGCGGTGTATTCGAGTTTTCGCAGGTTGATGGGAATGCTGATAAACTCAAACTCAGAAGCACCCTGGGTGCCTCCGAAGTATCAGGGACACTGGATGGCCCTTTGGGTAAAAATACCACTTATATTGTGTCTGTTCGCCGTTCATACCTGAAACTGCTGTTCACCGCACTGAAACTGCCTTTTCTGCCAACGTTTAATGATATGCAGTTTAAAGTCAGAACCCGTCTTGATGCAAAAAACGAAGTGACATTTATTGGCCTGGGCGCTATCGATCAGAACGCACTGAACCTGGGTATCAAGAATCCTAACGATCAGCAGAAATACATCCTGAGTCAGCTTCCCGTCAATGATCAGTGGAGTTACACAGTTGGTGCTGTTTACAAGCATTTCCGGCGAAACAGTTACCAGACAGTAGCTGTCAGTCAAAGCCGCCTGAATAATACATTAACCAAATACCTGGAGAACAATTACAGTTCGCCAGACAACAAGATTCTGGACTATGCATCCCAGGAACTTGAGAATAGGATCAGGCTGGAAGACAATATCCGCATGAATGATTACAAGGTCGTTCTGGGTACTGATCTTGATTTTGCCCGTTATACCAATTCTACTTTTCAGAAACGATTTTATGCCGGTGAAATACAGAATGTAAACTACAACACAAAGCTTAATATACTGAAATACGGTTTGTTTGGACAAATCAGTCGTGCTATTCTGGATGAGCGTCTGACTTTATCGGCAGGGTTCAGGATGGATGCCAACACCTATTCTTCAGGAATGAATAAGTTGCTCAACCAGTTTTCACCACGGATTTCTGCTTCATACAAGCTTACCCGGCGATGGAGCCTGAATGCCAATACCGGCCGTTATTTTCAGCTACCCGCCTATACCACCCTGGGATATCAGCAGAACGGCCAGTTTGTGAATAAGACCAATGATCTGAAATACATTTCGGTTGATCATTACATTTTGGGTGTTGAATATCAGCCCCAAACAGCCATGCAATTTTCAATCGAGGGGTTTCTGAAGAATTACAGTCATTATCCCTTTTCGGTGAAAGACGGCATATCGCTGGCCAACAAGGGTGCCGATTTTGGAGTGATTGGCGACGAAGAAGTCAGGTCCTCGTCACAGGGAAGGGCTTACGGCACCGAATTTCAGGCCCGCATTAGTTCTTCGAAAGGGTATAACCTGAATTTGTCGTATACCCTGGTTCGAAGTGAATTTGAGGACGGAAGCAGTGCTTACTACGTTTCGGCCTGGGACAGCAAACATATCCTAAGCCTTACAGCCAGTGCAGCGCTTAAACGTGGCTGGCAGATTGGTACCCGTTTTCGCCATGTCGGCGGATTGCCTCACACCCCTTACGATATGAACCACTCATCACTGATTAGTGCCTGGAACCTGCAAGGAGGGCCTTACCTCGATTATACCAAACTCAATACAGAGCGTTTCCCTGCCTTTCATCAACTGGATGTACGGGTTGACAAAGCCTATTACCTGAAAAAGATGACCCTGAAATTTTACCTCGACATTCAAAACCTGTATAATTTCCAGTCTCAGTCGATGGATCAGATTATTCGCGAAACCGATCCCAGCGGTAATTTCCTGACCACCGATAACGGAACACGATATATCCTTCGGACTGTGAAAAACACTTCAGGAACGGTATTGCCTACGATTGGGATACAGGTGGAATTGTAAGATTTGATTAATCCATTTTACTTTCGACTTACCCGGAATCTATCTGGGTAGGGATTGCGATGTGTTTGCTTCGTATTATTTGATTTTCAATTGACTTCTATCTGTATTAAAATCGCTATTTAGACACAGATGCAACACAGATAGAAGCCAGATAATAGCAGGAGATCCCCACGCGTTCCCCTCTCAATTCCTTTCCAATCCGCACTAAATTCTACTTGATTAAAGTGATTTTCCTGAAGGGATACTTGTTGAAGATCAACTTCTTTTTCAAATTCATAAATATTGGCTTACATTTGTTTTTATGATGACGTTTTGTATCAACCAAACGAATAACGATCCGTATTTTAACCTCGCGGCTGAAGAGTATTTCCTGAAGAACTTTCAGGAGGATTTTTTCATTCTTTGGCGCAGCCGGCCTTCGGTGGTTGTTGGAAAGCATCAGAATGCACTTGCCGAAATCAATCATGAGTTTGTGAAAATGAACAAGATACCTGTGGCCCGAAGGCTTTCAGGTGGAGGCACCGTATTTCACGATCCGGGGAATGTAAATTTTACCTTTATTCGGACAGTTGATAAAATTTCTGATGTCAGCTTTAAGGTCTTTACAGGCCCGGTGATTGAAGCGTTGAAAAGACTTGGAATTGAGGCTTACACTACCGGCCGCAACGATTTGCTCATCGACGGTAAAAAGATTTCGGGTAATGCCGAGCATATTCATAAAAACAGGGTACTTCATCATGGAACTTTATTGTACGATAGTCACCTGGAGGCCTTGTGGGGTGCACTGGAAGTTGATCTGTCGAAATATGTGGACAAAGCGGTTAAGTCGAACCGCAGCGAAGTGGCCAATATTGCTGATTATCTTACCAGGCCAATGGCTGTAGAGGAATTTACTGATATTCTGTTCGACGAAATTGGGAAAAATATCCCTAAGGCTGTGGGTTATGATCCAACACCGGCTGATCTGGTAGCGATACAAAAGCTCAGCAAAGAAAAATATCAGAACTGGGAATGGATTTTTGGCTACTCGCCGAGATATCGGTTTAAGAATACCCTGAAGACTTCACAGGGCACTTTGCAAATCGATTTGGTGGTTGAGAAAGGAATGATGGTTGATGTATCTGTTTTGGGTGCTATCCGACCTGATTTAAGCCAAAAGATTACCGAAGCACTTAAAGGGTGCAGGCACAACTATGAAGCAATGAAAACTGCCCTTGCCGAAATTGAAGATGAATTAATTTTTCAGGAAGGGTTATTAAATGCGATGTTTTAAGTTTAATTCAATCCACATCAATAATTCCCTTGGAAACAACAGTCTTAATAAGTATTGCAGTGTTTTTGGCATTGAATTTCAGGAGCAGGTTTTTGCGGTGACTATCGACTGTAAAGGTGCTAATGAATAATTTGTCAGCAATTTCCTGATTAGTAAGTCCATCGGCAATGAGTTTTAAAATTTCGCTTTCACGTTTGGTTATCATTGGCAGGTCAGTGTTTTCGGGTGAAATCCCTTTCATCAGGTCTTTAACTCCTTTTCCGAGGTACAGATGCTTCCCACTCATAATGTATCGGATACCTCCTATAATATCCTCAACATCTGAGGTTTTCAAAATAAATCCATCGGCGCCCTGTTCCAGCATTTTCTCAATAACATGACGTTGTGCAATGGTCGTAATGGCCAAAATCCTAATTCCGGGAAATCTTGATTTGGCGATTTTGCAGAATTCGATCCCATTCATATCGGGAAGGTTGATATCCAGAAGAATTATATCGAAGGAATTGCCGTTGAGGTAAGCCAGTCCTTTGGCAGCAGTCGAAGCATGTAAACACTGAATATTCAGGTCAGAATCGGTGATGATGCGGATCAGGCTTTCGCTAACTATCGGATGGTCTTCTACAATCAATGCAAGTTGAGGCATGGCGATTGATTTTGAAAAAAGTAATCGCCCTAAGTTATTAAAAATTCTATTAAACTTTCAGTTCCTTTGCCGGGATGACTAAGAATTTCTAATTTGCCGTTAAAGGCTATAACCCTGTCCTGAATATTCTGTAAGCCTTTCCCTGTTTTAGAGGAGTCAAGTCTTTCAGGATCAAAACCAATTCCATTGTCGATGACCTGAATGCAAATACGGTCTTTTTCAGTAAAAAGCTGAATATCTATCTGTTTGGCATGAGCATGCTTAAGGGCATTGGTAACCAGTTCCTGTGTGATTCGGTAAAGGGTAATTTCAATTTCCTTCTCATAACGAAGATCTTCACCAAATGTATTCAACCGTAGGTTTGGTATTCCTTCAGGTGTGACCTGTATGATAAAATCATTTAAAGCCGTTCGCAAACCATAGTGCATTAAGGTTTCAGGCATCAGGTTGTGAGCCACTCGACGCATTTCGGTAATCGAGGTATCGAGCAAATCGAGCGCATGATTGAAATGGGCGAGATTTTCGCTGGTAATGATTGCATTTTCTTTCATAAACGATAATTTTAATTTGATACCTGTAAGCATTCCGCCCAAACCATCGTGCAGATCACCTGCCAGGCGTGAGCGTTCGGCTTCTTCACCCTGTAAAACCGATTTAGCAGCCGTAAGCTGGCGTTCTTTTTCGAGTTCGAGCAATTGATTTTCTTTGAGTTCAAGCTTTTGATCGGCAATAATTTTTTTGTTCCTGATATTCCTGAAATGGGTCCAACCGAATAATGAAACAAAAAATAATGAAGCAATCAGGATATAAATAAGCAAATTTCTATGCTTTTTTATAAGGGTCAACCGTTCGATTTCGCTTTGTTTTTTTGCGGTTTGATATTTGGTCTCCAGCTCAAAAATCTGTTTCGATTTTTCGTTGTTATACACCGAATCGCGGATCGTCATATACTTGACGTAATAGTCCCGGGCATTTTTGTAATCTTTCAGATAGTCGTAAGTTTGTGCTATGTCTTCGTATAGAAACTGAATGCCATCGACCTGTTTTTCGTGCAAGCCAATTTCCTTCGATTCGAGCATGCAGGCCAAAGCCAAATCGTATTTATGAAGACGATTATAAATAAGCCCGAGTTTGCGCAGAGTCTCAGCAATTTGACCTGATTTCCGCGCTTCGCGGTAATAGCTGAGCGATTTCTGTGTAAATACCAGAGCCTTTTTCAGATCACCAGTTCTTCGGTAAACATTTCCGATATTCGACCAGCCTTGTGCAATTCCCTCCTGAAAATGAATCTTTTCGAGCAGATCCTGTGATTGTTGGAAATAATCCAGTGCAAGTCCGTAGTCCTCTTTATTTTGCTCAATGGTTCGCTTTTCACAATACTCGTGCGAAGTATAAAGCGCACCCAAATGGCTTAATGCAGTTGCAATTTTGAGGGTATCTTTCAGGTTTTGATAAATTACAAGCGCTTTTCTATAGTATTCTAGCGACTTTGGAAATATTTCCTGATATAAATACACCGTTCCCAGATGATCATACAAGTCGGCTATTCGCTTTTGATCATTTCGCTTTTCTTCAATCCGAAGGGAATAGATGAAAAAGTTGGTAGCTTCGGAAAAGTTTTCGTTTGAAAAGTAAAGCTGTCCCAATTCCTGAAGAATAACCGAAAGTTTTTTTATCAGTCCAGCCGAACAAGCCGTACGGATGGCTTTGCCTGCATCAGAAATTGTTGAATCGCTGTGGATTTCGGCATCTTTCTCAAACTTCTTTTGTTGAATGTTCACCAATGTTGAATCCTGAGACTTCACTTCCATTGTTTTGAAATCCTGCTCAAGCAGTTTTCCCACCAGAGCATTAATGTCGGCATTCGGTTGAGCATTGACTTGTTCACACGTTAAAAGGTAAACGCACAGAATCATACACCAACGGGCTGCGTAACATCTTTTCATGCTGGTAACATTTTTCATGTACAAATATAAATTAGCGGGCTGACGATAAAATCACCTTTTTAGGGGATATTCTTCTATTTTCTGCTCCTTAAATTTACTGTAAATATTTCAAACCCGAACTATCATGAAACAAATAACACTATTGGGATTCACAACTTTACTTGCACTAATCACATTTGGTCAAAGCAATCCTGTAAGTTTCCTAAGTGCAGCTCCTAATCCTCCGGAAAATGTTTGCCAGATGCAAGGTGATGCAAAAAGTGACCTTCAGGCAAAGATTTCTGAACTGACCGACAGTCTTGTAGCGATTATTGATCGACAAAATGCACTTACTGATGAATTTATCGAAAAAAACGGGGATGAAATGAATGCCGGAGCTTTACGGAATGTCGGTTTTTCGGGAGTTAAAGCCAAAGATGTAAAGAATGCCGAAAATATGAGCGATGCAGAGGCTGAAGCTTTGGCCAATCAAATGATTGAGAAACGCCTAAACATGTCGATGGGTGATTTGAAAGATCTTGATAAGTTGGATACCGTCGGACAGAAAGCCTGGGCAGAAGGAGTTGCCACAGAGCAAATGGCAAATGCCCAGACTAACCCTAAACAAGCACAAACCGAGCAACTCCGCATCAAGTCACAAAAGAATATGGCTTCACAACAGAAATCGATGCTGGATAAGCAAAATGCCGGTGAATCAAAATACAGTCAGCAGCTTGACTCATTGGATCATGATGCCGCAAAAGCAAAAATTAAGCTTGATATTCGGCTGAAGCCACTTTACAAACAACTGGAAACTGCGAGTGATGATGTTGCGGTTGGGATTCGTCAGCAAATTCGCGCATTGCAGGATCAGTATTGCCAGCAATTTACCCCACGCTACCTTGAAATCCTGGCCAATTACAAGGTTTATATCAGCAAAACACTTCCGGAAATCAGTAAAATGGAAGCCAATCAAAATAAACTGACCAAATCACAAACCGGTATGGATAAAAACATTGTTCAACCCAATCAGATTGGTTTTGAAAAAGTAAAAGCATACTATTTTTTATTGGGAAATATTTACAAATATAAGCTTAACTAAACATGCAGAACTAAACTTTTCAGGAGTTTTAAAATCCAGACAATGAAACAGTTTGTATTCCTTTTTTATCTGATATTTTGGGCGGCCCTGGTTTTCGCGCAGAAAACTAATATGAATGCCGAACAAATCAGGCAGGAAATTGCCCACGTAAGACACGAGACCAATTACAACGATCCGTTAAAGGCAAAGGAATCGAACGAAAAGATAAAAGAACTTTCGAAACAGTTGATAATACTGGGTCAGACTCCGAATCAAAAAAGCAATGTTCCTGAAAATGCGAAGTCGGAAGACGAAGCTGATTTCAGGACACAATTGCTAGACGAAATGATCAGGATTGTTGCATTAGATAAGAATTCGGAGATGGATCTGGCGTTTGGGCTTCGCAAGGAGATAGTGGAAGACTACAAGGAAGATGAATCACCTAAAAATATTCCACCTGAATTTCTACAGGAAATGACACTTTTGGTCATCGATATGTCGCTGCCAACGATTCAACGAACGATTGATCTGATGCATAATTATAAGTCGATCACCACGTTGGTGATTACCGGAGGAAAAAGCGGGGCAGCTGTAAATCTTCCTGATTTGCTGACCCGGGCTGCCAAATTTCCATTGAAAAATTTGTATATCATCAATTTCAGAGAGTTTGTATCAACAATTCCCGAACAGGTTAATCAGTTTAAAAACCTTTCGACACTGGCCATTTATAACAACAAAATCAGTCAGTTGCCGATGATGAGCGGATTTTCGTTGCAACTCGATTCGTTGTTTGTCGATGCCAATCCGGTTGCAAACATATTTCCTGTAGTGAGTTCAATGGTTAAACTGAAAACTCTTGGAATTGCAAAAACTTCCGTTTCGCCCGCAGAAATCAGTAAAATCGGATCATTGCTTCCCAAATGCAAAATACTTTCGAAATGAAAACCCGATCTATCATCCTCCTGTTCCTATCACTTTTTGCATTTGAGAATTCAATGGCAAAGGAAATCCACTTTTTTCTGAAGGTAAAACTTTTGACTTCCAATGGCGATAACCGCCCCATTGAAGGAGCTGTTTCCTATTTTGTTACAAAATTGGACAATGAGATGAAAAAAGACTTTCCGTGTACCGTAATAACAACCGATAAAGATATAGCCGCCTTACTTAAGCATGATCGCGAACGTCAATTATTGGGTTCTGGCGAAACGGGAGTATTAGAAAGTGTCCGTGATGCCCTGAATTGTGACTACCTCATCACTTTAAATTTGAGTACAATGGGGACTCAGTTTGTCGTTTCGGCAAAGGTCATTCCTTATAAAGGCAAGGATATCCAACCCATCGCGATTGCCATGGACAAGAGTGCCTATTCTGAAAATGCTGGTCACGAGATGCTTAAAGCCTGCGATAATGTGGTCGCCAAGTTGATGAAGAGCCTGAAAAAGATGGAAATTTGTCCTTTCCAAGGGCCGGTTAACGTGACATTTACCAGTCACGCACAGAAGGAAACTTCAGAGGAATATCCTGTTTTCTGCAATAATCAGGACGAAACATTCAAAAAAACTACATTCAGGTACGAGGTAGCTGAGACTGAAATAAAACTACAAAAGGTTGGTGTCGAATATGCTTCGGGTAATATGATATTCAGCGAAAATGATTCAATCGGAGAAATAGAAGAAAATGGCTGTTACAAATGTCCTTCAGGAAGAATGGGAGGCCGCACTAACACTAAAACTACTATCACCAAAGAACTGGTCAATGATTTTTCGAATAGAAGTACAAAAGATGGCAAGTACATCAGCGATGTGCGGATCAAACTGATTTTCAACAACGACAGTACTTACAAGGTTTCGATAAAAGGAGCTATGAAACGTACCGGGAAATACACGCAACTGGTGGAAGAAAAAGCCGAAGGTACCTGTGACGTAAAAAACAAAGTTCCTGACGTTTATCATAGGGATTCAGTGGCTGTCCCTTGCCGGTTCCTTTTCGGGCCATTTAAAGGAGCGCCAAGCCAGAAGAAGTTTAAAGAAATACAAGATAAATTGTTTTCCGACACTATCATGGGGTATGAATCAAAATTGCATATCGAACTTGACCTTAAACGCGATTAGTTCATGACGAAACCGAAAATTATGAAAACGATCTTCTCATTTCTGATCATCCTGGTAGTTTTCTGTCACCTGCTTTTGCCGGCACAGAAAACAACTCTCCTTCTGGATAAACCGGGAGTTTATCTACCACTCAGGCAACCTGGAGTTCCTGAATCAAAATACGGTTTTACGAAGACTGAAACAACGGCCTTTTTTCTAAAACTTAAAGGGATTACTGAAGCTGTTGGACAAAATCCGGTGATGAACCCACCGACAGGATTTGATTGTAAAATGGAT